>SWCD01020022.1_pt1 | contig 49818 bp, 44 predicted proteins | sample 4693011 | NCBI WGS metagenome assembly SWCD01 (sample SAMN10267278, study PRJNA491770) | bioreactor metagenome | isolation source: DHS bioreactor inoculated with marine | place: Japan: Omine Ridge, Nankai Trough
GCAAACCACGAGCAGGAAAAGGGAGTGGCCGCGGCGTTGTTGGCGCGCTGGCCGCACCTGGCGGTATCGCTCTCGAGCGAAGTCGTTCCCGAGTTCCGGGAGTTCGAGCGAACGTCGACCACCTTGATTAACGCCTATCTGGCACCGGAGACCGGGAGCTATCTGCGACGCCTGGTTTCTCGTGCTGAGCAGGCTGGCCTCCCGGGAGCCATCGACGTGATGCGATCATCGGGCGGCCTCATGCCGATCGCCGAGGCCTCGCTCCTCCCCGCGGCAATCCTGCTGTCGGGCCCGGCGGCGGGTGTCGTGGCGGCGGCCGCGATGGGCGATGTGCTCGGCAGGGATCGGCTGGTTTCGTTCGACATGGGGGGCACATCCACGGATGTGTGCCGCATCGAAGGGGGCCGCCCTGAGGTTCTCTATGAGAGACCGGTGGCCGGATACCCATGCCGGATGCCGTCTGTCGCCATCCACACCGTGGGCGCCGGCGGCGGTTCTGTTGCCTGGATTGACGGGGGAGGCTCGCTGCGGGTCGGGCCGCGTTCTTCAGGGGCTACGCCCGGTCCGGCGTCATACGGTCACGGGGGCGTGGAGCCGGCGGTCACCGATGCCAACGTTGCGTTGGGAAGAATCAACCCAACGGGCACGCTCGCCGGATCGTTGCCGATCCGTGCGGATCTTGCCGACATTGCGCTCGACTCCGTTGGTTCACAGCTGGGGCTATCGATCGCCGATACGGCTCGCGGCATCATCACCGTGGTGGAGGAAGTCATGGCCGGAGCCATTCGCACCGTATCGATCGAGCAGGGTGCAGATCCGCGCGAGGGATATCTGGTTGCCTTTGGCGGTGCCGGGGGACTGCATGCGACGGCGTTGGCCCGCAGGCTCGGCATGGCCGGCGTGATCGTTCCTCCCTATTCCGGTGTCTTCTCTGCCCTCGGTCTTCTGCTGAGCCCACCGCGAGCGGATGCGGCGCTGTCGGTACGCGTCGAGGACGAATCCCGGCTCGATAGTGAGATCGCTGCGGTGGTTGCCGCAGCCGACGCTCGCCTGGCCGCCGGTGGGTCGGCATCGGTTGCCACGGCCGCCTACGCCGACGTGCGCTATCTCGGGCAGTCGCACGAGACAACTGTTCCCTATGCGGTGGGTGATGGCTGGGCCTCGTTGCTCGACAGATTTCATCAGATGCATCGCGAGCGCAACGGGTTCGCTCGTCCTGAGGACCCTGTTGAGGTCGTGACGGTCCGGGCGGAGAGCGTCGGCAGCCCGATAATGAGTTGGTCGGATTTGCCTGAGGTTGCCCCCACCGGTGCCGTCGATCTGCCGGAACGTACGGTCCTTACCGACGATGGAGAGGTCACGGCCCGTGTAATCAACCGCTTCGGCCTTGCCGCGGGCGACGAAGTCGTCGGACCTGCCGTTGTCGAAGAGACGGAGGCGACCACTTATCTCGGCCCGGGCGAGCGGGCTGTGGTCCATGCGAGTGGTGCGCTGGAGGTGGAATGGTGATAGATCCGATCACGCTCGAGGTTGCACGGAATCGACTCGCTGCGATCGCCGAGGAGATGGGTGTGGTGCTGCGTCGCACCGCCTATTCCCCGAACATCAAGGAGAGAGCCGATTGCTCGGCAGCGGTGTTCGTCCCCTCCGGAGAGATGTTGGCGCAAGCCGAGCACATCCCCGTTCACCTCGGCTCGATGCCAGCGTCGGTCGCCGCGGTACTCGACGTCTTCGGTACAGACATGGAGCCCGACACTCAGTATGCGGTCAATGATCCCTATCACGGTGGCACTCACCTCAACGACCTGACCCTGGTCCGTCCGGTGCATCTCGATGGCAACCTCATCGGGTGGGTGGCAAACCGTGCCCATCACGCAGATGTCGGTGGTGAGGCCCCCGGCTCTATGCCCGCCCACGCCACCGAGGTTGATCAGGAGGGCCATCGAGTCTCACCGACACCGGCCGTGTATCGCGGTCAATGGCTCGACAGTTTTGTTGATCCATTTCTCGAGGCAACGCGAACGCCTGCGGAGCGTCTCGGCGATCTCTCGGCACAGCTCGGCGCCAACGAAGCCGGGGCGCAGCGGATCACCGACCTCGCCACTACCGAGGGTCCGGGTCGATACCTCGCGGTTGCCGATGCGCTGCTCGACTACGGCGAGCGCCGAATGCGGGCCGCCGTTGCCGAACTGCCCGATGGCCGCGACGAGTTTGTCGACTACATGGAGTGGAAGGACGACGATCTGCCCATTCGGGTTGCCGTCACGATCGATGGGTCCGATCTTGCTGCCGACTTCAGCGGGACCCACTCGCAGATCGCAGGCAACATCAACGCCGTCGATGCGGTGACCCGATCATGCCTCTACTACGCGGTGCGTGTCGCCACCGACCCGACGATTCCCGCCAACGGCGGCTGCTACCGGCCGATGACACTGGTGGCGCCGCACGGTTCGTTGGTGAACGCCAAACCACCGGCCGCGGTGGCCGCAGGCAACGTCGAGACAAGCCAGCGCATTGCCGACACGCTGCTTGGTGCGCTGGCACAGGCAGCTCCCGATCGGGTTCCCGCCGCCAGCCAGGGGACGATGAACAACGTCCTGATCGGCAACGATGATTTCGCCTACTACGAAACGGTGGGCGGTGGTCAAGGGGGCAGACCGGGAAGGGCCGGCATGTCGGGAGTTCATACCGGTATGACCAACACCAAGAACACACCGATCGAGTCGCTCGAGGCGCACTATCCATTCCGGATCGTCCGCTACGGGCTGCGATCGGGCAGCGGTGGTGCGGGTCGTTATCCCGGTGGTGAAGGGATCGAGCGCGAGATCGAGTTCGAGGTGCGGGCCCAGGTCTCGCTGATGGGAGAACGGCGTCGTCTCCAGCCGTGGGGTCTCGCCGGTGGTGGGCCGGGTGCTTGCGGTGAGGACTGGCTGGTCCGTCGCAACGGGCAGCGAGAACGGCTACCAGGGAAGATGACGATTGAAGTGCACCCGGGTGATCGGCTGCTGGTGCTGACCCCTGGTGGTGGGGGTCACGGCGGCTAGGGAAGACCGTTGCCCCGCATCTCGTGGGTGCGAAGCAGAGTCTCGGCGGTTGGATCCTCAAAGTCCTCGTAGTAGTCGGCGATGTCTCTGCTTCGGCTCGAGCTCCAGCAAAGGAAGAGGCGAAGAGCAACGACTATCACGACCAGGATGGCTACCGCTTCCATGACACCCGCTTCCAGATTGTTACATCGTTCATTCTGTGCCACCCCGGGTCCGAATGCAACCGTTTCCGAGGATCGACATCGAGCGATCGGTCGGAAGAACCAATTCGGGCGAACGCTGCCTCTATCGTGATCCCGTGAGCAGGGCATCGGACAGCAAACAGACGAAGAGTTGGGTTGGCTTCGGCGGCATCGCCATTGGTCTCGTCGGCTTGGCATTCGCAATCTATGCGCTGACCAACGCATGGGATGAGCTTGCCAACGCAGAGCTTCGACCGCAGGCACTTGTCGTTGCCGTGGTCGTGGGTCTTGTGGGGATGATGACCATCGGGTTGAACTGGGTCCGCATCCTCCGCGGCAATGGCGAGTCCGTCAGACCACGCAACGGTCTGCGTTGGTACTTCGTCGGGCAGCTCGGCAAGTACATACCAGGTGGGCTATGGGCCGTTCTCGGGCGCGGCGAATTGGCAGCACGAGGAGGTGTCGGGAGGCCAGTCGCCTACACGAGCGTTGGTATCAGCCTTGCTACTACCTATTCGGCGGCGGCGAGCGCCGGCGCCGTGTTTCTTGCGTTGGGAGCCTCGTCCCTTGGTGTACGGCTCGGATGGCTGGCCTTGTCGGCTGCAACTGTGATCGCCGCGGTGGTCGGTCTCTCTGAGCCCGCGGTGCGGCGGATCGGCAATTTCATCAGTCGCTTTGGTTTTGAGGGCGAGCTGCCGTCAACAACGCCAGTCCGATCTCTGCTCGCCGTTGTCCTGACCATGCCCGCCTGGCTGTGCATCGGCGGTGCGACCGCTCTTGCTGGTGATGCGCTCGGGTTCTCGTTGGACGTTGGGCAGGTGATCGCTGCCACGTGCTACTCCTGGCTTGCCGGCTTCCTCGTCGTGCCGACCCCGGGTGGTCTCGGTGTGCGGGAGGCAGCGTTCATCGCCCTATTCCCCGGCACAACCGAGGAGGCGGCGGCGATTGCGGTTACGGCTCGCATCATGTTCATTGTGATCGACATGTCGGGAGCGGCGTCGGCGACGCTGGTGGCCCGGTTGACTTCGGGGACCGGGAGCTAGCGGAAATCGCGAAGCCGGGATCGCTCGATCTCGTGGCGCTGTCCGGTGATGCTCTTGATTCGCAGTACACGGACCGTGAACCATCGCCAATACCGGCCGAGCAGCTGTGGGAGTCCCTTAGTGGCCTTTCGCCACCAGAGCCTCCGGTACCGACGGTCGCGCTGGAGCTCGGTCTTGGCCAAGTACTCGGAATGGAACGACTCGATCTCCTTGTGCCCTGCAGGTTCTCCGGTTCCGCGGTTCGGCCCGTCGAGAACTGGTGTCGGAATGCCCTGTTCGGTGAGGAAGTCGGCATAGCCATAGGCAAACTCACCAAAGGTCACCCGGCTTGTCTGTGACTCGCGGATCTCCTCCGTGCTGACGGGAGTGATGACAACACGCTCGGAGGCGGCCAACTCCTTCATTTGGGCATCCCCGCGCTCCGAGCGGGCGATGATCAGCGAGATCCCGGTCTTGGTCATCAGTGTTGAGGGCAACCACGCATCTCCGACGACGATGTCGGCAAGGAAATTGGAGTGGTTCACGCAGATATGGCACCGCCGGGTGTTGAAGTGACGGTCGAAAGCGACCTGGTAGGAGAAGTCGACCCGTCGCGACGCAGATTTCTCCTCACCGTTAGCGAGACTGACGCGGAACTTCCCCACCGGGCCACCGCCCCGGTATGCGATGTCCTCAATGTCACTTGTGTCGAACTTGAGGTACTCACCCATTGCCTCGATTGCATGGTGGGTGTATTGCCAACCACATAACAGGCCGATAGTCATGGCCACCCGATCGAGGAGGCTCGGCTCAACAACGCTGATGTACTTGTAGATCCCTTCGAGGACGCACGGGATACCGACGAGGACGAACCGGCCCTTGTTGCTCCGCAGGATGCGGAGCGCATCGCTCTGATCGAGGTTGTGGTAGATCGACCCGGGCAATTGATCGACGTCGGCTGCCTGGGAGATCAGGGTCGGCCGGAAATCCATTCCGTCCACATGGGACAGAGCAATGGCTCCGTCGATGTCGTCCTGATCGAGGAGTTGCAACAGAAGCTCCTTGATCAGACCACCGCTCGAGGCGGCCAGGTTGCGATCGTGATCTGTCGATTGGGCGAGGTATACCGCCTCGACGACTCCGTACTCGTCGAAGGGGACCTCGCCGAAGACCATACGCTGCAGAGCCGCGTAGTCGACACGCACGGCGGGGCACACTTCCACGGCCAGATCGTTCCCAGGTGCTGAGGGCTGGAACATCTGCTTCTTGTCATCGAATCTGAGAGAGAGTGACGGATCGGCGTGTACGCAGGCTCCACAACCGATGCACCAGTCCTGCTCGATGACGTCTTGTAGCGATTTCACCGCGCACCTGCCTTCGCTGCTGCGAGCACGACTTCAATGTTTCGCCGCGACGATGCCCGCACGCCCTCGCGGGCGGACGACATCGATTGGCGCAACGACTCATGGTTATCGAGGGTTGCATTGACCGCGGCTAGGAGCGTCTCCGTAGATAGTTCCTCGACGGCAATTCCTTGCCCTCCGAGATTGAATTGATCGAGGACCTCGCCGTACTTGTGGCTCCAGCCGACGACAACGGGCGGTGTTCCAACTTCCAGCGCCGACACCATGCCGTGGAATCGCCCCGTCACGGCAACGTCGGCAAGTCGAATGATCTCTCTCAGCTCGCGCGGGTCGAGATCGCGATTGATAAAGGTCGCTGACGCTGCAACGCGATCTTCGATATCGCTCACCGTCGGGCCGTCATTCATTCGTCCTCGCTCGCCGTTCTCGCGGAACGAGTGCGGGGCAACGATGACGGCGATCCCTGCACCGCTCAGTCGTTCGATCAGATCTGCGGTTATGCCGACGTGGTCGATGCCGGCTGTGGTCGCATAGGCGTCGACCACCGAGCTGGGCATGATGAGAACCGTCTTCTCATTAGGTGAGGGTTCGACTGGGTCGGGCTGAGCGGGATGCTGCTGGCGCATCAGGAAGGCAAGATCAGCAGCATCTACAACGTTGTCCAGTCCAAGCGAATCAAGGTGCTGCCGAGTTCGATCGCCCCTGGCGCAGATCGTTGCCATTCGGGGCAGGACCACGCGTGCCGCCGCCTTGGTCAGAGGACTCTCCACGGGCCCGATCGCCTGCGAGCCTTTGACCACGCTTCCGCCCGCCAGGTAGGGGAACAGTGACATCACGACGTTGTATCCGAGCAGCGCGGGGCTACGCCCGTCGGCGAACGAGATGCCGGCCAGATCAACGGTGACCTCAGTCTCGCGGACCGCCCTGATCAGCCGGATGAGCCCTAGTGGGCCGAGCGGGATGTGAAACCGATCGAGCAGTCGGATCGGAAGCGCAAGGACAAATGCAACCAGCAAGGCGATCGGAGACGCCTTCACGGCACGCACCGTGAATCCCTCCGGGATCACGCCCGGTCCACCACCTGTCAGTACCGCTTCGTCGCTACTCTTGTACGTAGTCAGAAGTGTGACCTCAGCGCTGACACCGGCGTTGGCGAGGCCATCGAGCAGCCCGTAGAACATCGACGCGGCGCCCTTGTTCGCTGATAGCGCCGCACCGATCACGGACACTTTGAGCGACGCTTGCTTACTCATCTCGATCGAGATTCTTTGTCGGCTTACCCGGCGGTGTCCACTGCCGCTCAACAACCGCGGCGGGAAGCACCGTCAGCCGGGGCCGACTCACCTGCACGATCAGATCGGCGATCAGAGCGACCACGAAGATGAGGCCGGCAGCCACCATGACGAGCAGAGTGTTAGTGCCCAGCCGGAAGTTCTTGTCGAAGATATCGAAGATCACCTTGCCAAAACCGATGAGGAACATTCCGATAGCAAAGGGCGCTAGGACCCGAAGGGGGTTCCACATCATCACCATCCGAGTGACTTGCTGTAGATATAGGCGAGTATCCGCCACGAACCGGAATTTGGACTTGCCCGATCGCTTTGCATACGGGATATCCACATATCGCACGCTGTACCCGTTGGCCAGGAAGGCCATTGTCAATGTGGTGACGTGCGAGAAGCCATTCGGCAACAGATGCACAAATTGGCTGACGACGTCCTTCCGGAACGCACGAAACCCTGAGTTCAGGTCCGGGATCTTCGTATTCGACAGCCACTCAGCGAGCCGGCGGATCAACCACTTTGCGGGAACGCGGGCGATCTTGTGCGATCCCTCCTCCGTGGTGCGGGCACCGACGACTTGGTCGTGTCCCTCTAGTTCTTCGATCAGGTCTGGGAGTTGCTCATTTGGGTAGGACATGTCGACATCGGTCCACAAGATGATCTCGCCGCGGCTTGCTTCCGTGCCCATCTTTCGAGCGGCGCCGGGACCCCGATTCGAACTGAATGCGATCAACCGGATCCAGGGGATCTCGGCGAGACGCTCTGTGCTCCCGTCGGTCGATGCGTCGTCAACGACGATTATCTCGTAGCGGTAGCCCGATGCGTCCATCGCTCTTCGGATGCGGTCGAGCTCTTCGTCGAGATGATCGATCTCGTTGTAGACGGGCAGTACGACCGACACTTCCGGGATAGCCGGACTGGTCTCTTCTGTCATGACACCTCATCTCCCGCTGTGCTCAGCCAGGGTTCGATCGGTTGTTGCCTGCCGGTCGACGCCGTCGCCGGGCGTCGAAGGCGCGCTGGCCTCCACTGAGACAAGGCTACCGGGGATGTGCCCGCTGGTCGGGTCATTCGGTACCCGCACACCCCGGCGAACGTGCTTCACTAGCTCACCTATCGCACCGATGAACCGGAATGGATGTGACAGACTCGCCGGAGGTGTCCGGTATCGTCGGGTCGATGCCGGCTTCGGATACTCCCACCTCGAGGTTGTTCGGCGCCGTGCGCGCCGACATGTCGCGTGCCCGGATCTTTACGATCGTCGCCGCACCCCTCTTCGTTCTGTATCTGGCAACCGCCACGTGGACCGTGCCGTACAACATGGATGCGTTGACCAATGTGCTGGCCGCTGCTGAGATCGCATACGAGTCTGATCCGTTCCTCGAGGAGCATGAGGTTCTGGCGGATGAGCGATACCAGGGTTATGCGGCGTGGGTCGTTGCGGCCGGAGATACAGCTGCATCGAAGTATCCGCCCGGTGCAGCAGCTCTTGCGGTTCCGTTCTACAAGATCTGGCCCGAGGGAGACGCTACCGCTGACTATTCGGATCTGCACGGCGAGATTGTCGAACTGCCCATCCCGTCGCTATTTCCCGCTGCAATGACCTCGGCTGCGGTCGGAGCGATCACCGTCGGTCTCCTTGCTCTGGCGTTCGCAAGGCTTGCCGACAGTCGGCTTGCTGTTGCCGGTGCATACGTAGCGGGCCTCGGTACCGGGATCTGGACGGTGGCGTCGGACTCTCTCTGGCAGCACGGTCCCGCGATGATGTGGATCGCTGCGGGGACTCTCCTCTCCGCCTCCCACGGCGTGTGGTCGGGGTTTGGCTTTGGCGCCGCCGTACTCACCCGACCCCACACGGGTGTCGTCGCGGCGTGCAACGGTCTGTGGCTGTCTTGGCAACGGCGCTCCATCGTTCCTGCCCTCAAGACTGCGATTGGTGTCACGATCGGTCTGGCGGGTGTGGTCGCCTACAACAACTATGTGTTTGGATCTACATCGATAGCGGGGGGGTACAGCTCCAAGTTCGGTGACAGGCTGCTGAGCCTCAACGTGCTCGAGTTCCTGGGAAATGTGATTCTGGCGTTGGTGCACCCGATGTCGGGTCTGTTGGTCTACACGCCGTTTCTGATCCTGCTCTTCCCCGGACTCAGAGCGGGATGGCGAGCCGCTCCGGCCTGGGTGCGCGGGTCCGCTGTGGGCGGCCTCGTCTACATCCTCATCCAGTGGAAGGCGAACCGGTACTCAGGCGGCGGAGGGTTCTGGGGCTATCGCTATCCCCTCGAGGCGCTGGCTGCTGGTGCGCCGCTCCTCTTCCTCTCGTACACAGAGTGGGTGCAGAATCACTCGTCGGATCGGGTGCGGAAGGCCTTTCGGTACCTGTTGATTCTCACGATCGAGTTCACCGCATTGGGGGCGCTTTACATATCGAGTATCGGATCTGCGATATTCGGGTAGCGACGGGTACATCCCCGGCACAAGGATTCGAATGAACGAACCGCAACATGAGCTACCAGGAACGGTGCCCGCGTACTCCGTATCTGGCTTGTTCGTTCGCGTCGCACTGCCGCTCCTCCTGCTCTATCTGGTCACCGCGAGCTGGGCCCTGCCCTACAACGTCGACACTGCGACAAACGTGTTCACGGCTTGGGAACTCGCCGAAGACGGCGATGTATTCCTCGAGGATCACGCGGTGCTCGCCGCACCCGAGTATCTAAGAACGATCGCTTGGGTAGTCCCGGCCGGCGATTCGGTCGCAGCGCAGTATCCGCCGGGCGCCCCACTCCTGTCTGTCCCGCTCTACGCCATCTGGCCGGAGGATGCAGTGAGCATCACGGTATATAACGAGACGGCCGACACACCTCCTGTCGAGATTCTCATGCCGCCATTGGGACCTGCCGCCATCACATCGGCGGCGATTGCTGCGTCTGTCGCAGGGATGCTGGCCATCACATTCCGGCGTATCGCCGACTCGCACAGCGCTCTGGTGGCTGCCTACGTTGCCGGTTTGGGCACTGGATTGTGGTCCGTGGCCGCCGATGCACCGTGGCAGCACGGTCCTGCGATGTTGTGGATCGTCGTCGGAACCCTCCTTGCTGCCGGCCATCGGGTCTGGTCCGGGTTCGCGTTCGGAGCCGCAATACTCACTCGACCTCACACGGCCGTCATCGCTGCCGGCAATGGCCTCACTCAGGCCTTCCAGGAGCGAAGGTTCAAACCTGCGCTGCAGGTCGGCTTCGGATCTGCGGTGGGTTTGGCCGGGCTTGTCGCCTTTAACGCGGTCGTGTTCGGCTCGCCGTCGATCACCGGTGGCTACTCCGATGTCTTTGCCGAGCGCGCGGCAAGCCTCAATCTGGTGGATTTCGTCGGCAACGTCCTTCTTGCGCTCATTCACCCTGCCCGAGGTCTGCTGCTGTACTCGCCATTCCTCATCCTTCTATTGCCCGGATTGCCCGCAGCCTGGCGTAAGGCGCCTTCATGGGTGCGGGGCGCGGCGATCGGTGGAGTTGCGTATCTACTGCTGCAACTGAAGGCGAACCGCTACTCGGGCGGCGACAGCTTCTGGGGCTATCGCTACCCGCTCGAAATGCTGGCGGCGACTGCACCTTTGCTCCTCCTGACATACACGGAATGGATCCGGCATCGCTCGCCACTCCTGCGCCGGTTCTTCGTGTATTCAGTGGTGGCCTCAGTAGCGCTCACCGCGATGGGTGCGGTCTACTACTAGCGGAGTAGCCTGGCGCAATGACCCTCGTAGACGATCTACAGGCGGTCCTCGGACCGGATCGAGTTCACTCGCATCCGCTCGAGCTCCTCGTCTACAACAAGGATGCCGGGGTCACCACCGGAGAAGTGCTGGCGGTGGTGCTGCCGGAGACGACTCAGGAAGTCGCGGCATGCGTGAGGATCGCGGGCCGCCACTCGGTCCCGGTAGTTGCCCGCGGCGCGGGCACGGGCCTGGCCGGCGGCGCCGTTCCTGCCGAGCCGGCGCTGCTGATCGTGCTCACCCGAATCGATCCAACCTGGGAGATCGATGAGCTATCCAGATGTGCCTGGGTTGGCGCCGGTGTCCTCAATCTCGATATCTCTCGCAGTCTCACCCCCACCGGGCTGCACTTCGCTCCCGATCCTTCCTCGCAGGCCGCGTGCACGATCGGAGGCAATGTCGGCACGAATGCCGGTGGCCCTCACTGTCTCGCCGAGGGTACGACGGTGGCGCACATCCTCGGGATGGAGATGGTCACCGCCGCCGGCGAGGTCGTTCGTCTCGGTGGCGAGACCCCGGACCCCATCGGACTCGACTTGCGCGGAGTCGTGGTTGGGTCGGAGGGAACTCTCGGGATAGTCACCCGGGTTCTGGTCAAGCTGACCGAGAATCCGCCTGCCATCAGGACTCTCCTGCTCACGTTCGACAGCATCCAGGCAGCCGCGGCCACCGTGTCGGCGACTATCGCAGCTGGAATCGTCCCCGCCGCCCTCGAGATGATGGACCAACCGATGGTCGTGGCCGTGGAGGCCTTCACCAAAGCCAACCTTCCTGTTGATGCGGCCGCGGTGCTCATCGCGGAGGTTGTCGGTCTCGATGCCGGTGTCGACGCGGAATCGGCGACGATCGAGCGGATTGCCCTGGAGCAGGGAGCGACGTCAGTCCGCATCGCCGCAGATGAAGCCGAGCGAGCGCTGCTGTGGAAGGCGCGAAAGAACGCGTTCGGAGCCGTCGCGCAGGCTGCACCGAACTACTACTTGCATGACACGGTGGTGCCCCGTACCGCATTGGCCGATGTTGTCACCGAGATCTACAAGATCGCCGAGCGGTTCAACCTGGAGATGCTCAACGTGTTCCATGCCGGCGACGGCAATCTGCATCCACTGGTCGCATACGATGCCAAAGAGCCCGGCAAGACCGAGCAGGTGCGAGCCGCTGCCGAGGAGATGGTGCGGGTGTCTGTTGCTGCTGGGGGGTCTCTGACCGGTGAGCATGGTGTCGGCCTGGAGAAATGCGACCTCATGGGCTTGGTCTTCGACCCGATCGACCTGGACGCCCAGGCACGGCTGCGCGAGGCGTTTGATCCAGAAGGTCGGCTGAACCCCGGCAAAGTCCTTCCCCGGGGCGCACGCTGCTACGACTACGGCATGTCGGTGCTGCCCGAAGGGGCCGGGTCATGATGCTGCATCAGGAACTTGCCCGCCTCGCCCGTGGTCTCATGAGCGACCCCATCGACGGTGCGCCCGCGGTGGAACTGACGGTGGCGCCCACGTCGGGCGCCGACGCCGCTGCAGTGCTGGCTTTTGCCGCAGAGAAAGGCCTACGGGTCTTGTTCTGGGGCGGCGGCAACCATCAGGGCATGGGGTATGCGGTCGAACCGGATCTCATAGTGAGCTGTGACCGGCTCAACGCCGTGCTCGACTGGCAGGTCGAGGACCTCACAGTGACCGTGCAGCCGGGAGTGATGGTTGCCGAACTGGAAGCGAAGCTGCAGCAACGCAATCAAACTGCAGTTCTTCCCGAAGCGCCGGGTTCGGCCACAGTCGGAGGAGTCATTGCTTCCGGCCTGTCGGGATGGCGTCGGCTGCGCTATGGCCCAACCCGCGACCGCATGCTCGAGGTTCGTCTGGCCACCGGAGATGGCCGGCTGATCCGAGGGGGCGGTCGGCTCGTCAAGAATGTCACGGGTTATGACCTGCCCCGGCTGGCCACCGGCTCGTTTGGGTCGCTCGGCATGATCACCGAGGTGTGTTTGAAGCTCTGGCCCCTCTCGTCCGGTCACGCCATGGTGCGGGTGGCCGATCCCGGTGCGGCGCTGGCGGCCGCTTATCGCCCGGCCGCACTGATCGAGACCAACGAAGGCGCCGATCTTTACCTTTCCGGAACCGCCGCTGAGATCGAGGCGCAGGCGATCCGGGTCGGCGGTGACCTCGTCTCCGGCCATCGGTGGCCGGAGCTGCTGGAGGGTGGAATCAAGCTCACTCTCCGGGTTCCGCCTAGTGCTGTGAAGGCGTGGGTCGACGTTGTCAAGAGGGCCGGTGTCGAGTTCCAAGCTGCCCACGGTGTCGGCGAGATACTTCTCGTCGCCGATGGGATTGAGGTGGGAGTGTTGAGCGAGTGGCGAAGCTCTGTCGAAGGGATTGGCGGAAGTCTGGTCGTCAACCATGCTCCAGATGGGTTCGATTTCGACCCATGGGGAACTCCTCCCGATTCGATCGACCTGCAGCGAAGGGTCAAGGCAGCCTTTGATCCCCGTGGTATCGCCAACCCCGGAATCCTCCCGGGAGGCATCTGATGAACCCCACCCAGGCCCAACTCGATGCGTGTGTCACCTGCGGACTGTGCCTGCCACATTGCCCTACCTTCCGGCTGACTGGCGACGAAGTCGCCTCCCCGCGGGGCCGAATCGCGGCCATGGGCGCTATCGCCACCGGACGGCTACCGAGCGACGAAACCTACGCAGAAATGATGTCATTCTGCCTGGGGTGCCGGGCCTGTGAAGCGGCCTGCCCGTCGCTGATCCCATTCGGGTTGATGATGGAGGGGGCTAGGGAGCAACTAGCCGAAGATCAGCCGTCGTTCGCCGGGCGGTTGCGGCGTTTCCTGGTTGGCCGCGTCCTCAACATGAAGTGGCTGCTCGCAATTGTCACGAGCGGTATCGGCTTGCTGCAGAAGGTCGGCATCATCCGGCTCCTGCCCAAGCGACTCCGGCTCGTTCGCGGTCTTCGGCCGCAGCGCGTCTTCCCCCACACCGTCCTCGGCGTGCACGACAACACTCCGGCGGAACCGGCCGGCTCCGTCGCCCTGCTGGCCGGTTGTGTCATGGATGAGTGGTTTCCGGCCGTTCACGACGCCACTCGCGGGGTGCTCCAGATGGCGGGCTACCAGGTACATAGCCCGGAGGGACAACAATGTTGCGGGGCGCTGGCAGCCCACGAGGGTGCTGGTGAAGCGGCGCGTCGCATGGCGAAGAAGAACACAACGGCGTTCGCCGGCTTCGACTACATCGTCTCCGATGCCGCCGGGTGCTCAGCCCATCTCAAGGAGTACGGCGAGTGGGCCGACGCGGGTGACTCGGTTGCAGAACGTACCCGCGATGTGACGGAGCTTGTTGCGGAGTTGATCGCAGACGGACTCCTCCCCACCGTCACCGAAGACTCTGGGCAGGTGGCGATTCAGGACCCCTGTCATCTTCGCCACGCCCAACGAATCATCGATGCCCCACGAGCGATAGTGCGCGCCGCCGGGTACACGCCCGTCGAAATCGATGCAGACGGACTGTGCTGTGGAGCGGCGGGGCTCTACATGGTCTACGAACACGAGACCGCGGAGCAATTGGGAAAGCAGAAGGCGGCTCTGGTCGAGGCGACCGGTGTGTCTAAGGTGGTCTCGGCCAATCCGGGATGCGAGATCCAGCTGCGCGCTCACCTGGGGCCCGACTATGAGGTCGTTCACCCAGTGGAGTTGTACTGGGCGGCGCTGAATCGCTAGCGAGGGCTAGAGGGCTCGCTCGTAGATATACATCGGGTGCGGTTCGAAGCCGCCGCGCTCCACGGCGGTGACTAGCCAGTCGACATCGGGAACGGTGATGCGTGCGTGGTCGGCATGTTGCTCCACGGCCAGGTCGACGATCGATCGGACCATGTCGTCGATGTCGTCCGGTCCGCAGTCGAGCCAGTCCACATAGAGGCTGTCACCGTCGCGACGGAGTACCACCCAGCCCGCCTGCGATGACCAGAGCTCTCCACGCTTGCCTGCCGCCAGCAGCAGGTCGGCAGTCAGCTGGGACCAGCGCCAGCCGGTGGCCCGCAGCCCCCGGGCCGGTCCAACGAGGGGGCCCGACCGCCACGACACCCAGGCCGGGACCGCCTCGGATGAGTGAGCAAGTTCGAGGCGCCGGCGGGCCTTGGCGCGTTGGCCCCCGTTGCCAGAGCGGGTCGGGCTGGCCGGGGCGATGGGCCTGCTGCCAACGACCCAGTCACAGACACGCTTGAAGCCGGTGCTCTCGACCTGGCGCTGGGCAGGCTCGTTCCATCCTTCGGTGAGAAGCCGAGCGACGCGGGCGCCCTGGTCGACGGCCCATTCAACGAGGGCCTCGCCTACCGCCGACGCGATGCCGCGACGTCGGTAGTCCTCCCGGACCCGCGCTCCCTGGAGCCACAGCTCGGTTGGTGACATCATCTCGGCTCGGCCCAATGCCACCGCCCGGTCGTCCTTGTCGGCAGCGACCATGACCATCCCATTCTCGGCAGTCAACCAATAGGGGAGGACATCGGTGATGTAGTCGCCCCACTCGAAGGTGTCCGCGGTGAACTCGCCGATGGCTGCAACGTCGTCTGGGCGAGCGGGGCGGATGGTCGGTTCCATGCCGCCGCAGGTTAGATCAGATCAATATGCAGCCAGCGACCTCGCCTGCGCCACGATCCCTGCGACGGACGGGAACACCTGCTCCTCCAGCGTGGACGAGTAGGGGAACGTCGGTACCTCCGGGGTGCAGTAGCGACGCACCGGCGCATCGAGCCAGTCGAGCGACTTTTCGGCAATCTGCGCAGCAATCTCAGCGCCAAACCCACCGAACTTCGTGTCCTCGTGAACGATGAGCACCTTGCCATTGCGCCGCACGGCGCGTTCGATCGAAGGCCAGTCGAGCGGGCGCAGCGACCGCAGGTCGAGTACGGCAGCCTCGATGTCCTCCTTACGAAGAATGTCCGACGCCTCGACGGCGAAGTGGGCCATGGTCCCGTAGGCGATGATGGTGAGATCGTCACCCGAGCGCCGCAGTGCGGCCTTCCCGATGGGGACGCGGTGCGGGCCCTCGGGAACCGGGCCCGACGCAAGGCGATAGAGCTTCTTCGGCTCGAGGATCATTACCGGATCCGGGTCCTCGACGGCGGACCACAGCAGACCCTTGATATCAGCCGGCGTCGATGGCACGACGACTTTGAGGCCCGGGACGTGTGCGTAGAAGGCCTCGATGGACTGTGAGTGGTAGAGAGCGCCGTGAATCCCGCCTCCATAGGGTGTGCGGATCACGAGTGGGGAAGACCAGCGACCGTTGGTCCGGTAGTGCAGTCGGGCCACTTCGGACACGATCTGATCGAATGCCGGGTGGATGAAGTCGGCGAACTGGATTTCGGCGATCGGTCGTCCTCCGGCTGCTCCGATACCGATGCCGAGCCCGATGATCAGCGCCTCCGCGAGGGGAGTGTTGAAGCTGCGGTCCGAGCCGAACGCATCGGTCAGCCCCATCGTCGCTTTGAACACCCCACCCTTCGGATCTCCGACATCCTCACCGAAGATCGATGTGTCGTCATGCTCAGCGAAGATCTCGTGCAGGGTCGAGTTGATCGCCGTGATCATGTTCATTGTCTCGCCCACCGGATCTGGTTCAGGCTCAGTGGCCGGATCGTCGGGGACGATGGGTTTGGCGTAAACGTTCGATTCCCAATCGAGCGGATCGGGTGCTGCGTCGGCTTCCTTCACCGCCTCGGCGACCTCCTTGGTGACGCCAGCTTCGATCTCCGCCTCCAGGTCCTCGCCGAGCAGCCGAGACTCGACCAGATATTGCTTGAGGACCAGGATCGGGTCTTTGCGCCTCCACAGCTCGACCTCTTCGGCGGAGCGATATACCTTGTCATCGTCATCCGAGGTGTGGGCGTAGTAGCGGTACGTCTTTGCTTCGATGAGCGACGGACCCTCTCCAGCTCTCGCCCGCTGCACGGCTGCGGTCATGACGCCGTAGACAGCCAAAATGTCGTTGCCGTCGACTTCGACTCCGGGCATGCCGTAGCCGACGGCTCGCTCGGCGACAGTTCCCGCAACCTCCTGGTGCGATGGAGTCGAGATGGCGTAGAGGTTGTTCTCAATCAGGAAGATCATGGGGAGCTTGTGCAAGCCGGCGAAATTCATCGCTTCGTGGAAGTCGCCTTCCGAGGTGGCGCCCTCACCGGAGGAAACCATGACGACGCTATCCGTGCCGGTTGCCTTCAGATGGTGGGCAATGCCGCATGCATGGGGGAATTGCGTGGCAATTACCGATGAGGCGGAGAAGATATTGAGATCAGGCTCGCTCCAATGGTTTGGCATCTGCCGTCCCGCACTGGCGGGGTCTGCCGCTTTGGCAAAGACGCCGAGGAACAGATCCTTGGCGGACACACCCATGGCGAGGTTGAACGCCACATCCCGGTAGTAGGGCAGCGACCAGTCTCTATCGGAGTCGAGAGCGAATGCAGCTCCGACCTGAGTCCCCTCGTGTCCGGCCACTGACACGACGAACGGAACTCTGCCCTGACGATTGAGCGCCCAGACCCGCTCATCGAGTTTCCTCGCAAGCAGCATCTTGCGATACATGTCGATCAGCTGATCGCCGGATAAGCCCAGGGCGTTGTGATCCCTTACGTTGTCTAGCTCCAACATGTGTCTCCTCCTAGGACGCGTGGCCGCGTCGCTTCAGGTTGATGCTGCCGATACCTGCGATTCGTTCCTTGGCCACCTCGACGGCGGCCACGTTGGGGTTGATGCCCCGTTCCCGGGAGGCGTCGAGAACCCGGATCGTGTTGTCGTGGATGCGGTCGATGGCGACTGCGGCTCTTCTCCAGTCGTATCCGTGGAACTCGTTGGCGATGTTGATGATCCCACCCGCGTTAGCGACAAAGTCCGGTGCATACAGGATGCCGCGGGCAGCGAGCTCATCCGCCTGGGCTTCAGTTTCCAGTTGGTTGTTGGCCGAACCGACGACGGCTGCGCAATTGAGACGACTGACGGTCCCGGCGTTGATGGCGCCACCCATAGCGCACGGAGCGAAGATGTCGCACTCAACATCAAAGATCTCGTCGATGTCCACGACAATCGACCCGTGGGCTGAGGCGACCATGTTGATCGCCTCGGGATTGATGTCGGCGATCACGGTCTTGGCCCCGGACTTGGTCAGACGTTCCACCAGATTGGCACCGACCTTGCCGACACCTTGTACCGCGACGACTCTGTCCGACAAGTCTTCTGTGTCCCAGAGATGCTCCGAGACGGCACGCATTGCGGCGATGACTCCGCGAGCGGTCGCCGGTGACGGATCCCCCGATCCGCCGTGAGCCTCGGGCAGGCCGGTGACCCACTTTGTCTCCGTGGCGATCGAGATCATGTCGTCGGTTGTCGTCCCGACATCCTCGGCAGTCACATAGCGACCACCCAGTGAGTCGACCAGTCTCCCAAATGACCTGAAGAGCCGCTCTGATCGGAGTGCGGCCGGGTCACCGATGATCACTGCCTTGCCGCCACCGAGTTCCAGTCCCGCCGCAGCCGACTTGTAAGACATTCCCTTGGCCAGCCTGAGGACATCATGAAGTGCAACGTCCTCGGACTCGTACGGGAAAAAGCGAGTCCCGCCGAGGGCGGGACCAAGAGCAGTGGAGTGGATCGCGATAATCGCCTTCAAGCCTGATATCGGATCATGGCCGAACAGAACTTCTTCGTGGGTGTCGGAGGCTATCGCCTCGAATACTCCCAACAGATGCTCCTTTCAGACGGCATAGAGTCGTCGGGTCTGGCCTCTGGACATCCCGAATTGTAGTGGCTCCGGGCGATTTGGGCCCTGACGATTGGCTACGCGGCGTGAGGTGCATGGGCACGAATCGGTAGGATCAGGACATGATCCGCGTTGCTCATCTACGTTCGTATCTGCTCGAGACGAGCCTGCCTCGCTATGAGCACCCTGTTTCGGTTGCCCCGGAACGACTGCGCGGCGACGACTACTTCCTCTGGCGAGAGGTCGAAGCAAATGATGCGTTCACGGTCGTTTGGGGCAGCGAAACCTTCATATGCCCGAGGCATTTTCGGTTGCGGAAGCTCGAGGGCATGCTTGCCTTCAACAACGCGTTCCCCGATGCCGGGTTGATTCCGCGCAGCCAGATCGTGGACGCCAGCGATCAACTGGAAGCCTTGCGCGATTACTCGCCCTCGATGCGGTCCTACATCCTGACCTCGCCCTGGCATGTGCCGATTCGGTGGTTCGCAGCATTCCTCCATGAGGAGAAAGAGATCTATGACAGGCCGCAGGGGGTTTCCATCCGGTATCGCGCGCTCATGTCCGATGCTCAGGATCGGGTCGAGCGCGCCGCCCAGGTTGTTGCCGGGGCGGGATTCGACCCCGGGGTGGTTGGGCAGATCCGATCGCTGTCCTCATGGCTCGATGCCTTCCCGGCCGACGGGATGCTCGAACTCGACTACGGCTCCGTTGCGGACCTGTTTGCTGAAGGTGATCTGGTGCTGGATGAATCTGCGTCTGATGTGGCTTCCAGCCTCCTTGCGCTGGAGCACGAAGACATGGAGACAGCGGGCGCACACTATGAAGTCTTGATGCGCCGCTGGAGCCGTCCCCAGTCACTGGCCTTCAGCAACTAGGGGCCCGGTCCTTCCCGTGGGAATGCGAATCTCTGCCTCCCTCGAGGATCCGGATGTGGGGAAGTCGGCGGGCCCGTCGAGCAAGGCCTCGTACTACGCTCGCCCGTGATGACCACCGAACACGACTCCAGTGCTGCGCTCAGGGCAGAGATCCGATTGCTGGGCAATCTGCTCGGACAGACCCTGGTGCGACAGGAAGGCGAAGGGCTGCTCGATCTGGTGGAACAGGTGCGCGCTCTGGTCAAGCGAGTTCGCCGCGCAGAAGAGACAGGCGACACGGCGCCGTGCCGGGCCGAGTTGCTGGAGCTATTGGGTGGTCTCGATCTGAAGACGATCATTTCGTTGGTCCGGGCATTCACGACGTACTTCTATCTGGCCAATGTCGCAGAGCAGACACACCGGCTCGACCACTACGCCATGCGACGGAGTCAGCATCACGGCGTTCTGGCCGGCACCATCGACCGAGTTATTGCGGAGCCGGTGCCGGGTGACCTGATCCAGGAGGTCGTCGATCGGCTTGACGTCCGTCCTGTCTTCACCGCTCATCCGACGGAGGCCGCCCGTCGTTCTATCCGAAGCAAGATCATCAAACTCGCTGGGCTGCTGGAGCACCGGGCCGATCCGCGGCTCAGCGATTCGGCGATGGCGCGCACCGAACGACAGCTCGCCGAACTGATCGACCTGATTTGGCAGACCGATGAGTTGCGTGTCGAACGGCCTACCCCGATCGATGAGGCCCGGACCGTTCTCGACTACTTCGACCAGATCTTCCGTGACGTTGCCCCTGATCTGTTTGACGAGCTCGAATTCCAGGTAGGTCGAGCGGGGGCCAAACTTGCGCTCGATGCCCGGCCGTTGCACTTCGGCACGTGGGTCGGCGGTGACCGGGACGGCAATCCGAACGTCACCGCGGCCACCACCCTTGCCGTTCTCGAGGCCCAGCACGAGCACGCGTTGCGTGGCCTGATCGCTGCCCTGGAGGAGCTGTCGACGGAGCTGAGCACATCGGAGCGGCTCGTCGCAATCAGCGATGAACTACGCGCTTCGCTGGAAGCCGACGCCGAGCTGATGCCTGCGGTCCATCAGAGGTTCAGCCGGCTGTCGGCGGGCGAGGCCTACCGACAGAAGGCCGCATATATCCATCAACGGCTCGTCAATACCCGGCTTCGGATAGCGGACGCCGCGTCGCACCAGCCCGGTCTCGACTACGCCACGGCAGACGAACTGCTGGACGAGCTTGCAGTGATGGATCGATCTCTGCGAAAGGCCCGGGGAGAACTGATTGCTAACGGGATTCTTCGGCGTCTGATGCGGCGCGTCGCCGTCTTTGGCTTCCGTCTCGCCACCATGGATGTTCGCGAGCATTCAACCAAGCACCACACGGCCCTGGCCGATCTCTATGAGCGGCTCGGCGAGGCCGACTACGCCGAGCTCAGTCGGTCTGCTCGCCTGGCTCGCTTGGACAAGGAGCTGTCGGGACGCCGACCGTTGGCGCCGCTGCTGACGGTTCTCGAAGGCGAGTCCAAGCGAACCCTCGACACATTCCACGGCATCCGAACCGCTCTCGACCGTTTCGGTGATGACGTGATGGAGAGCTACGTCATCTCTGAGACCCGTGGCGCCGACGATGTACTCGCCGCGGTGGTACTCGCCCGGGAAGCCGGTCTCATCGATCTCCATTCTGGTATCGCCCGGATTGGGTTCGTGCCCCTGTTCGAGACAATCGACGAGGTCCGCAGCGCAGGCGTGCTCCTGGACCAGATGCTCTCGAGTTCCGCCTACAGATCGATTGTGGCGAGCCGTGGGAACATCCAGGAAGTCATGCTCGGCTACTCGGACTCCAGCAAGCACGGTGGCCTGGCCACCTCGCAGTGGGAGCTGTATCGGGCCTCACGCGAACTCCGCGACACTACTCATCGTCACGGTGTTGAGCTCCGTCTGTTCCATGGTCGCGGCGGGACGGTCGGACGTGGCGGGGGACCAACCGGTGAAGCCATCATGGCGCAGCCGTGGGGAACCATCGACGGCCGCATCAAGATCACCGAGCAGGGCGAAGTCATCGCCGACAAGTATGGCCTGGCGGAGCTGGCATCGATCAATCTCGAGGTGCAGTTGGCGGCGACTCTCGAGGCGTCGCTATTGCACAGGAGTTCTCGCCAGGCCCCAGCGACTCTGGACGAGTGGGATCGAGTCATGGACGCGATCAGCCGGGCGGCCTTCACTAAGTACCGGGATCTGATTCAGACACCCGGCCTGGTGGAGTACTTCCTCACATCGACCCCGGTCGAGGAGCTGGGGGCGATGAATATCGGGTCGCGTCCGGCACGTCGGCCCGGTGGAGGTTCCGACAATGTTGGCCTCGGCGGCATGAGGGCCATTCCGTGGGTATTTGGCTGGACCCAGTCTCGCCAGGTGGTTCCCGGGTGGTTCGGCGTCGGCAGCGGCCTGGCGGCGGCCCGACAGGCCGGCGTCGCCGGTGCGATCGAGCTCATGTACGACGAGTGGCCCTTCTTCAGAGCCTTCATTTCGAATGTCGAGATGACTCTGTCCAAGACCGACCTCACAGTTGCGGCGCAGTACGTTGGCTCGCTCGTTGCCCCCGAGCACCAGCACCTGTTCGATACTGTTCGCAAGGAGTTCGAGCTGACGGTCTCTGAGGTACTCCGGATAACCGGCGATGCGGAACTCCTCGATCGCTATCCGGTCCTGAAACGGACGCTGGCGATCCGGGACACCTATCTCGACCCGATCAGCTATCTGCAGGTCTCGTTGCTGGAGCGAGCGCGTTCCGGTGACGACAAGGACCCCGATCTTCGTCGGGCACTGTTGCTCACAGTCAACGGTTTGGCTGCAGGGCTGCGCAACACCGGCTGATCCTTAGGACCTGACTCAACATTCGGCACACAATTGGCCAGTTATGGAGGGTACGGTTCACTGTCCTTCTGTGACGGCGGGGTGGCTCGTAATCTGCCCCCGCCAGGAAAATGGGGTAGTGAACATGTTGCTTGATCTCAACGCGTTGCGGTCTTCCGCGGGCCAAGTGCCGCCCGCGATGGCGCCGTACGTTGAGAAGACGACGGATGGCTTCATGGTTCGCGGCGACAGGGTTGCCGCCCGGGAGATGCTTCTCAGCCAGAACGACGATGCGGTCCTTGTCGGCGACAACGCCGGCGAGTTGCTCGCCCATCTGCGCAGCCAATCGGCGACTCCACCACTCGACCCGTTCGGCATCAGTTCCCTGCTCCATCACGGGCTCATTCCCCCTCCGTTCAGCGAGTTCTCAGGCGTGCTCTCTCTGACGATGGGCGATACGATCAAGGTGAGCTGGGACGGCGCGACGTGCCGCGTGGATCGGGACATCTCCTACCCGTGGTTCGGGTCGAAATCGACAAGCGAGAGCATCCCGAGTGAGAAGCATCTGTTGGAGCTACTCACCAGTGCGACAGCAGCCGGCGTGGCCACCACCGGAGGTGGCGGATTTTTGATGCTCAGCTCCGGCAAGGATTCCGTTGCAGTTGCCCTCGCGTTGTCCGAGGCCGGCCTCACCGACATCCCCTGTATCACGTACCGGGCGGGTGACGATGATCCCGAGCCGGCCATTGCCGCCGATATCTGCCGTCGGCTTGGTCTGGAGCATCAGGTAGTCGAACTGCCGAACGACCCTGGTGAAGTCGCCGGCATGCTCACTCGCTTTTTTGAAGTGTCTCCATTGGTTGGAGGTGACCTCGCCCAGATTCCGTATGCCCTCGCCACTATGTCGGCCGGATCGACAGGAGGCGTGGTCATTGATGGAGGCGGCAACGACTCCTATATGGGGTATCCGGTCAAGGGCAGGTGGGCGATGAAAACTCACCTGCGGATCCGGGGCCGGCACCTGGCGAACCTCGCCCAGAAGGTCACCCGGGTTGACTCGCCGGTCAACTACCTGGCGCGAAGCCGCATGGCCACAGGAATCTCAGGGCGGATGATGCGATTTCGTGAGAGCAGCAGGTTCATGCCCGACGCGGTCGATACCCACGAGCATTGGGCGCGGATCTCGAAGGAGACGGCGCACCTGAGCACTTTCGATGCCTACGCCATCATGGAACGGCTCATTACAACGCCATCCTCTGGGAAGAAGCACATTCTTGCGTCCCGCGCCATCGGGCATGAACCGGTGTTGCCGTGGGGCGACGGGGAGATTGCCGACTACTACTTCAACCTTCCCGAAGAGCATCGATACGACAAGAAGACGGGCGCCAACAAGGTTCTGCTTCGCCGCATGCTTGCCACTTACCTCGATTACGACGCCGACAAGATCGGCAAGCACTACTTCAAGTTCGACGGGGCGCGGTTCGTTGCCGAGAACACCGACTTCATCCGATCCGAGATCTATTCGTGCGACCTGTGGGACCGCGCCGGTCTGGGTCAGGTCGACAACTGGCTGGATCAGATCGAGAAGCGTCCGTTGCTCTATCACCCCATCATCACCCTGCTGATGGTTTCGGGATGGCGCAACCACAGCCGGTATCTGCAGCATGCCTCCACAACGAACAAGAGGACCAACGGTGAGTGACCCGCAAGACGGCATGCCGAACCTGATCGCGTCATTCACCCACCCGCTGGCAATACGACGCGACAGCCACCGTGGTGTCTGGTTTGCCAGCGCACTTCCTGCGCCCGACCTGGATCGACTCGCGACCGCGGCCGACCCAATTGCTGCGGGCGACGAGGCCGTGCACCGAAATCGGGAAGCTAGCGTCGTGTTCATCGCGGTCGCCAATGGCAGTGTCGCCGGGATCACCGTATGGAAGGGCCTCATGGCCATGTACGAGGTCTTCTATGCGCAACTCCCCGACGGGGGATGGTGCCTGACAGATCACTTCCGCAACGCCGTCACCCGCATCCCTAGTTCCGAGCGGAGCCCTTCCGATGCCGCCCTTCTTGCGCACTACGTCAGTGCCGACGTATACGACCGGCTGACGTACGCTCGAGGGGTCGATCGGCTCGCCAACGGCGACCGACTCGATATCGATGTCTTGTCCGGATCCGTGAAGATTGGCAACTTCAGCAGGCACGTCTCCATTGCCACCGATGAACCTATCGAGACGCATTTGGCGCGTCTCGACGGTGCGTTCGAGGATGCTCTCGCTCCGGTCCAGTCCCTGTCCAACGTCGCCATGGGGTTCTCCGGTGGGGTCGATTCAACTCTTCTTCTCAGCTACCTGGGGCAACACGTGACTCCGATCACGATCCTTCCCGGTAGCCCGGAGTTCGACCTCGAGACCGACTACGCAAGAGAGGCGCTGGATCTTCTGGGCCGGCCGGGAGAGGAGATAAGGCTGAACGAGGACGACTATCTGGACCGTCTCGTCGCCACCGTTGAGCGCCATGCCATGCCGATGGAGAGTTACGTCACGCCGGTCCTGAGTGCGCTCTTCGAAGGAGAATGGTCGACGGTCGTTGTCGGCGAGGGCGCCGACAGCGCCTTTGGATCGGGTCGGGGCATCCGGCGGGTGGCATCGGCGCTGTCCGGGACCATGGGGAGGGCAACGCTGCGCGCTCTCGGGCATCTGCCCGGCCCGGTGGGGCGGCGGGCCGATCAGATTGGCGATTATGCCGACTTGTTTGCGGCGCCCCCGAGTTCGACCGCGGGCTACGCGGCTCGTAGCCTCGAGTACCACGGAGACAACACGCTTGCTTTCGAGGCATTCGGCAGCGAAGCGGTGGATGGCTACTTCCGTGATCTGCTGCAGGGAGTCACCGACCGTGTCGAACTGGAGACCGACGAAGACGATGGATTCTTCCGCCATATTGAGATGACCCAGTGGCGCTTCATCTTCGCCGATCTGGCGATGATGGGTAACCATTCGGCTCAGGCGAACGGAAAGGTGGAGGTCCAGCCTTACACATCATGGCGGGTCTTGTCTGAGCACCTCAAGGTTCCGGCCCGCAACCGCTATGTCCGGGGCTTGTCGGGCAAGTGGATGCTCAAGGAGTTGCTCACCCGGCGACTTCCCGAGTACAAGGTAAACAAGCGCAAGCTTGCCACCGGGCTGCCTTTTGGCCGCTACTACGAACGCGGACCGCTCACGGGATTCTGGAATCGATACGACATCCCGGACACATTCCCGAAAGAAACCCACGAGGCGCTGAAGGCGGCGCCGTCGGCCTCAACGTGGAAGGCAATGACCCATGCCGTCTACATCGATCGGGTCGTGAACAACCTGTCGTTGCAGCCACTGCCCGCGGCGCTCACCGCCGAGTTGGCGCTGACCGTCCGCTAGGGCTGCTTTCGATCCAGGTAGTGCTTGTTCAGCGTTGACCGGTACCAGCCGACCTGAACGATGTCACGGGAGCCGTGGCCGAATGCCCGAGCGAACGCTTCGGTGGTGCGAGAGGTGAAGGCGACGAGGACGAGTATCGGACTGGTGATGATCGCAATGGCCGCCATCGAACGAGCCTTCTGGGCGCCGAGCAACTCGTTGACGTCGATGTACATGGCTGCCGAGATGAAGTTGGCGAGAACGGTGACCGCAACCAGCCACTGAACCTCGTACGCCCGCGGCACCAGGTACTTCATCGGGTTGAGCAGCCACGGAGTCGCAGCAACCGCAAGGTAGATGAGCCCTCCCGCCGCCATCACCAGCAGGTAGACATTGCGTGTGTGTCGGGCAGCATCTGCGTCCTTCTTCATACCGGCTTCCATCGCCCGCGGGGCAAGCACGGCGGTTAGCCCGGTAGCCAACACCAGCACAGGCTGGGCAACAACCCGGGCCGCTTCCGCGTATCCGAGAGCTTCGGCGCCGGCGAGTCCGGTGATGATCGCGGCGACGGCGAAGTGGGCCACATTGGGGACAAGGGCTTGAGTCAGGAGCCAGCGTCCTTCACGGGCCAGCGTCCAGAATCGAAGGGGCTCGTCGAGCGGCTTTTGGTGCCTCACATCACCGAGGATGATGCCTGTGGTCAACGAGAGGGCGTTGGCGATAGCGAGCGAACCAAAGGGCATGATTGCGGGAGGAGCGTCGAGCAGCAGCATCACCCCCAGGCTTACGACCACACCAAGGAATTGCACACCGGAGACTGCGGCGGCCTGCCAGGACAATTCGGCGATATGCAGTAGTCGCCGCATGTGGTCCTGGAGCGGCGAGAGGACCGTGGCGATGCCTGCTGTGAAGGTCAGCCCCCAGATGACATCGGACTCGGTCAGTGACCCGGCGAGCAGAGCCGCGATGAGGATGGACGACGATCCGACCAGTGCGGCGGGAACGCCCATCTTGAGCGTGTCCCTGGCGCGTCGCATCCGATCGGCGACCGGGAACGAGACCGCGTTCACTTCGGCTGGAATCAGGATCAGGTCCCAAGAGAGGACGACGCCGAGCCCGAACGCGGTGAAAAAGATTGCGTAGACACCCAGGTCGGTGGCGCTGAAGAGGTTCACCGCGCTGAGACCGGCGGCGAAGGTGGCGAGGGATGCAAACGCGGCATCGGCAACACCGGCGGGCAGCCGCCTTGCGGTTCCGCGACCGGATTCCACCTTGTTGCTTGCCTGGTCCACTACGTCCCCATCTCGTGCAGCGGACGATACCGGCCTGCCGCTCAGTGGCGCATCGTATCGGACCCTGCACCCTTTGGGCGCCGGAATGCTGCATTGTCGGCTAGACGGCTAGTGCTCTCGCCGGGTCCGGGACGTGGCTGCAGCGGAGGGTGAGTCGGTAGCCCATCTGGCCGATATCCGGTACCGGCTCTCAGCGGACCCACAGACCAGGACGGTACGCTTGGCAGCAGCCCAAGATTCGGTAGCACCCTGCCAGAAACAATGGGGTCCGTAGAGAGTAAATCCGTGGTGGGCGCTGCACCTGCCGGCCCGCCCGGAGAGTGGAGTTGGGATAGATGTTGCTTGATCTCGGGGCGGTTCGGGCCGAATCCAGAGACGTGCCCGCGGCGTGGCGACCGTTGGTGAGTCCTGCCGGCGATGGTTTCTGCCTGATCGGTGACAGAACTGCCGCGACCGAGTTGTTCCTCTACGTACGTGATGGCCATGTTCTCGTGGCCGATTGTCGAGATGAGCTACTCGACCATTTGGCCGAGAGAGCTTTGAACCTATCGCTCAGCAGGTTCGGGCTCAGCGCACTGCTACAACGAGGGCTGATTCCGCTGCCCCATACCGAGTTCGATGGCATCTCATTGCTGACGATGGGAGACACGGTTCGGGTGACCTGGGACCAGACCCGGGTGGAGACCGATCTTTCGGCTGACTACCCGTGGTTCACCGGTGGTTCGCGCGAAGACGGTACGCCCGACGAAGGGAAGCTGCTCTCCCTCCTCACCGCGGCCACGGCTCGTGATCTCGCCGCATCCGGCGGCGACGGTCTGCTCATGTTGAGCTCTGGGATGGACTCTGTCTCGCTCGCCCTGGCGATAGCGGAGGCGGGCTACTCAGATATCCCTTGTGCCACATACAGCTCCGGACCCGACGATCCCGAGCCGCCTGTGGCTGCCGATGTCTGCAAGCGCCTTGGTCTCGAGCACCGGGTGGTCGAGCTTCCATCTGATCCGGATCGGGTCAGGGCGACACTCACTAGCTTTTTTACTGAGGCCGCCGGCGCCGGCACCGATCTTGCGCAGATCCCGTTTGTGCTGGCGACTGCTGCGGCCGGATCACCGGGCGGGGTAGTGGTCGCCGGCGATGGCAACGATTCCTACATGGGCTCTCTGGTCAAGCGCAGACGGAGAATGAAGGCTGTCTTCCGGATCAGGGGCCGCCGCCTGGCCGGGGCGGCTCATCGGCTCACTCCTGTCGATTCTCCGCTCAACTACGTCGCGAGGAGCAGGTTGGAGGCGGGGCTTCCCGGCCGGATGATGCGATTCCACGAGAGCAGAGCGTTGCTGCCGGATGCGATAGACACTTCGGCCTTCTGGTGGCAGCTCTCGAAGCAATCAGAGCGCATGAGCATGTTCGACGCCTACTCGGTCCTCGACAAGCACTTCACCGTTCCTTCCTCGATGAAGAAACACGTGCTGGCGGCGCGGGCCATTGGGTGCGAGACATCGCTTCCCTGGTGCGACCACGAGATCGCCGACTACTACTTCAACCTGCCGGTCGAGTACCGCTATGACGAACGCACGTCAAAGAACAAGATCCTGCTCAGACGTATGCTGTTGCGCTTCCTCGACTACGACGCAGACAACATCGGAAGCAAGCATTTTGCTTTCGACGGGGCGCGGTTCGTCGCCGAAAACGAGGACTTCGTCCGTACTGAGATCGGTGAGTGTGCGTTGTGGAATCGGGACGGCGTCCGAATGGCTCACAACTGGATAGACAGCATCGGGAACCGGCCGTTTCTCTATCACCCGATCCTCAGCGTATTCATGGTGTCGGGATGGCTCAATCACAGCAGGTTCCTCGCCCGGTCGTCGCCGCTAGCCGAGGCACCGCGTGACTGAGTTGGCCGGACCGAAATGCAGTATCTCGCTCACAGCCCCGGCGGCGCTGCGGCGAGACGGCCCGCGCGGAATCTGGTTCGCAACCGGCCTTTCTGCCGACGAAGTGGATGGGCTCGCTGCGGCCGATGACCCTGGTGCTGCCGGTGACACAACTGTCCACAGGGAGCGAGGCGCCTCCGTGGTGTTCGTCGCTCTCGATCGCGGGGCGGTCACTGGAATCATCGCGTGGAGGGGTCTCCTCGGTCTGAACGATGTTTTCTATGCACGACTTCGAGGTGGCAGCTGGTTGGTGACCGACCATTTTCGTAACGCAATGAGCGCAGTCCCTGAGACCGGGCGCCGCATGTCCGACGATGCATTGCTCCAGCACTACACCTGTGGTGGGGTGTTTGGTCGAGCAACCTATGCCAACGGCATCCGCCGGCTGATGAATAGTGACCGTCTCGACATCGACGTTGCGGCGGGCACCGAGGCGATTCGGTGCTTCAGTCGGCACACCTCCACTGCAACCGACGAGCCGCGGGAGCAACATTTGCAGCGCATCGACGGTGCCCTCGAAGACGTTGTGGCACCGCTCCGCGATACGCCCGCTGCTGCGCTTGGCTTCTCCGGCGGAGTCGACTCGACGTTGTTGCTCAGCTACATCGGGGACGCGGGAACGCCCCTGACCATCAAACCGGGAAGCCCGGAGTTCGATGCCGAGACGGAGTATGCAAGAGAGGCGTCGCTCCTTCTGGGTCGCAGCCACACGGAGGTCCAGCGCGACGAGGACGAGTACCTGGAACGGCTCGAGGGATGTATCGAAGAGCAAGGAATGCCGCTGTGGGCCAACGTGACTCCGATGACGGCGAGCATGTATGCAGAGCCGTTCTCGACCTTTGCGATCGGGGAAGGGGCCGACAGTGCGTTCGGCAGCGGACGGGGTATCCGGCGGGTGGCGGCAGCGCTATCGGGGCGCAGCGGTCGCGCCTTGCTGCGCACAGTGGGGCAGGCTCCGGGGCGGATCGGCCGCCGCGCCAACCAGGTGGGAGATTACGCAACGCTGTTTGCGCAGGCCCCGGATTCGCCGCGCGGCTACGCGGGAACCTCGAGCGAGTACTACGGCGACAACACGTTGTCGCGACGCATGTTTGGTGACCAGTCGGTTGAGGGTCTGTACTCCAGGTTCCTTAAAGAGGTCCACGAGCGAGTTGAGGTCGAAACCGCGGAGAAGGACCGCTTCCACAGACATATTGAGCTCACTCACTGGCGCTACATATTCAGCGACCCGGCAATGGTCGGTCATCACGCAGCACATCCGAAGGGAAAGCTCCTGATCCATCCGTACCTAACGTGGCGGGTTGTCGCCGAGTCTCTCAAAGTGCCCGCAAAGCAGCGCTACTACAGAGGACTGACCGGGAAGTGGATGCTCAAGGAGTTGCTGGCCAGAAAGGTGCCGGGTTACGAGGTGAACCAGCGGAAGCTGGCCACCGGCCTTCCGTTTGACCGTTTCTACCGGACCGGACCGCTTGCCCGCTTCTGGGAACGCTACGACATGCCCGAGGTGCTCCCAATCGATGTCCGCGGCGAGGTGCGGTCGCGACCATCGCCAATGGCCTGGATGGCCGTCAACCATGCGGTGTGGGAGGAACGTGTCGTCAGGAACCAGGATCTTCGGCCGCATCCTGCGGCGATCGAGGCGTCGTGGCCGCTTGCCGGTTCGCATAGTGACGCCTGACGCCTTCACCATGGGAGAGCCGTCGTTGCAGCTTCAACTCAGTGTCCGGCGGGCGAGGCGTCGGCGTAGCCGGTGACAGTTGCATTTGAGCTCAGTCGTTGGCCGACCGCCAGGCCGTGCGCAGCTTGGTCTTCTTTCCCGACTGCAGGATCGCACCGCGGTAGATCCGGCCACCGAGTTTGATCAACAAGATGGTGGTCACGATCAGCAGAGTGATGGCCACGGCGACTTCCCAGATCGGGACGTCAGAGGTCGTCGCCCGCACCGCCATGACCATCGGTGACCAGAACGGAACGAACGAGGCGATCCTGGCCAGCCACATTTCGGGTTCGACCAGGGCTATCTGTCCGAAGAAGAAGCCGGGCAGGATGAGCAGGACGGGGAGCATGGCCACTCCCTGCATGTCCTCCTGTCTGGAGATCGTTGCCCCGAGTGACCCATACATGAAGCTGTAGAAGGTGTACCCGAGCAGGTACCAGAGGACCAGCACCCCAACTACTTTCATCCCGAGACTCGTCAGGTCGAAGTCGGCGAGGTCGGCGACCGAGGCCGTGAAGATCACGGCCGCACTCAGTGCGACGACCTGGATCAGGCCGAGCAGACCGATGCCGAGCACTTTGCCGATGAGAACCTGCGTCGGCTTCACCCGGGAAAGGACAACCTCCACAACCCGGGTCTGCTTCTCCTCCATGACCCCCATCATCACGAACTGGCCGAACATGAGGATCGAGATGTACAGCAACATGAGCCCGACCAGAGCGGCTACTTCGGCTGCTTCGTCCTCTTCGGTTGCCGGTTCATCGATCGTGCGCTCGGTGAACTCAACAGGGAACAGCAGTGTCCCAACGTCATCGGCGGAAAGGCCCATTTCGCTCGCTGTGATCTGGCGTTGGGCGGTAGCGATTCCCCCGGTGATTGCGGCCGTCAAGCGCAACGACGACTCGTCCTTGAAAACGAGTTCAGCGGTTCCATTGACGATGGCGGCAAGGTTCCCATCAGTCAGTGCCGTTTCGGCTGAGGCGAGATCTGGGAACGTCTGGAGCTCGAGATCGACTTCCAGCAGTTCACCCTGCTGAATGATCGCTGTGGCAGCCCCTGTTGGGAGTTCGCCGACAACCCCGATGACGCTGGCTTCGTCCTCGCCGCTCAGAAGAGAGATGAGCGGTCCGATCACCAACACAATCCCGACCGTGAACACCATGGCCATGAGGAACGCTTTGCTCTTGGCGCGCTGGAGGAAGTCCCGCTTGGCCAGCTCGAACGTCTGTTGCAGCGGGCTCATCGCTGCACCGCCTCTCGGAACAGATCCGTGAGATGGGGTGGTTCAAAGCTGAACCGGGTCACTTCACCGTCGGTCGCCGCCCTGGCGAGGATCGGCCCGATGTCGGCGTTGCGTCCGAGTACGTAGCGGCTGTTGCCGCTGGACTCCTGAACATTCACGCCTTCGACATGCTTGGTCCACGGGATGCCGTCCACCTCGACCTCGAGGAACCGGGTGGGGGAGCTGCGGCGCAACTCGGTGACTTCACCATCCAGGACGGAGCGGCCGTGGTCGATAATCACGACGTCCTGGCAGATATCAGCGACCAGGTCGAGCTGATGGCTCGAGAACACAATTGCGGTTCCCCGGGCGGCAAGGGTGCGGAGGACGTCACCCATAGTCTCCACGCCGATGGGGTCGAGTCCGGCAAACGGCTCGTCGAGGACGGCGACTATGGGGTCGTGGACGAGAGCGCAAGCGAGCTGAACCCGTTGCTGGTTGCCGTGAGACAGTTCTTCGAGCTTCGAATGAGTCCTGTCGGAGAGACCGAGTTCAGCGAGCCAACGTTCCGCGGCTCCGGCAGCCTTCTTGTGGCTGAGGCCGGACAGCCGGGCGAAGTAGGTGACCTGTTCGCCGATCTTCATCTTTGGGTAGAGGCCACGTTCCTCCGGCATGTAGCCAAACTGAAGCTTGGTGGCTTCGTCGATGACTTTTCCGTTCCAGATGACTGTTCCCCGATCCGGGGTGACGAGGCCGAAGACACAGCGCATCGCGGTTGTCTTGCCGGCGCCGTTGGGCCCCAGGAAACCGAGGATGCGACCCGGGTGCGCCTGGAAGCCGAGTCCGTTCAGAGCGGCGACGTCGCCAAACCGCTTGTGAAGGTCATTGAATACGAGCATGGTTGCCTCCGGCTACGTGACTCAGTTCAGCCTTTCCCGGAATGATGTGCAAGTTTTGGCATTCGACGCATCGCATCAAATAACGGGCTTGACCCTTACGTAACGTGAGGGTGTACGGTTGCGTCATGAGTGAACTCACAGTCGGATCGGTCGCCCGTCTGGCCGGCGTAACAGTGCGAACGTTGCACCACTATGACGAGATCGGTCTGGTCGTGCCGGCGGGGCGAACCGACTCCGGATACCGAACCTATGGCGTGGCCGAGGTGGAGCGCCTGCAGGAGGTCTTGTTCTTCCGCGAGCTCGGATTCTCGCTCGAGACCATAAGAGAAATAGTCGGGGGGCCGAGCTACAACCGTGAGGCCGCCCTGGAACAACAGCGCGAGCTGCTCGAAGAGCGAGCGAGCCGGCTCCTCGTCATGATCGATGCGATCGATCGGGCTGTTCTTGCGTATAGAAACGGAGAAAGAATGTCGAACGAAGACATGCTTGAAGTGTTCGGGGACTTCGATCCTGCCGAGTACGAAGAGGAGGCGAAGCAGCGTTGGGGTGACACCGATGCCTACGACCAGTCGGTGCGGCGCACCTCGAGCTACTCAAGGGCAGATTGGGAAGCGATCGGGGCGGAGAACCATGCAATCAACGAGTCCTTCCTCGCCCTAATGGCGGCAGGCACACCAGCCACCGATCCGGCAGCGATGGAGGTCGCCGAGCAGCATCGGGCTCACATCACCAAGTGGTACTACGACTGCTCGATCGAGATTCATGCCGGTCTTGGCCAGATGTACACGGCCGACGAGCGATTCCGCAAGAACATCGACAAGGCAGGTGAAGGCCTCGCCGAGTACATGTCGGCGGCAATCGCGGCGAACGCGGCGCGATGAAATCGCGGTGGCGCGATGAAGCCGCCTTGGAGTTCGATGAGATCGAACTCTGGGCGGTTCTGGCGTAGCAACATCTTGTCAGTCCCCCCGCTTGGCGGGGGGAGATACCGCAGCGGTGCAGCCGCCGGGTAGGAGGTATCGGCGGAACTCTGCCGGTCACCTGTAGCCTGGCGGGATGCCAGTCCAGTTGTTCGTCACGTGTCTCGTCAACAGCCTCTATCCAAACGTTGGGAAGGCGACGGTGGCGATGCTGGAGCAGGCTGGCTACGAAGTCGAGTTTCCGTTCGACCAGACCTGTTGCGGGCAGCCTGCCTTCAACGGTGGGTTCGCCAAAGAGGCCAGGGCCCAGGCGCAGCAAACCCTGGACGTCCTGGACGCCACCGAAGGCCCGATAGTTATCCCCTCCGGGTCGTGTGCGGCCATGATCATCCACCACACCCCCGAGTTGGTAAATGGCGACGCCGACTACGCGGCCAAGGCGGAACGGGTCGCCGCGCGAACCAAAGAGCTCACCCGATTCCTCGTTGAGGACGCCGGATTTGAGCCCGCAGCCTTAGACGGCGGTGGCTCCACGACCTACCACGCCTCATGCCACGCCCTGCGCTGGCTCGGTGTACTCGACCAGCCGAAGAAACTGCTCGACGCCTCCGGGTTGGACCGCGTCCCCTTGGATGGTGAGGACGAATGCTGCGGCTTCGGGGGACTCTTCTCGATCAAGGCCCCCGAGGTCTCTGCCGCCATGATGGGCACGAAGATCGCAAGGATCGAAGAGTCCGGAGCCGACGTCGTTGTCGGCGTCGATGTCGGCTGTCTGATGCATATCGGTGGCGGATTGAGGCGGAGGAACAGTCCGATTGTGGCTAAGCACGTTGCCGAGGTGCTCATCGAAGGCCTGTCATGACCGAGGTGACGTTTCGGGGTCGCATCCAGAAGGCCCTCGCCGAAGGCGTGCCGATAGCAATCGACCGGGGGGCCCGCGGCCATTACCAGGGCAGGCTCAACGCGGCAGCCGCCTTCCCGCAGATGGAAGAAATGCGGGATCGGGCCCGGATGATTCGAGCCGAAGTCCTTTCCCATCTCGATCAGCATCTGGCCACCTTCGCCGACGCGGTAGAACGAAGGGGCGGAACCGTGTTCTTCGCCGCCGATGCGGCGGATGCGAACGCATACATCGTCGACCTAGCGCAAACGGAGCGGGTGACCAGGGCGGTCAAAGTCAAGTCGATGGTCACGGAGGAGATCCGCCTCAACGCTGCCCTCGATGCGGCAGGGATCGAGGCCGTCGAGACCGACCTCGGCGAGTTCATCGTCCAATTGGCCGGCGAGACGCCTTCTCACATCATCGCCCCGGTGCTGCACAAGGACCGCTACGACGTCGGCAAACTGTTCACCGAGAAGCTCGATGTCGAATACACCGATGATCCGGCCCAACTCAACGAAATAGCCCGTACCCATCTTCGCGAGCGGTTCCTGAACGCGGAGATGGGGATCAGTGGGGTCAACTTCGCCGTTGCCGAAGACGGAGCTGTTGCTCTCGTCACCAACGAGGGCAACGGTCGCATCTGCACCACCGCTCCCCGGATACATGTGGCGGTGATGGGCATGGAGCGGCTCGTTCGCACCCGTGCGGACCTGGCCGTGATGCTCGAGGTGCTGGCGCGGTCGGCCACAGGCCAGGGTCTTTCTGTGTACAGCAATGTCGTGTCCGGCCCCCGCCGCTCCGGGGAGCCTGACGGACCCGATCAGTTCCACGTCGTGATTGTCGACAACGGACGCAGCGCCACGCTGGGGTCGTCGGTGGCTGAGATCTTGTTCTGCATCCGGTGCGGAGCCTGTCTCAATGCCTGCCCCGTCTACCGCCACGTGGGTGGCCACGCCTACGACACCGTATACCCCGGCCCGCTCGGCAAGGTGATCACCCCCTCCCTCTATGGGCTCGAGCATTGGCACGAGCTGCCCTCGGTATCTTCGCTGTGTGGGGCCTGCGAGGAGGCGTGCCCGGTCCGCATCGATATCCCCAAGCTGCTCGTCGACCTGCGCCGGCAGAGCACCGGTCACATGCCTCGCTCCATCCGGCTCAGCCTGAGTGCATACGCCCGCGTCTCTACCCGGCCAAGTCTCTTCCGTCTTGCCGCCCGCCTGGGCGCAGTGTTCGGTCGGGTTTGGAGCCGCGAGGGCTGGCTGCGGCGGCTGCCCCTCATTCTGCGCGGATGGACGCAGGAGCGAGAGCTTCCGGCCCCGGCACCACAGACTTTCAGCGACTGGTGGAGGAAACGTGGAACGTGAGCAGTTCCTCGGCCGGGTGAGCGCGGCGCTACGCGGGACAGTCCTCCCCGCGGTCGATGGACCGCCAACGGCGCCGACGATCGAATTCGACGATGTGGTCGAGCAGTTCATCCGGGCCGCAACTGCGGTCGATGCCGATGTCGTACGGGTGGACGGCGCGGACCGGGTGGCTGCGGTCGTTGCAAGGGACATGGCGTCCCCGCAGTCGTTCATCGCCTGGGATGACGCGGATTCGCAGGCCCTCGCTCTCCACCTCGACGAACTCGGCTGGGACCGTATCGACGCCACCGTTGGGGCGGAATCGCGTCTGGCGGATCACAGTCGGATCGGATCCGCCACGGTAGGGATCACCGGTGTTGACGTCGGCGTGGCTGCAACGGGTTCGTTGGTACTGGCGCACGGCCCCGGGCGCCCGCGCTCAGCCTCGCTACTCGTCGAGACTCATATCGCGATTCTCCATACTGATCGCATTGTGTCGTCGCTAGACGAGGCACTCGCTCGAGTTGGGTGGGAGAACAACTCGAACATTGTCGCGATAACGGGACCCAGTCGCACCGGCGATATCGAATCGATATTGACGCTCGGTGTGCACGGGCCCCGTCATCTGCAGATTGTTCTTGTCGGTTAGCGGCTACTCGATCGGGGTTGCCATCAACGTGCCGTCCGCCATTTCGCCGAAGACCGTGACCGCATAATCGGTCCAGGTGACCTCGCCCTCATTCTGCAGGCTATCCGGATCAATCTGATCGAGATTGCTCAGAATGATGCTGGCGCCACCACATTGCGGGGGGAACGACTCGGCCAAGGCCTCGCAGAGCCGAGCTTCGTCACCAGATTGAACAACGAACCCGGTGACGGTCACCTGCCCGGTTGCGGCTGCCGCGTCGGAGACGGTCATCACCGAGATCGGTTCGCCGTCATCCGAAGTGGGAAGATCCTGTGGCTCGCCGCCACCCGGCGTGTCATTGCAGTCCGGCTCGCCGGCGAGGCAGGTTGCGCCAATCGCAGGCTCCGATCCGTCGTTGATCGGGAGATCAGCGGATGCGGTGTCGTCATCGCCTCCGCCACAAGCCGCGACAACTAGTGCGAATGTGGCGAGTAGTAGCAATAGCTTCTTCATTCTTGGTCCTTGTTCTCTTCTCGGAATCTGGTTTGTGATCGTTTGACGTTCGATACGTGCCGGCGGGTTCCCGCTAGAGGCTCAGGTACCAGGCCCGGATCGCGGTCCCGATCTCATCCGGTGAATCCTCCTGGATGAAGTGGATCCCGGCGACCGTCGTCTCGGTCTGGTTGGGCCAACTGCGACAGTACTCCCGCTGGGCGCCGGTCAAGATTGTCCCCGGGTTGGCGTTGATGAAGAGCTTCGGCACCTCGGATGTCTCGAGCCATTCCCCGTACGCAACAACGATGTCGTGAACGTCGGCCGGCTCGCCCTCGATCGGGATCTGTCGCGGCCAGGTGAGGGTCGGGCGGCGTGATTCGCCGGGTTCGATGAAGGGCGCCCGGTACACGGCCATTTCCTCATCGGAGAGATCCCGAATCACGGATGCCGGCAGGATCCGCTCCACGAACGTGTTCTTGTCGAGAACGATCTCCTCGCCGGCCGGTGACCGCATCGCCTGGAAGATGGGGCGGGCCATCTCCGGCCAGTCGTCCCAGGTGACCGGCATCACGATGGCCTCCATGTATGCGATGCCCTTGACCCGGTCGCGATGGCGATTGGCCCAGTCGAACCCGAGCCCGCTTCCCCAATCGTGGATGACGAACGTGATCCGGCCGCCGAGATCGAACTGGTCGAGCAGCGCATCGAGGTAGACGCGATGCTCGATGAATCGATAGCTGTTGGGACCGGGGTCATCCAGCGGTTCGGAGTCGCCCATGCCGATGAGGTCCGGGGCGATACACCTGCCGAGGTCGGCGAGGTGCGGGATCACGTTCCGCCACAGGTACGACGAGGTCGGATTGCCGTGGAGGAACAGTATGGGGTCTCCTTCCCCGACTTCCACGTACGCCATCCGCTTGCCGTTGACTGTTGCGTACTTCTTGTCCACCGGTGCCCTCCTCGAATGTGTCTCCGAGGCTACCGATCCGAATCAGCCGATGACCCCGAGGTCGCCGAGTTCCTTGCGCAGGTGCTCGGGAGAGGTGAACAGGATCGTGGTGAACCCGAGGTCGGCCGCGGCGGCGATGTTGGCCGCGCTGTCGTCGATGAAGACGCACTCTGCGGCGGAGCGTTCGATGCGGTTGAGCAGGATTTCGTAGATCTTGGGGTCGGGCTTCTTCACCATTTCCTCACCCGAAACGACGATATGGCCAAACCAATCGAGGAACTCGTAACGTTGCCGAGCCATGGGGAAGGTTTCTGCCGACCAGTTGGTCAAAGCGTGGATCTCGGTGCCCTGCTCCCGCAGTTCGGCGAGGATCTCCACCGTGCCATCGATGGGGCCATTGAGCATCTCCACCCAACGATCGCGGTAGGCGGCGATCCACTCCCGGTACTCCGGATAGATAGCACTCAGCATGGCAACACCGTCATCCCAGCGGCGGCCGGCGTCGTGGTACGAATTCCACCGCATGGTGGCGATCTCGCCAAGGAACTCGTCCATCACCGCTTCGTCTCCGATGAGCTTGCGGTACATGTGGCGCGGATCCCAATCGATGAGCACGGCGCCGAGGTCGAACACGATTGCCTGTGGAGTGGATGTCATGGTCGAAACTCTAGGGGCATGGTCGGCGAAGAAGATTCTGTCGGGCGCGGGAGATAGGCTGGAGGAGACGCGGAGGTTGCGATGGATGTAATCGATCTGTCCCCCGAATTCGAGTCCGCCTACCTAGCCTGCTTGGAGGAGTGGTCGGACGAAATGGCCGAAGCGGGAGACCGCAAGGCCCTTTGGTTCGACAAGATGCGCCATAGGGGCCTTCGAGTCAAGCTCGCCCTCGAAGGAGACCAACCCGTCGGCATGATTCAGTACCTGCCGATCGAGCATGCGCCTGCGCTGGGGAACGATCTGTACATGATTCTGTGTGTCTGGGTGCATGGGCACAAAGAAGGCGTCGGCAACCAGCAGGGCCACGGTGTCGGTACTGCGTTGCTGGAGGCGGCGGAGGCAGACACCCGTGAGTTGGGAGCCAAGGGTCTCGTCGCCTGGGGCGTCTCCCTCCCGTTCTGGATGAAGGCTAAATGGTTTGGCAAGCACGGCTACCGCAAGGTTGCCAGGCAAGGAATCCGGACGCTGTTGTGGAAGCCATTCACCAACGATGCCGAGCCACCACGGTGGATCGAGCAGAGCGAGAAGCCAAAGCCGACCAAGGGAAAGGTGACGCTTACGGCGTTTGTGAACGGATGGTGCCCGGCATCAAACATCGTCTATGAAAGGGCGAAGCGGGCGGCAGCCAGCTTCGGCGACGAGGTCGTGTTCGAGGAGTTCGACATCTCGGAACATGAGGCGATGGTCAGTTGCGGCCAGGCCGACTGTGTCTTTCTCGACGGCAAGACTCTGCAGAAGGGCCCACCCCCTTCCTACGAGAAGATTCTCAAACGGATCGAGAAACGCGTCGCCAAGCTCTGACTAGGCGAGATAGCGAGCACGCACCGCAAGGTTCTGCCGGACCTCGGCGGTGATGTCCTCGTAGAACTCTTCACGTAGCGCAGACTCGGTCGTCGTGTAAACGCTGAAGTAGACGACCGCAAAGGCAGCCAGGAACCCCGAGACGCGAAGCAGCTCGGCAGTCAGTTGCACGCCGATGCCGAACAGCGTTGTCTCCCAGAGCACCGTCGGCGGTTGGGTCGTCCACAAGGTCACCGTTTCCTCCTGGATGATCAGCAGCCCCAGGCCCACGAAGAATGCCCCGATGAGGGTGCTGACCAGCAGCAGCCGGAACGATTGGCTGATAAAGACCAGAAGCCAGAGGTTGCCGCGTTCGCGCCTGCTCAACGCTGGAGGTGCGAATGCTTCATCGCCACCGATGGCATCGCCGGGAGCGTCGTCGCACAGATCTTGGACCTGATTCCGGGACGAAAACGTGTTCAGATCGCTGACCTCCCTCGGCACCTGCGTTCCGAGGAAGACGCCGGCGAGCACAGCGAACAATCCGCCAACGGCGATGAGCAGCGACGAGTCGAGCAAGCCGGCGGACTGCCAGGCCTCGGCGTTGATGAACAGAAACATGAACCCGATGAGGAGCAGCGGCAGGGTTCGAGTGAACAATCGCAGCGTCTGCCCCAACGAATGAACCAACTGCGCCAGCACCCACCACGAGATCGCAATCAGGCCGTAGCTAGTCACGACGTAGATGAGACCCAGGATCGTCGCCTGCGTCACCAGGGTGATCAGCGCTCCGGTCCAGTCCCAGCCGAAGATGATCGGGAGCAGGGTGGGCACGCCGAGGAACACTCCGATCTCGACCGTGCCGATGCGGTCGGGTCGGCGAAGCAGCGGCCTGATACCGCGCATCCGGTTGATGGTCGCCCAGATGCCGAGAAGGATCAGCAATCCGGCAATGCTGGCGGTGATGATGCCCCACGCCGGCCAGTCGAGATCGATGGCGCTGATGGAGCTGAACAGGAAGAGCAGCACCAGCACGGGCAGCGACCGGGTCAACACGTCTTCGCTGGCGTTGTACGAGTCGATGAAGTGAGGCACGCCGCGATCTACAAACCAATGCTCGGTGGCGGTGCGGGGGTCGCGGGCTGAACTCACTGCGGCGGATTATCGCAGCAGATGCTCGGCTTCGATCGCTTACCGCGGAGAAGTGTTCCGCTCGGCCCAGAACACACTTGCTCCCGCAAGGCCTCCCAGAATGAGGAGTCCAACCGCAAAGGGGGTGATTGTCGATGTGATCCGGCTATCGATCAGGGGCGAGATCAGAGCACCGCCGATGTAGCCGATGGCCCCGATGACTGAGGCGGCCGTCCCGGCGACGTGCCCAACCTCGTCGAGCGCACTAGATGTAAGGACGGGCGTGAGTGCCGTGTTCAACGCCATGAGCAGCATCGTCCCGACCACAAAGAGCGCAAACGGTGGTACCCCTGCTGTGCCCAGGCACAAGAGGACGTATGCCGCGGCGAAACCGAGGAGAACCGTGATCGTCGTCAGCGCCGCAGCTCGCGACCCAACCCGCCTCACGTTCCATGCCGACATCAGAGTGAAACCAGCCATGACGACGGAGGCAGCTGCGAACCACAGGAAGAACTCGTCCGGTCTCTCGTAGATCTCGCCATACATCCGTTCCGAAGAAGCCAGATAGGGGAGGAATGACGCGTTCAGGGCCAGCAGGGCAATCGTGTGCCCCAGCGTTCGGCGGGTCGACAGAATCTCTTTCACCGCCTGGACGAGCGGCCGAAGCTCGATAGAACGTTGGTTTGCCGGATCCAGCGTTTCCTCCAGCCGGGTTGTCCACGTCATCACCAGGAGCCCGAAGATTGGGCCAACTGCGAAGGTGTATCTCCATGATCCGAGCTGGAGTATCGCCTGCCCGATCATTGGAGCCAGCGTGGGGACGATCATGAAGATGGTGAGGATGATGGCCATAGCTCTGGCGAGGGCGTCTCCGCGCAGGCGGTCGCGGAGCATGGCGTGGGCTACGACCCGCGGGCCGGCCGCACCGAGACCCCAGAAGAATCTTGCGACCAGCAGGCCGCCCAGGTTTGTGGCGAAGGTTGCGATCAACCCGGCCGCCGTGTAGATCACGAGTCCGGCCAGGAAGACCGGTTTGCGACCGAAGCGATCGGCCAGGGGACCGTAGATGAGCTGACCCACCCCGATCCCTGCCATGAAGACGGTTACGACCAGTGCGACTGCAGATGAATCTGAGGCAAGGCCCAGATAACCGCGCAGCGCACCGAACGCCGGCAGCATGGCGTCGATGGAGATGGCGATCGTCGCTGATGCCGCAGCCATGAGTGCGAGAAACTCGGGTTGGCCCTGGCGGCTGGGACGGCCGGGGGTTGCGACCGAAGATGGCGAATGCTTGTTCATCGAGAGAGGGGATCGGGGCGGCCAGACTACCTGTGGCTTCCAGGTGGTCGGCAACGACGAGTCCAGGGCAAGCGAGAGCCCCCGGATGGAGGGAGGAGAGAGCATCCGGGGGCCTCTACTGCGGTTGTCCGTGGAGCGGGAGGGTCGGTGGACAAGTCGCAATTCGCTGTGTTGATGTCATATTGCCTGAAGGGCGGACCAGATACATCAGGCGGAAGGCGTATTTGCGCATACTCCCTCAGTAGTACGTGGGGTCGGTGCCGGCTCGGCCGATAGGACGAGGGAGTGAGACTGCGATCTTGCGCGGTTCGGGTGTGGTCTCGGTCCGGATCGACTGCCGGGGCTTGGCCGCAAGTCGAAGAAGGATTGCCATCGACCCTGAGCCCATCATGACGCCATATAGGACCAGCGCAGCATCACCGACTGCATATCCGTAGTAACCCCACAGCAGTGCCTGGCCCAATCCGATGATCCACAGGCCGGGAGCGATCGCCAGTCTTCCTGTGCTCCGATGTGCGCTCCAAACAGCAGGGGCGATCTGGACACCGGCCCAGAGACCGAGGACCGTCCCAACCAGTGGCCAGCCGCCAACCCATCCAGCCGCAACGAGCGAGGAGATGACACCGAGGATGGCGAGGCGAAGACCGCGGCGGGCGGGTGTCGTGTGAAGGACAAGGAACAGCAGTGCCAGGTACAAAACCATGGAGATGGCCGGTGATATCAAAGCCAGCCACAGATCCTGCGCCCAGCGGTAGCCAAACCATCCAAGGTTGACGAACCCTCCTATCGCTGCCCAGATCGGGGAAAGGCCCGCGGTGGACCGGACCCGGAGGCTCCTGGCCAGCTGTGGCACCAACTGCCACGCGCTGAGAAGTGTCGCGGTCCCGGCCGCAATCGCCACTGTGTCCATGCTCTCCCTCTTCCGGTCAACCCGATATATGAGGTGACATCGGGCCAGGTGATACAAGAAATCGCCGGGGACAATGTGAGGGTTGTCCCCCCGTTTCGGGGCGTTTTGGCCCTAGAGCCATGACTCGCCCGGCGCGAGACTCGATCTATGACTTCAACTGTTTTTGAATCAATGACTCTTGAAATGAGGTCGGAGCTCTTCTCTGCTCTTGGCGACCCGATCCGCCTCCAGATCCTCGACAGGCTCCGTGGGTGCAAGAAGTGTGTCTGCGATCTTCAGGAGACTATGGATATCGCTCCCAACCTGTTGTCCTATCACCTGCGGGTACTACGCGAAGCCGGTCTGGTTGAGGCGACGCGGCGGGGCCGTTGGGTGGACTACGAGGTGGCGCCATCCGCTGCCGGGCTGATCGCAGCCGCGTCCCCCATAAGTTCATGACTGTCGAAGCTCCCGCTGCGGGTCGGGATCAAGTACGTCTCTGGGGCGGGCTTCTTGCGGTGGTGGTCACCTGGGTACTTCTCTACGCCCTGAACAAGCCGTTCTGGGATTGGCTGCTCTTCGAAACGCTCGACTTCGACCCGGACACCCATCTCGGATCGGCCGTTGAGTTCTTCTTCTACGACACCACAAAGATCGCGCTATTGCTTGGTGGAATCATCTTTGCCGTGACCGTGCTCCGCAGCTTCATGAGCGTGGAGCGCACCAGGGCGCTTCTCGGCGGGCGACGCGAAGGAGTTGGCAGCGTTGCCGCCGCGGGTTTGGGAGTGGTCACCCCATTCTGTTCGTGCAGCGCAGTCCCCGGGTTCATCGGTTTTGTCGCGGCCGGAGTCCCGCTCGGCATCACCATGAGCTTCCTGATTGCCAGCCCAATGGTCAACGAAGTTGCGATCGTGCTGCTTTACGGGCTCTTTGGCTGGAAGGTCGCCGCCATCTATGTGGCCGCCGGATTGTTGCTTGCGATCGTCGCCGGCTGGCTGATCGGACGCCTTGAGCTCGAGCGCCATGTCGAGTCGTTTGTGTTCGAGACGACGTTGCGCGGTCAGCCGGTTGACCTCTCGGTCGAGATGACCTGGGCCGATCGATTCGCCATGGCGCGAGAAGAGGTCGCTTCGATCATCCGCAAGATCTGGCCCTACCTCCTGGTCGGTATCGGCATCGGTGCGGCAATCCACGGCTGGGTCCCTGAGGACTTCTTTGTAGAGGCGGCCGGTCCCGATAATCCGCTGGCGGTTCCGGTGGCGGTTGGTGTCGGCGTTCCTCTCTACTCAAACGCCGCCGGTGTTCTGCCGCTGGTCGAGGCTCTGCATGCCAAGGGTCTTGCGACGGGTACGGTGCTTGCGTTCATGATGTCGGTTGTAGCCCTGTCCGTACCGGAGCTCGTGTTGCTGCGTCGGGTGCTGAAGCCGCGACTACTCGCTGTCTTTGTCGGCGTTGTCGCCGTCGGGATCCTGGCAGTTGGTCTTCTCTTCAATCTGATTCTGTAAAGGAGCAACAATGAAAATCAAGGTATTGGGCCCCGGGTGTGCCAACTGCACCACCTTGGAGAAGCGGACCCGCGAGGCGTTGGATCTTGCCGGTCTCGAAGCCAGCGTCGAGAAGATCACCGACTTCGGCGAGATTGCTTCATACGGGATCATGTCGACGCCGGGTCTCGTTATCGACGAGCAGGTTGTGGTTTCCGGTCGTGTCCCCAAGGTCGATGAGATCCGGGGACTGCTGACGGGGGCGAAGGGCTAGTACCTGGCTCGTCCAGGTTGTCGGGCTCGATCAGGCAGGGGACCGTCGGGAGCGTGATTGCCACGTTCGGGCCGGCGTGAGCATCGGTGAGGACACAACGAAGGAGTGGCCGCAGCAGGTCAGGTCATCCGGTTCCGTGAGACAGGCGGCCAATGGCCCAGATCAACAGGAAGCCGCAGAAGACGAAACCGATGGCCACTCCGAGAGCGTTGTATGTCACGCCGCGCGCCCCGATGAGGGCGGCAATGCCGGCGAGAGTGAGAACAACAACGGTGCCGATGGTCGCTTGGCGAAACCCGCTGCTGAAGGGATCCGCCGTGCGGGGAGGCCCTCCCGATGCGGAGCCGCTCTGGATCATGTCCCTGACATTCGTTTCCGGCAGCCCGGCCGCATGGAACAGCGCACGAAGCTCCTCCTCGTCGACACCTACGGTGAGGCGACGAATCCACTCCTCAGTCATCGCCTCAGGTCTCCTGGCAAACGACATCAGGATGCCGATCTCTTCCCGAGACAGCGAGTAGCTGGGTTCCTTTCGTTCCATCCAGCCACGATAGGGGGCATTGCCGGATACCTGGACGCTGCCGGTAGTCGCCACTGCGGTGCGGCAGAGAGGTGTGCGGTGTGTGTACTTCGCACACGACGATGACGGTTTGATCCGGCGGCGGTGAGATTGCTGGATGGTGATGAGGGGGATCGTCCTCCCGTAGCGCGTTGTGGGGCTTGCAGGACTCAGCATCCAGTCAGCGGTGCGCCTCACTCGCGGTGGCCGACCGGGGAACGGCCGGCAGCGAGCAGCCGGGTGAGCTCCTCGGTCCGTTCGTTCATCCCAAGACCCTTGGTATCCGGCCATTGATCGATTTCGTCGCGGGCGAACCTGATCCACCGCTCGATGCTCTGAAACATCTCGATCTGGAAGGTTGCGAACAGGACCGATAGATGGGTGCGCTCCGGGAAGGGATGGCTGCCTTCGAAGTACGAGGCCATGAGCTCGGCGACAGAGTCGTGCCGCGCTGCGATATCGGTACTGAGCTCGTCGAGAGTCCGGTGGAGATCGTCGATCGATCCGTGGTCGGCGAAGAGGAGGCGGAGGAGCGCTTCGACCTCGATGTGCGGCGGCTGAGTCCGCGTTGCCGTCCACTCCTTGAGCGCATCCCGTCCGGCTTCGGTGATCTCGTATACGTTGCGCGTACGGTTGCCGACGCTCTCGGTATGGGTCGTTGCGTAGCCGCGTGCGACGAGCTTCTTTGGCTCGGAGTAGAGGAGGCGTTCTGATTTGGGCCATGCGTAGCGGAGGCTGCGTTGGGCCTGGTTGGTGAGTTCGTATGCGGTCCACGGCTTCAGGTTGAGGAGGGCGAGAACTGCGTACGACGACGTTGTGATCTTTGGTGCCATGCCCTTGACAATACTGCAATGTTCAGTATCTTGATAGTGCAAAGTGCAGTACGGGTAGTTCGCGACACGCCCCATGAGCCATGAGGAGACAATGAAGATGAAGAGCAACGTTGACACCCTCCCGATAGCCCATGAGGCTCTTGGAGAGATGATTCGCGGCCAGGACTGGGGTGGGATGACCAGCGCGTACATGCAGTACCCGACCGGTCTCGACTTCTGCCCTCTGCTCGAGGGACTCGAGCGGGACCATTGCCAGTGCCCGCACTGGGGATTTGTGCTCGAGGGCAGCATTCGCGTCAACTACGAGGACGGAACCGACGAGCTCGTCGGTGCGGGTGAGCTCTACTACTGGCCGTCAGGTCACACCGTTGTGGTCGAGGAAGCTGTCAGGATGGTTGAGTTCAGCCCTCACGACCAGATGTCGCAGGTGCTCGCACACGTCGTCGGCAAGCTATAGAAGACCGCTGGTTCGGGGTTCGACGGAACCCCGAACCGCAGCGATTGGGGAGAAGCGATGGAAGTCTCAGAACACATCGAAGCCGTAGCGCACGAGGGAAAGCTCTTCGCGGCGGCAGCGGAACTGGGCGGATTCGATGTCGCCATTTCGACCTGTCCTGACTGGAAGATGCGTGATCTGGTCCGGCACCTGAGCGAGATCCACATGTGGGCGGCGGCGCATGTTGCCCAGCCACACTTCAAGCCCTGGATCGATGACCTTTCCGAACTCGCAGCCTTCTGGCCGAAACTTGCCGTCTTTTGGCCCGAGGACGACGGTTTGATGGATCAGTACCTGGCCACGAATGCCAACCTGGTTCATTCGCTCGAGTCGGCACCACTTGATCTCGACACGTTCACGTTCCTTCCGGCGCCTTCGCCGCTGGCGATGTGGGCGCGGCGGCAGGCACACGAAACAGCCGTCCACCGGTTCGACGCCGAGAACGCCGTCGGCGTTGTGTCCGGGTTCGATCCTGCGTTCGCCGCTGATGGGATTGACGAACTGTTGGCCGCGTTTGCGCCGCGGAAGAGGGATTTTCCGCTCGAAGTCAACAAGGTCATGCACGTCCACGCCGTCGATACCGACGACCATTGGCTGATGACGCTAGGGCCAGACGGTATCGAGACATCGCGTGACGCGGGGCACGCCGACGTCACTCTCAGCGGACCGGCATCCGATCTGTACTTGGTGCTGTGGAACCGGGCGCCGGATGACGCGGTGACCGTCAGGGGCGATCGCGAGCTCTTAGAGAAGTGGCACGGCAACCATCGTGTGCGTTGGTCGTAGGGTTTTGCGCCGGTCGGATCGCGCGCCGTCAGGAATCGCCGAAGAGGCACTTCTCCAAGCGGTCGACAAGGTGACGGTCGCCAACGAAGACCGGTGTTCGTTGGTGGATGTCGGTTGGTTGGATCTCGAGGAGGTCACTCGCACCATTCGATCCGCGCCCGCCGGCCTGCTCGGCGAGGAAGGCCAGCGGGGCACCTTCGTACAGCAGTCGTAGCTTGCCCTCGGGACGGTCAACTTCGCCTGGATAGCCGAAGACGCCGCCGTGCAGCAGATTGCGGTGGAAGTCGGCAACGGCCGATCCGATGTAGCGCTGCGTCAGCGTCGGTGTGTCGTCGCGGTGCAGCCAGTCCACGAATCGGCTCATGCCTTCCTCCCACTGCGGCGCCGACGCCAGATTCAGCGAGTAGTAGGCAGGTGTTTCCGGATAGCGCAGATCCGACCACGTCAGCAGGAATTCACCCACTTCCGGGTCCAGCGTGAACGCATGCACGCCCTCTCCTGCGCTGTAGACCAGCATGGTGGATGTGCCGTAGAGCACATATCCGGCAGCGATGAGGTCTCGCCCCGGCCGCAGCCAGTCGTCGGTCACAGGCGGGATAGAAGTGTCCTCCCGCCGGTAGATCCCAAAGATGGTGCCGACGCTGACGTTGGAGTCGATATTCGACGAACCATCGAGCGGGTCGTGCACAACGACATATGGTGCCGAGTCATCGACCATCAGAGGTTTCGGCTGTTCCTCTGAGATGATGACGCTGACCCGGCCGTGACCCGAGAGCAATGACGTCATGACGTCGTCTGCGTAGACGTCCATGAGTTTCTGCTCCTCGCCCTGGGGGTTCACCGCCCCCGCCTTGCCGAGCATCTCCGTCAGCCCGGCCCTCCTTGCTCGGCCGGCGATGAGCTTGCCCGCCAGCGCAATGTCGTCGAGTAGCCGAGACAGACTGCCGGTGGCGGTGGCCGGCTGGTGGTCCGCTAGAAAGCGCTCGATCGTGACGATCCTTTCGGCAGCCCTGCCGCCGACAGGAGGTGGTCCCGGGTCGGGGTCGAAGGTGCTCATTCGGATCCGCTCGACCCGGAGTCGAAGTCATCGAGTGATCGGACGTGGTCGGCCATGCCTTGAATTCCCTTGTGAGCTGTGTCGGTGGTGGCAATTGTCACTGATTCGGGTGGGACGTACCAGAGGTCAATATGTCACTGCGCCGCAAAGACAATCGTGATTGCCACTTGGTTTAGATAGGTATCGGTGGACACGGGCGGCCGGGCGATTCCCGAGGCGCTACGACCGGGGTGCCGATGGCGTTCCGTCGGGGCCATCCTCGGAAACGACAGGACGACGATGACCGATGCGGGTCACGGCTCGGAGCGGGGCGGTGCCGAGTTGGACCATCCCGAGACCTACGGCTCTCGGCACATCGCGCAGGCGCGGGCCCCCGATGAAGCCGCGCCTTGCGAAGTAGAGCCAGAGACCTAGCCCGATTGCCAGCATCACACCGACCACAGCCAGGGCGCCCCACGTACGGTTGGCTCCGGGGAGGTTTACGAAGTTCATGCCCCAGATCCCGGCGAGCAGGCTCAATGGCAGGAGGATCGCGGAGAATACGGTCAGGACCTTCATCACCTCATTGGCCCGCTCGGCAACGGCGCCCCGGTATATCTCGACCACGGAGCCGAGCAGCGAGCGTGCGGCGTCGAGCGATTCAACGATCCTGAAGTAGTGGTCGTACGTCGTGCCGAAGTCGCTGGCGGCGCGTTCGTCGATAACCGGAGGCGCGGGTTGGTTGAGCCGCCGCAGTACATCGCGCTGCGGACCGACCACTCGGCGGAGCAGGATCACGTCTCGCCGCAGCGCCTGGGATTCAGTCAGCGTGGCGGGATCGGCGAGTGCTGCGGCCTCTTCGAGGTCCTCGATTCGACTCTCCAGAACCTCGAGAAGACGGAGGTAGCGGCGCCCGCCCGCCTCCGCGATCGCAGCGGCCAGGCTGGCCGGTGATGAGTAGGCAAAGCCGGACTCGGCGGCGATTTCTGCACCGAGGGCTTCTGTGACTGCGATCTCGTCGGTGTGGACGGTCACCAGGAAGTCCCGCCCGATGAGCATATGAAGCTCTGTGGTAGCCAATCGTGGCCCTCCCTCAGCGATGGCGCTATGCAGCACCACGACGAGGTAGTCGCTCTGGTGATCGGCCTTGGGGAATCGCGTCACATCAAGCACTGCTTCGAGATGGTTCACGTCGAACCGAAACAGGGCGCCGATTTCGGCCAGTTCCTGTGCAGTGGGGTCGGCCACATCGAGCCAGATCCAGCCGGGTCGTTGGTAGTACGAGGCAACCTCGCGGGCGGCGACCTCAGCGAGGCCGGATTCTCCTGGTTCACGATGGAAGAGTCGTTGCATCGCATGATCATCGCAGAAACTCATGATGGGAGCGTCCGGGACCTCTGAAGAAAATCTCTATGGTGAGTGAAGGTCTAATCGCTACCAGACCATCGGAGGTGCGGCATGGACGAGACGACTCAGCGACCAGACGACGGAATGAGTTCGGCGACGATCGCCAAGCTTGTCGCCATCGGCATTCTCGTACTTCTGTTCGTGGTCTTCGCCATTCAGAATGCGGCAAGTGTGACTGTTGAGTTCCTGGCGTGGGAATTCCAGATGAGGCGCATAATCCTGATGGTGCTCAGCGCCGCAATCGGAATCGCGATCTGGGAGCTTGCTGGGTTGACGTGGCGCCGCCGTCGCGAACGGCGCGCGGGCGAGAGCGGCTAGGCATCAAGACCAAC
>SWCD01023727.1_pt1 | contig 49585 bp, 50 predicted proteins | sample 4693011 | NCBI WGS metagenome assembly SWCD01 (sample SAMN10267278, study PRJNA491770) | bioreactor metagenome | isolation source: DHS bioreactor inoculated with marine | place: Japan: Omine Ridge, Nankai Trough
TTATTTTCTGAAACCAGAAATACTTCGTTAGAAGAAGAACAATATTGTTTTGCTGGACTTCCTGGAGGAAATTATAATATAACGATGGCGATTCCAGATGGATATAATCCCACCTCTATATTGACTACGACGATTGAGTTGCTCACCGGAGACTCGGCCTTGATTAACTTTGGTGCACAAAAAACATTCCAAACCCAAACAGAAGATTCGGGAGCAATTGAAGAAAGTAGCGACCGCTCTCCAATGTTGGGTATTTTAGGTCTAGCTTTGTTATTACTTGGTATTGGACTGGGAATCTTCACCTCCCAAATAGGGCGAAATAATACATAATTTTGAATAATAAACAATAAAAGAGCAGTTCAATTTTTAACTGCTCTTTTTAATTAAATTTTCTAAAGATATTCTCTAATTAATGCGAATGGCCTTCCATATGAACATGCCCATGATCCAATTCCTCAGGGGTAGGTTTCCTAACACCAGTTACCTTGACCTCAAAATTCAACTCTTTGCCAGCCAAAGGATGATTGGTGTCTAATTTAATTGTTTCATCTCCAACTTCGGTGATCGTCACCAGCACTATATTGTCATCGTCATCCATGATTTCGAGTTCTACACCTTCCTCAATTGGGAAATCATCGGGGAATTCGTTTCGGGGGACGTCCATTAGGGCGTCCTTTTCAAGCTCACCATAGCCATCTTTTGGGATAACGACAACTTTTTTGCTTTCGCCAACTTTCATCCCTAAAAGTCCTTTTTCAAGTCCAGGGATAATATTGGAATACCCATGCAGATATTCCAAAGGACCTTCATCTTCAGAAGAATCCAAGATCTCTTTTCCCACAAGTAAAGTATATTCAATCGTTACAACCAGATTTTCAGCAACCTGGGTTAATGTTTTTCCAATCATATTGCATCCTCTTTGCCCTCTCGGGCTTTATTTCAAAATTCGCAGGATTATAACATAGCATCGCATGGAATCTATAAGAAAGATATTAAATAGAATGAAAATCTAATCCATCAATAACATTGAGGGTAGGGTATGATTTGAAAGAAGACAATCGAATATATTGAGATGATCGATGAGGATTGAATGCCCAAAATACAAATAAAAAAAATTACAAGGTTTGAAGATCTGATGAAGTCCTATGCGTGGATTCCAAATTATAGTTTTAGACCCACGCCTCCCATGATGGATGATGAAACCCAAGGTAAGCGGTTTGAAAAACGTGTTGGGGTTACTCATTTTGCTTTATACGAGGATGGCAAAGTTGCGGCTTTGGCGGCTTCTTATCCCATGAAGCAAAATATTCGAGGCAAGATATTTCCAATGAGCGGTTTATTCAATGTGGCCGCCCATCCTGCCTACCGCAGAAAAGGATATGCTCATCAAGTGATCCAAACCCTGTTAAAAGAATTGCATTCTTCATATCCTATAACAACCCTTTACCCATTCCGCGAATCTTATTACGAACGTTTGGGATACACAAGTTTCCCCCAACCAATTAAAGCGAGCTTTAAATCCAGAGAGTTATTACCAATTTTTGAAAATGAAATAGATGGAAAAGTGGAAATTCTTCTAGAAAGCGAAGGACAAGACCAGTATTTAGAATTTATGAAAGAAATTCAATCTAAAAAGCATGGCGTTGGTTCTTTTGATCATCCAGCAAAGTCAGACGAAAAACGCCAATCTTGGATTGCATTGGCGAAGGTCAGGGGAAAAACTATTGGGTTGATGACCTATGTCAATGAAGGGCATGAAATCACAAATTTTAAAATGAAAATACGGCGTTTTTATTATTTCAACCCCCAAGGACGCTATTTGCTGTTAAATTGGATTGCCCGCCATATTGATCAAACCAGCGATGTGGAGATTTGGCTTCCCGCTGACGAAAAACCATCGCTTTGGTTGCCAGATTTAGAAATCAATCTTTCTTCTGCCTGGATAGCAGGTATGGGTCGCATCTTAAATGTAGCAGATATTGGGGGAGTAGAGGTGGGAGAAGGGGAATTTATTGCACAGATAAGTGACCCCTTTTGCTCTTGGAATGAAGGTGTTTGGAAATTTGCTTCTGTTGATGGAAAGCTGCAAGTTACAGCAGGCGAGAAACCAGACTGTCAAATAAGCATTCAAGGGCTAAGCTCTTTGTTGTATGGCACTCAAAAACCTAATGCTTTTGAATACCGCGGATGGGGCAAGCCCTCTCAAACAGTTCAAATAGAAATGAATAGAATTTTTCCAGGAAAAATGCCATTTTTGCATGAATTATTTTAATTTATAATAAATAATTTAATAATTTATCTATCAAAAACCTAGCGATAGCTAGTCTTTTTTAAACCCCACCCTTTGGGTAGGGAAACCCCTAACCATTCTTCTAGGTCATTGCCTAGCCACTTGCCCGATGTGTAATTCGGGCATTTTTCTTATACTTAAGCCACAAAATTAGAAGAAGTGGTTTAATTCCGCTTCGTTAATAGGAAAACAATAATTAGTTGTTATAACTATATAAGGAGTAAAAAATGAGTTCAAAAAAAGAAATTTTAGATCTATCTAATGCAATGGCAGATGCCGTTGATAAAGCTGCTGCTTTCACGGTAATGGTTGACGCTCGTCATCGTTTGCCCGCTACAGGTATCGCAATATCTAAAGACCTGATTCTCACCGCAAACCATGTGGTAGAAAGAGACGAGGACATCAATGTGATGCTGCCAGATGGTAGTAAATACTCAGCTGAAATCGTAGGTAGAGACTCGGGAAGTGATTTGGTTTTACTAAAAATATCTGAAGCCAAAGCCGCCCCAATGATAAGCAATGGGGAACCTAGAGTAGGGCAGCTTGTGATGGCATTAGGTCGTCCAAGTAAACTTGGCATCCAAGCAAGCCAGGGAATCGTGAGTGCAATGGGTGGCAAAGTTCGCACCCGCCATGGTGGGTTTTTAGAGAAACATATGCGCACCGATGCGACCCCTTACCCCGGATTTTCAGGGGGACCGTTGGTCGATACCCAAGGGCAAGTATTGGGCATCAATACATCTGGGCTGGGGTTTAGCAGCTCCGTCGCTATCCCAATCGAAGTAGCAAGCAAAATTGCAAAATCATTGGAAAAACACGGAACAGTCAAACGCGGATACTTAGGCATTCGAAGCCAAGTGATCGAGTTACCTAAAAAGACCAAATTGGATCGTGAACAAGATTTTGGTTTATTGATCGCAAATATCGAAGAAGATAGCCCAGCACTTACTGCAGGTTTGATTGCTGGAGATATTATCATTGGCTTCAATGGTCAACCTATCCAAGATCACGAAGCACTTTTTGCCGAAATGCTGGGTGAAGTTGTTGGAAATCCAACACCGATTGAATTTTTGAGTGGCGGAAAACCAAAAACTGCTGATGTGACATTAACCGAACGAAAAGAATCTCCCCACCGCAAACGTCATGGGCGTGGGAGACGAGGTTGGTCTAGGCATGGCGCTCATGGAATGGCAGGAAAAATGAGAGGCAAGTTTGGTAGAAAGATGCAAAGGAAAATGCAAAGGAAAATGCAAAGAAAAATGCATGACCGAATGCAAGGTATGCACGGTGACCTCCACCATGAAGATCATGTTGATCACGAGACGGACAATTCAGATTGATTTAGGATCGAAATATAAATAATTCACAAGAAATAAAAGTAATTCTTTTAGCCCCAGCCCTGGCCGTGCGTGCAGGGCTGCGGGCTTTACTTACAAATAATAAAAATATCGACGTGATCGCTGAAGCGGCTAATTTATCCGAGTTAACCAGCAGTATCGCTCGTGTAGATGTGCTTGTAGCTTTGGATGGATCGATATCCCAACCAGACCTAGAAAAATTACTAGACGAATTAGAAGAACCTCCAGCTATATTGATAATCGGGGATCAATTTGAGTCCCTGGCATCATTGACCAATCTTCCTTTACGGTCATGGGGAATTCTTTCCTTGGAAGCATCTGAAGATGAATTGAACTTGGCAGTGTCTGGCTTAAATCTAGGATTAATTTTAGGCGATCCCTTATTGATCAAACCACTATTGTCTGTGAATAAAAACAGGGTTCTTGAAGACAAGGATATGATCGTTGAGGATCTGACAGCCCGGGAAATGGAAGTCTTGGAATTATTGTCAGAAGGACTAGCTAATAAACAAATCGCCTATGAGCTGGAGATCAGCGAGCACACTGTCAAATTTCATGTCTCTTCGATCTATACCAAACTCGGGGCAACCAATCGAACTGAAGCGGTCACCTTGGGTGCCCGGTTAGGAATCATCGTACTTTGAGCATTGACGTTAATCAAACTAGTTATTAAAATCAATGCCCCCCATAAATAATGTCAAAAGGTTGTTTTATGAAAAATATTTTTATTACTGGTGCAAACCGTGGACTTGGTTTTGAATTTACAAAACAATATTTGGAAATGGGCGAACGCGTATTCGCCGGTGCCCGAAACCCTGACCAAGCAATTTCCCTGCATCAACTCAAAGAAGAATACAAGGACAACTTGACCCTGATCAAGCTTGAGGTCAATAAGCAAGAAGATATCGATTCCGCAGTAAGCTCAATCAAAACCCGGGGGCACGGCATCGACATATTGATCAATAATGCGGCGATCAAAAATGAACGAGAAGGTTTTGGAAATTTAGAAATGACCAGCATGCTCAAGGTCTTTGAAGTAAACGTAATGTCACCAGTGTTGATCATTCAACAATTTATGCCCTTACTAAAAAAGGGGAATAAACCGCTTGTAATCAATATTTCTTCAAGCCTCGGTTCGATCGGCAGGAATGGCGGCACGATTCTCACCTATTCTTCTAGCAAAGCCGCATTGAATATGTTTACCAATCGCTTGGCCGTACCGCTAAAACAAAATGGCATTATCATCATCGTTATGGATCCGGGTTGGGTTCAAACAGACCTGGGGGGTTCAAATGCCGACCTTACCCCGCCAGAGTCGATATCTGGCATGATCGATGTGATCGAGAAACTCAATATTAAAGATACAGGTCGATATTACCGTTATAACGGTGAAGAATTACCTTGGTGAAATTGATAGAGCATTAATTATTAAGGAGACAATATATGATGCAAGGAAGAGGATGGTGGGTGTTTTTATCTCACGATGAATCCAAGGGAAAACCAACTGTAAATCGAGAACTAATTACACGGGCATTGAGTTATGCGCGCCCCTATACCGCTTACATCATCATGACCTTGGTGTTGATCTCTCTCGCTTCAATTATCAATCTTGTCCCCCCACTTTTGTACCGCGATCTTTTTGATACAGTGATCCCTGACAAGGATTTTTCTCGCTTAAATTGGTTGGCTTTGGGAATGATCGGAATCCCGATCATCAGCAACTTGATGAATGTGGCCCAGCGTCATTACAGCGCTAGCCTTGGGGAAGGAATCATTTTTGATCTTCGTCAAGAGCTCTATCAACACTTGCAAAAAATGTCTCTGAGATTTTTCACCCACACTCGTTTGGGTGAGGTGAATTCACGAATGAATAGTGATGTGGTGGGCGCACAAAGCGCTGTGACAAGCACATTACCAAATGTAGTGACCAATAGTTTTACCCTGATCACCACCCTGATCGTCATGTTTTCTATTGAGTGGAGATTAACCTTACTTTCCGTCATCATTTTGCCTCTCTTTTTGATCCCTGCCCGACGTGTCGGCCATAAATTAAGAGAACTTCGTCGAAAATCGATGGAATATAACGCAGACATGAGCAGTATTGTCAGTGAAACACTCACAATTAATGGCGCTTTATTGGTGAAAACCTTTGGTCGTCAATCCAAAGAAAGTGATCGATATCGAGAAGTGAACTTCAAAGTAAAAGATGTGGGCATTCAAAATGCGCTCGTATCAAGATGGTTCTTCATGGGTTTGGGAATTGCAGCAACCATCGGGACGGCCTTAAATTATTGGGTCGGAGGATATTTTGTGCTGACCGATGCGATCAGCATCGGTACCATTGTAGCTTTTGTTGCTTATTTAGCTCGGCTCTATGGTCCGTTCTCCGCATTAACCAATGTCCAGGTTGAATTTGTTACCTCGATGGTTAGTTTTGAGAGGGTATTTGAATATTTAGATATGCCAATCGAGATCGATGACAAAGAGAATGCCATCGTGTTGGAAAAAACCGAGGGTCGGATCCGTTTTAATAAGGTCTCATTCGATTATATGGAAGCCAACGAGAGACTAGGCATCAAGATCAAAGAACCGGAGGTCAAAGCGGAGGACAAAAAGAAAGCTGAACCCGCAGACTCGGATTCCAAAGAAAAGAAAACAGATATTCCTGCCCATATCCCCACACGCCGTTGGGCGTTAAACGACTTAGATTTTGAAATCGAACCGGGGCAGTTGGTTGCCTTGGTAGGTCCCAGCGGGGCAGGGAAAACGACCCTGACCTATATGCTCCCAAGGCTATATGACCCCACCGAAGGATCCATTTCCTTAGACGGAGAAGACCTAAAGAACATTAGTCAGCAATCCTTGGCGGAACAGATGGGTATGGTTACACAAGAAACATATCTTTTCCACGATACGATTCGTGCCAATCTGGTTTATGCACGTCCAGATGCGACCGACAAAGAATTGATTCATGCCACAAAATCTGCCAACATTTATGATTACATTCAATCTCTCCCCCACAAATTCGATACAGTTGTAGGGGAAAGAGGTTATCGCCTAAGCGGTGGTGAAAAACAGCGTTTGGCTATCGCCCGCGTGGTCTTAAAAGACCCCCGTATCCTAATCTTAGACGAGGCAACTTCCCACTTGGATTCGACTAGCGAGGCCTTGATCCAAGAAGCGCTTGTTCCCCTCATGAAAGGTCGTACAAGCTTAGTAATTGCGCATCGTCTCTCTACAATTCTTGCTGCGGATCAGGTGCTTGTCATGGATCATGGTGCCTTGGTCGAAAGGGGCAATCATGAAAGCCTTCTAGCTGAAAACGGTTTGTATGCCACTTTGTATGAAACACAATTTAGAAATGAGAAAAACTTTGATCCTAGAAATAAATAATGTTAAATAAATTAATACTTACCTAACTATTTATTTTATATTAATAACCTAGATTGAGTTTTTATGGGCTTCCCGAATCGCAGCAAGGTGAACCCTGTGATCTGGAAAATCTTCGCAATAATTGTATCTGTATGCTAAAACGACCCTGCCATTGGTATCAATGACGAATTCTCCAGGCATGAGATACGGATTGTCAACTAAGGGCCGATCCTCTTCTTTTCGAGATTTTGCAAAGGATTCTCCCAAGTCAATTGCGCGATCTAAATATTCTTCTGGTGCATCAAAAAGGATCTGAGATTCCTTACCATCTAACAATCCATATTCGAAATATACTTTGTATTCAGTGTCTGATAAGATGGGAATATTGGGAAGTTGATACTTTTTTGCATAGGCAACCGATCTTTCGGGCTCCCCTTGTCCAATAATGACTATGTTCACATTTGCGTTTATGTAATCTTGATATTCCTCAATTAATTTTTGTGCTCGATCTACACCACAACTGCAGCCAAAATGACGCCAAAAAATGATAAGTGCTGGTTTATCTTTCCAAAAACTTTTTAGTTCAACCATGTTTCCATTTTGGTTCTCCAATTCAAAATTTAAGGCACTGTCATCAATTTGGAGGGGAATTTTATCCCATCTGGTTTTTAAAGGCCCACTAATCCAATAGTCCATCCATTTTTTTCCTGCTGCTTCAACAAAATCAGATAAATTAGACAAAGTAACACTCCTATAAATTTTTGGTAATTATACCTTTTTAATAAATTTCCCAACTATTTTGTAATTTTAATTTGTTTCATTCTTGGATATAATACATAATGGTTCATAATAAAAACATTGTACACGTAGTAATTTTTGTCATTATTGCCTCCTTGGCATCTGCCTGTTCTATGCCCATGACACTTTTTGCGACTGAAACTCCCACATCCACCCCAACATCAACCTCTACACCGACACCTACCCAGACCCTTACACCTACAATTACTCCCACCCTGACAAACACGAGCACGCCCACGCTCACACCTACCGCAACCTATACGCCCACGCCATCCCCAACAGCCACATTTGACTTTATGTACGGTATTGGGCGTTTTCCCCACGCCTGGTGTAATTACGGCCCTGCTTCAGCATACCTTTTCCGTTATGACATCCAAGAAGGCGAGTCTGTATATATTCACAATCGCAATGCAGACGGGTCTTGGTTATGGGTTCAACCTTTCAACTCAGATGCTTACTGCTGGACACATAATACGATCCTGGATATCTATGGGGGGACGATCAGCCAGCTTACCGAGTATTATCACCCCTTACCGATCACTACTTTTATTGGACCGATGGATTGGGCAAATGCCTATCGCAGTGGTGATGAGATAGTTTTTGAGTGGCCTAGCAATACACTCAGCGTAGATAAATTCCGTGGTTGGCTCTTAGAGCTCACCCTTTGTCAGGATGGAGTTTTATTTAATACTGTCATTCAAACCAATGACACAACCTATCGGGTGGTCGATGAACCGGGCTGCGCTGGTCCCTCTTCTGGCAGAATGCGAATTGCAGAAAAACACGGATATACCGAACCAATATATTTTGATTGGCCCGCTCATCCATAATTTCTATCAACATTTAAATAAAAAGAGTCTGTGTATTTCTTACACAGACTCTTTTTATTTAAATGTGCTAATTAAAAACTTGAAAAATTGACCGTTAATTTACCATCATCATCCGGGAAGGTAATAAAGTTAATTATTGAGGAGCCTTTCACAAATACAATGCTTACGGTTGAGCCAGATATACTCTGGGTCTTGATACTATAACCTTGGTTTTCCATTTCAGTTTGTACAAAATCCAAGAGATCCTTTTTGCTCATCGAAGTGGTATACGTTACGATTTGGTCTGCAATATTAGAAATATCAGTCGCATCTTCTGTGATCGGGAATATGCTTTCTGGCTGTCCTGCTTCGTCAGTATCACATTCTTCAGGCGGGGGAATTATTATTGGATCATCGCTTGGAATAAAAAGAATATCATATTCGATATTGCCCAATAGATCTAGATCATCGGTGATCATGAGGCTATTTCCACTTCCTTTCATGAGCATCTTGACCATATACCCTTCCCGCGCCACCCAAATCGAGCCCTCCTCCAATTCAAAAGTCTCTCCCAATGCAAGATCAGAATTGCTAATATTTTCCTGCGTCAATTTATATCGATCAGCGAGAATGCCATTAACCCTAACTCCTTTTTCTTCAAGTTCTGCTGTGCCAATAAACATTCCCTCAGTGTCAGAAAAAGAATCGAATGGGGAGGCAAATTCATTGTTTGCGAAGGAGATACATCCACTTTGGGGAATATATACATAATCTCTGGTGGGGGTATCCACAAAATGCATATAATTTATTTCTTCGCTGGCTGAAATACCCGTCATCGTCACCTCAAAATCTACGCCTTGTTCGGGTTCAACAGCATATTTACCCACCATTTCAAAAGATCCTAGTACATCTGCACCATTGTTGTCTTCGCCTGTGAAGGTATAGGACATCTCCATGAAATAATTGGTATCGAAATAATTGATATAAAGGTCTAGGTTCTCTAGATTTAAATCATTAGGACCAACTGGTAAATTTTGACCAGAGGATTCATTCTGATTAGTATCATTTGTTTGAGAATTTGAATTTTGATCGTTGGTTTCATTATTTGCATCATTTCCACCAGATGTGGCACTACAAGCAAGTGCAGTAATTACCAAAATTATCAAGAATAGGTACAATTTGTTTTTTCGCATTTGAGTTTTCCTTTACTCGTCTTGTGGGCCAATACTTATAAAAAAACCATCCGAACCATTGGATGATGTGGATAAAACGATATTATACGTACCTTTATCAAACCGCATGATCAATTTATCTGCGACGAGGATTTCATAGCCTTTGGTATATCCAAGTTTTTCCATTTCTGAGTTATAAAACGCTGAAATTTCATCAATGCTATGGTTAGTTTGATAACTATCAACCACCTCACTTAATGAATAAAGATCGGTGGCGTCGTCCATTAATGGAGCCACAAATTCAGGGTCTATAGTGCTTCCTGCGGGGGCATCATCACCATTTGCATCTTCATCATTCTCAGTGGCTTCACTCGAATTATTGCCTTTGCTTTCCTCAATAATTTGTGAATTATTGGTGTTTTCAGCATTGTTTGGTTCTTCATTTTCCGGTGAAGTTCCGCAAGCAGCAATCATAATCGCTAAAATGCCAAAAATAGCAATAAATCTCATTATATTTGAACGCATTTAATCCTCCATTTTGCTTGTCCGATTATAGCACTTTTACGGTCAACTTTATAGAATTTAGAGGTTGATTATGGGTTTTCTAATCTAAATCTGCTTGAGGCTTTTGCTATTCAAATGCACAAAGCTCGCCATATGCAATTTCCTCAATATTCCACAGATCGCTGTTTACGCTTGCATCCAACCAGAAATTACAAAGGTCTTCTCGTGCTGTCGCAACTTGGATCGAAAGATATAAAGGGATTACTGGCAGATCTTCTGCAAAGATCACTTGTGCAAGGAAATGATTATTTTCATAGTCTGGCATCCCGGGGATGTTGTTTATCGCAGAGGAACATGCCGCATCAAAGGCTGGGTTCGCATATCCCGAAGTATTCCATCCCCCCCAACCCCAGGGGAAAGCTACGGATTTTGGATCAGAATCAATCATAGATTCCAACAGAAAAGGCACTTGAGAAATTGTGCTAAATGGATTGCCTGTGATCCCAGACGATAGGTATAAATGGCAAGATGGAATTTGCCCAATTTGCCAGGGATATTGAACCATTTCGTATTGTCGGCCAAATAGAGGTCCCTCTGGAGCTTTTGCATAAAGCTCTTCCGTACTTAGGATTTCTAAATTAACCTGAATACCGCAACTTGTAAGGTTTGCTGCAAACCGTTCAGCTACTTTTTGTCGCAGGTTCATAAACCCGGCGGTTGTCCAATAATCCAGCTCAAGTACAGTGCCATCCTGAATGCCTTCAATACCAGCCGCAATCCGAATATTTTCTTCCCCCAGTACCCAGCCTGCTTGTTCTAATAAGGCCATTCCATTTTCACTATCAAAAGGATAACGAGTAATGTTTGTATTAAATAAAGAGTGTTGAGGAGAAATGTAGCTATCCAATACCAAGGACTGACCAAAGAAGAAATCGTCGACCACTTTTTGACGATCTATACAGGAAGCAATTGCCTCCCGCACCCGTACATCACCAAAATAATCGGGTCGATCACCATAAAAAAGGCTGTAACCATCATCATAAGAGGTAGGATGGATACCAAGATCTAATACCTCCCAAGAATTGCCTGTGGAAAATGTAGTGAACAGTTCTCCCTGCTCTTGCAGTTCGACCAATCTCGTTGCTTCTTCAATTAAGGACAAGGAGGACTCTAAAAGATCGCATTCCCCACTTAAGATCAAGTCAATATTCTTGTTTGCATCATAGCCCACAAATCGATAGACCAGGGTATCAAAATTAGGATAGCCTTCATCTGATCGGAAATAATTTTGATTTTTGGATAACAGTATGGATTGTCCTGGATTCCATTCATCAATAATGTATGCACCCCACCCAATTGGGGATTTAGCAGAAATTTCAGAGTTTAATAAGTCTGCAGGATCAATCTCCCCCCAAAGGTGTTCTGGCAGGGGGGGCCAGAAATTTGTCGAATAATTCGGATCCAGAAATCCTGGAATTCCTGTCCAGACCACGGTTGTTTCATCCATGGCAATATAGGAGGACGTGCGTTCAATTTTGGTCTTACTACCCGGGGTATCTGGGTGACTTGCGAGTTCAAACCCATATACAGTGTCTTCTGCGGTGAGCGCGACACCATCACTCCATAAAAGCTCAGGAATGAGAGAGAATTGCACTTCAAGCTGATCCATTTCGACCTCTCCCCCTGCATAGATCAGCGCACAATTATCGGCAGTACATCCCGCTGGACGAATACTTAATCCTTCTTCTAAAACACGGGGAGAATTACCGGAGAGAACCAGATCTCCCTCTGTGACAAGGGTTGTATGAATCACTGCATCGCCATCTGTTAAACTCGGCATTTTTTCTAATATTACCGCTTGTGGTTCATAAGAAATTATATCGAATGGACCATCAAAAATAGCTTCTTGCACCGCTTTAGAGGATTGACTAGTATCCCCATAAGGATAGAGACCGCTGGGTTCTTCGTACAAACAAATAACTAGGGTATCCGGGAGTGGGGTAGGGGGGTCTTCAGAAGGGGTCTCTATCTCTGAGGAATCATTTTCAATTGGGTTATTAGCAATATTGGCTGTATTGCTTTGACAAGAGATCAGTATCCCAGAAAAAAATACAACAAATAGTAATCCCAAAGACTGATTTATCTTAAACGACATAAATTCTCCGAGTTAAATAAATAACCAATATTTTACCAATAATAGCCGTTCAATAATCCGTTAATCATCATCCCCATAACGTAGTCGAAGATAAGACTCATACCTCTCTGGATGAATTTTCCCATTTTTCACTGCCTCAATAACTGCACACCCTGGTTCCTGAACATGCGTACAACTGCTAAATTGACAATCGGGCACCAGGGGGCGAATTTCCGGAAAATATCCATCAAGTTCTTCAGGTTCAATATCCCATAATGCAAGGGCTTTTAATCCTGGGGTGTCCGCCACATAGCCCCCATCTTTCAATGGGAACATTTCCCGCACAACCGTGGTATGTTTCCCTTTTCGGTTGGATTTACTCACCGCGTTAACTTGTAATCCTAATTTAGGTTGGATCGCATTTAACAGACTCGATTTTCCAACGCCTGATGGACCCGCAAATACCGACACCTTCCCTTTTAATTTATCATGCAGGGCGCGTATGCCTCGTTTTTTGTTTACTGACGTATAGATCAGGTCATAATCAAGATCGCGGTAGTGCCCAAATAATTTCTTGGCTTTCGACATGCCCACCAGATCTGTCTTGTTGGCAACAATTAAGATTGGGATCTCCTGCTCTTCAGCAATGATCAGAAACCGATCTAACATGCGCATTCTTGGTTCGGGTTGGGCGCAAGCAAAGGTGAGCACAGCCTGATCGGGGTTAGCAATGATGATCTGTTCATATTCACCACGGGCGGTAGGGGCAAGCCGAGAAAGTTTGTTCTTTCGTTCTTCGATCTCCTCGATCATTGCTGTCCCATCATCCTGTATGGAAATCTGGACATAATCTCCTACTGCCAAGAGGTCCCCAGTTTTACGACCTCGTTTATGTTTCCCGCGCAAACGTGCGGTATAAGGACCTTGATCTGTATTTATTTCATAAAACCCGGATTGAGAACGAACGAGAATTCCTCGAATGGTTTCCATTAACTAAGGAGTTTCGTCTTCGGTTTCTTCTGCTGGAATGAAATATTCTAGGTCTACCTTTCCGATTTTTTCTTCCCAAGGATAACGACGTTGGGGTTGACCAAGGAAATAAGATTCAACGATTCGTGAAAAGATTGGGGCTGCAAACTCAGAGCCGTCACCGATATTTTCGATCAATACAACCACTGCAATGTCCGGATTTTCTTCTGAGAGAGCCTGGGTATAACCGATAAACCAAGCATGTGCGTCTGGACCAGAATTTTGGGCAGTCCCCGTTTTGCCATATACCGGTACAAAGAAATTCGCAAAGGTTCGATAAGCCGTCCCGCGAGGATTACTAACTACCAAACGCATCCCATATTGAAGCGTTCCCAAAGTTTCGGGGCTGATCGGCAGGGTGCCATTAATGATCGGCTCAAAGACTAAACTGGACTCTCCGGCGGTATTTTCTACTCGTTCAATGATCTGAGGTTGGTAAAGCGTTCCGCCATTCCCCAATGCAGCAGTATATACAGCCGCCTGCAAAGGGGTGATCAATATATTGCTTTGTCCGATAGCTTGCTGAACAACATTGAAGATTGGTTGGGATTCTGTGAAATCTTCTGGGTTGGAAATCAATCCCTCGGCTTCGGGGAGAACCGTTTGTCCTGTAGCACTGCCAAGTCCAAAACCGCGTGCCATTTCGGCGATCATATTAATTGTTTCCTCAGAGGATCCCAAAACATGTCCGATATGATAGAACCAAGGGTTACAAGAACGCATCAGGGCTTCGGGTAAATTAAGATCACCACTAGGGGGTAATTCTTTTTCTAGCGTCCAATCAAAAAGGTCAATCCCAATATCTGACCAAATTTGCCCACAATAATATCTTGTTTCAGCTTGAAATTCACCACTTTCTAATGCAGCAGCAGCTGTGATTACCTTAAAGATCGATCCAGGGGGATATTGACCTTGGGTAGCTCTATTTAGGAAGGGCTGATTCGAATCTATTTCAAAATATCTTCCCCATTGACTATTAGGATTGTTGAAATCAGCATAATTTGGGTTAAACGAAGGTGAAGATGCGATGGCAAGAATGCGCCCCGTATCCAGCTCGATCACCACCGCCGCCCCGGTAAAATTTCCTAAAGCCAACTGGGTTTGAAGTTGAAGCTCATCATCTAATGTGGTGTAAATTGATTGGGAAGGAGAAGAATCTCTGCTGCCCAAGATTGTGATCCGATTAATTCGTTCAGAATCTACCACATAGAGCTCGCCGCCTCGCTGACCAGATAAATATTCTTCTCCCCAACCTTCGATGCCTAATCTTCCGATCTGGGCATCAACGGGGTATCCGCGTTCTGCCCAAAATTCAACTTCATCAGCGGGAATCGAACTTACGTATCCGATCGAATTTGCGCCACCCTCATCTAGGTAATAGAGTCTGGTGAAATAGTTTTCGTAGTTATACATCGCGTTATAAGGTTCGAGGAATGGGGCACGAATATTAAAAACATCTGCGGGTAATTCGGTAATCGGAATTAAAAAGTCAGGATCCTCCGCCAATATTTGTAATTCTAAAACACCCGTAGAGATGCCTGTCATTGCTGCAAGTTGATTGATAAAGCCTTCCACAGAATCTTCATCCACGTTACTCGGTATTACACGTAAAGCCACCGCATCTGTTTCCGCGGCTAAGGGGTCGCCTTCCTGATCATATAGAATGCCGCGATTGGGCGTAAATACTTGCATACTAAGTAGATTCCCCCCCGCTAATTCGGGCAAAATCAAAGTTTCGTCCCAAACCACATGCCATTCGCCATTTTCTAGGCTGAGGTTCATGCGAGTTTCCCGCGTTATATCTCCCACCAGAGCGGATTTGAGGATGACCTGGTATCCAACTTGGGCGGTTGAGGGATTTTTTAACTCTTGTTGTATTTCATAATCAATAGCAAACAAACTCCCCTCACGATAAACTTCTTGATATCGAAGCTCGAAATCTTCGAAACTATAGGAATCCTGGCTCAATTTTGTGAGCATGGCATACATTTTGCTATAATCTTGTTCGCCCCAGGCATCCAAATAGGCTTCGGCAGTCAAACTGGGGTCAGGTGTAGTAGTAGTGTTAATTTCGGGTTGTCCTAAGGTTGGTGTTACCACAGGACCGCCATCATTATTGGGGGAGTTATCGGTATTTGCACAAGCTTGCAAGACAAATATAAAGACTATTGACAGGATGGTTATTTTTTGAAAACGAGTTTTCATAAAACTCCTCGTAAAACTTTTTCGGTAATAGAACAATCGTAGGCCAGATCTTTTTGGCATACACTGGGTAAATCGGTTTTGCTCTTAATTTCCATTTTGTTATATATGCGTAATAAATGACAAAGTGGCAAACCGACGACATTCGCATAACAGCCAACCAAGTTTTCAACCGGATGAAATTCAGGATGCTGAATGGCATAACTGCCAGCTTTGTCGAATGGATCTCCGGTGAGTATATAGGTTTGAATCTCTTCGTCCGAATAATTACGCATCGGCACTTCCGTTGTGGCAAGGTCACTGAGGAATATATCCTTTACGGGATCATAAATGGATATTCCCGTGTAGACTTGATGACTCTTATTTCTAAGCTTCTTCAGTACTTGGCGGGCATCCTCTGCATCCACAGGTTTGCCTAAAATTCCATTCTCATAAGCAACGGTGGTATCAGCTGCAATGATAATCGAGCCATTCGGAAGATCATTTTTTACTTTTCTAGCCTTATCCTCAGCCACACGTAGTACATAAAGATCAGGACTTTCACCTGGGAGTGGTGTCTCATCTACATCTGCTGGGGCAATCTCAAACTTCCATCCACTTAGGGAAAGCAAATGTTTCCTGCGGGGGGAATTTGAGGCTAAAATGATGGTTGGAATCTCTGTCAATAAGCCTCCATGGAGGGCGTTGTTCCCCTCCTGAGTTGTGATTCTAACATAACCTTGAAAGCTTTACATCAGTTGTTAGGGGATTGAAAAGAAGTGAAAAACTAAGATTTCCAACAAAAAATTTTGGCTTTTTCCGTAAATAATTAGAATTTTGGATGGTTCTTAACTCAAAGCCAATAAGTCTGATTGAATCCCCCTAGAATTATTGGCTAAAGTTGCAGGCCGAAATGTCCATGAAGTAGACGGTATTAATCGGGTAGTGTATGATATTACTAGGTAGCTCCTTTCGACGATCGAATGAGAACAAGGAATTTTCAATTAATCAGAACCAAAACATTATAGTTGTTTGAAAAGATTTAATTGACCAGGAGTTTTATAGAATGACATCAATCTTAGACAATCCAACTCTATTACGTGTGCGGCGAAACCATGCCTTAGAGCATGCCAGCATCCATATCTTATCCCGCCAAAATCCAGGTAAAAGTTTTTCGGGACATTCCGATACCCACGGATTCTGGCTTTTTGGCAAGGTGGAAACGGAAACCATTGCGAATGCAGTTACAGAAGCGTTATCTCGTTTGCAGAATGGGGAGAAGAACTTAGCAATTCACCAAAATTGCGGGACAAATTTTGTGACTTATGGTTTCGCGGCTGGATTGGCTTCCCTGATTGCTTTATTGGGTGCGAAGTCGACAAAATCTAAACTCGAACGGCTCCCCTTAGTGACGGTCTTTGCAACTCTGGCATTGATCCTCTCGCAACCATTGGGGTATAAGGTGCAGCAACGTGTGACAACCGAGAGTGACCCGGGGGATCTGCAAATATTAGATGTGATTCGTTCTATTCGTGGGAATGTGGTCGTGCATCGGATCACCACGAGGGGATAGTATGAGCGCTCCAGCACCAGTTGTTTATATTTTGCATGGGGAAGATGAATTTGGTATGACCCAATTTGTGAATGGTATGCAAGAAAAATTGGGTGATCCAACCACCGCGGAAATGAATGTAACTAGATTGGATGGAAAAAAGTATAGTTTTGATGAAATGAAAAATGCTGCCAGTGTGCTTCCTTTTTTAAGTCCCCGCCGTATGGTGGTGATGGATGATGCCAGTAAAAAAATCTCGCGCAAAGAAGGGCAAGAGAAATTTCTTGCATTATTAGAGGACTTGCCTCAAAGTACTGCTTTAGTACTTTTAGAAAAGAGAGCGCTAACCGATAAGAATTGGTTGTTGAAATGGGGGAAAAAGGCTGGAGAACGCGCTTATATGCGAGCCTATCGTAATTTGAGCGCCCCTGAAATGACAAAATGGATCTCTAATTATGCCAAAGAAAATGGCGGTTCATTTGATTCCCAAGCCGCAGCCTTATTGGCTGAAATGGTGGCAGAAGAACCCCGCATCGCGGCCAATGAAGTATTGAAATTGCTGGCCTATGTGAATTATTCACGACCCGTTGATGTGGACGATGTTGATCTATTGGCAGCCTTTGCAGCACGCCAGGGTGATTTCTTTAAGCTGATCGATGGTATCGCATCTGGAAATGGTCGCCAAGCGATGGATATGCTCCAATTATTATTGGATGAACGAGATGCTTTGCCCTTATTCTTTAGTTTGGTGGGGCATTTTAGGTTGCTGGTACAAACACGCGAAATCTTTGAGAAGGGCGGTTTAGAGGGCTCCGCTGCAAAAGAATTAGGAATTCATCCCTACAGGGCTAAGAAGCTATTTGCCCAGGCGAAAACAATTCCCTTAAAGACCTTGGAATCGATCTATCGTAAATTATTAGACTTTGATCTGCAGATTAAAACAGGGAAAATCAGTGGGGATTTGGCCTTGGAAACCTTAGTAGTCGTCTTGACTAATTAATTAGATATTTAGTTTAACTTTTTTTGGTTAAAAATGGAATTAGCATGGGGGTCTTTGATTGATAATCTATGTAATCTTGCCCATAAGCTTTTATTAGTTTTCTTTCTTCATATATCGCGCCAATGATGCTGTATAGGGAAATTGCCAAATAAAAGGCGGCAGAATTTTGGCTCATGATTGGGGAGAACCAAAAGAATGTCATCGTAAAGGTATAGATCGGGTGGCGCATATATTTGTACAAGCCATTTGTTTTAAGATTATCTGTTTCATCTGTACCAAGTACTTGGGAAAAGCCAATAAATTGCATCAACCCCGTTTGGGTTGCACTGATCAATAATAAAAGCGCAAAGAGAAGTCTGACGGCATTAAAAAGGATGGACCAAGGGGAGGACAAACTGTACCAAGTTTTATCCGGAAGCCAATATACTAAGGCGAAAACGGGTATAAAACTTAATACGGCAAAGATATTGAAGAGAATCCGGTAATAGCTATCTCCAAAACTCCCCAATAGGACGCGGACGTTCTTCTTTAACTTGAGCGAAGCGGTGATCGAATGGAGAAGACCATAAAGGGCAAAGGCGAAGAGGATGATAAAAGGGGAAAGGGCTGGGTTAATGTTCATATTGAGTCCTGATGATTAATTGCGAAACACGTTACATTGATGCAAATAGGAACAAACAACTTACTCATCTAGTACCCAACCCTTTGCATGACTGATGCCCTCAATAAAGCCCTCCGCCTTGTTGGTGAGCGGATAGGCAGCTCTTAGCGCATTCCAAAAATCTTTGCTGTGATTGCTGTGAAGACGATGGGTCATTTCGTGGGCAATAATATAATCGATGACCCATGTTGGCCAAGATTTGATCTTGTCACTAATCCGAATATGCCCATCGGTTGGACCCCCTTGGGTGCAGCTACCCAATCGAGAATTCATATTACTCACCCAGCGGATTGCCTCCCAACTCACCTGCCCATTAAAATTCTTTTTGTTTAGAATCTCAGCTCGTTTTTGCAGATCAGCATCGGTTCTTCGGGTGGATCGTCTTCTTGTTTTGGAAAGTTGCGTTTGAACATCTGCCAATAGACGCGAGAATTTTCGTTTGGGATATCTTTTGGGCACACGGATCAACAAACTGCCATCGGCTTGCCGGCCCCAGCGGATAGTTTTTTTCAATCGCCCATCGCGTTGCAAGGTAACCTGAACAGGCTTGCTGTCTTTGTCTTTTAACGTGTACTTAAAATCAGTCATATTAGCTTGGATTATAAAACACAGCCCGAAGAATTGCAGGCTGTGTTTGGAGGTTTAGAAATTGTTCTATTTGAAATCGGAATTCTTAGGTTTTGAATCCTGGCAATTCGGTGCTATTTTTTCCAACCTCGATCACATGGAAAGGCATCCAAGCTACACCGTACATATCGATCAATATATCTTTTTTGTATGGCGTGACAGGAATTTCATCGATTTCGGAGGCGATTAATTCCCATTTTTCTTCGATCTCATCCACTGCCATTTCAATTTCTTCCGAAAGTTCCAATAATTCCTTTTCCATTTCTGCAATCGCATCCACCGATTCCTCGACATCTGCTTTGGCTTTTGAGGTCATACGCCGTTTGGAAAGCGAGGTGGATACTTTTCTACGGCTTTTACTGCCGGTGAACAAGCCTAAGAGGTTTTCCGCATGGGTGCCAAGTTCTTCCATTTTTCGTTGGCTAAGTTCTTCCTTATCTTCGGTCAATTCTCTTTTTTCACGGTTGAGTCTTTTTTGAACAGCTTTGATCTTGGATTTATATTTAATTTCCAATTTCTTTATTTCAGCATCACGCGCTTTTTTTGCAGCCTCAGAAAGTGTTGTTCTGAATTCACCCTGAGTAGTTGGGGGACCGGCAAAGAGTTTTAGTTCTTTGTTGGTCATCACTTCAATCTCGTTATTTCGATACACAAAATCCACAAAATCCTTTTCAAGAGATCTGAGTAATTTGCCATCGCCTAAGGCACCTTCTAGAACCGCAAAACGAGCATTTGGAACCGGGTAATTTTCAATGGTTTTAGGGTCTATTTCAGTATCTGTAAATTCTTCCCATCTGACTACACCGCGTCGGTCTGGGGTTGGTACCATCGCAGTTGTACTTGTTTCATGATCTAGGTCATATTGACGCATCAAATAGCGCACATTTGCTTGAGCAAGAAGGACAGGTTTATAGAGGATACTATGCGAGGATGTTTTTTCTGGCGGAGTTTGACCAGCGGCTTTATAAGCTTCCACAATATTTAAGTTATTGGGTAAAAAGTATTCGCCGACGCCAGTAGGAATTGCAGGACGGGTTTCTGATCCTTCAGAACTTGAGACGGCAACTTTGGTTTTCTGGGTTTCGCCAACTTTTTCCTTGGCTGGGAGGGTAGCGTCAGGTTCGGTGGATGTTATATCAGCATCTACCAATTTGTTGAGGGCAGGGATATGGGTGCGGGTTAGGGGGCCGGCTAAGTAGTTCATTGCCCATCGAGTGCCGAAGACCTGAGGTTTCTTTTCATGCACGTTATGCAGCAAGAATTCTCTTTTTCCTAATTTCGAGATCAATTTATCGTATTCTTTTCGATTGAGATTTCCGGTGGCGGCACCCTCGAGACCATCTAATAATCTTTCTTTATCACGTTCGGTTTGTAATTTGCCGATCATCCATGTGCCCGCATTTGAAAGTGCTTTATAGTCGACATCGACAGGATTTTGGGTGACCAATACTTGCCCGACACCAAAGGCGCGTGCTTGCTTGAGCATGCGCAACATCAATGGTTTTGAAGGCGGATTGCTGACTGGGGGCAGATACCCAAAAATCTCATCAAAATACATAATCGCTCTGAGAGAGGTGGACCCAGACTGAGCCCGCATCCATGTTTCGACTGCGGAATAGAGCAATGTGACAAAAAACATACGCTCGGCATCATTGAGGTGAGCGATGTAGAAAACGCTGTGGCGGGGGCGGCCATCTGGGCCGAAGAGTAAGCTGGGTATATCTAGGGGCTGTCCGGTGATCCAGGTTTGGAAAGTTGGGGCGGCTAAGATATTATTGAGCAACATTGCAAGTTCAAACCGGTCTTTTTCTGCAAAGAATGTGTTGAGGTCAAAGACCCCTAATTTCTTGAAGGGGGGATTTTGGGTACGCAAGATTAATTCCTCGAGATCAAGGTCTTTGCCTTGGCTCCAGGCTTCTTCGAATATATTGGCTAACAGGATATGTTCTCGAGATCGAACGGGGTCAATATCTTCCATGCCCACCAACCCCAGGATAGCCGTAACGGTACCAGATATCTTCTCGCGTAAAACTTCCTCATTCCCTTTCCACGGCAATTCAGGCGCTTTTAGGGTGGCAAGGATACTTATGGGGATACCGGCATCAGAACCAGGCGTATAGATGGCAAAATGGGCTGAATTTTTGAGGGCAGTAATGCGTTCTTTGCCAATCCCCCATCCTTTTAATCCCTTTTTCCATAAAGATGCTTTGCTTTCGGCGGCTTCATCGAGGGTTATATCGTCGCGACGGGCTTCATCTGGGTTTATCCAGGGTTTAAAATCTGAGGGCAGCAAATCGGGGAAATGCAGGAGTGCGTTGGTCATGTCCCCTTTGGGGTCGATGAGCAGGGCGGGAATATTGTTTAATGCGGCTTCTTCTAGTAAATCAATGCAAAGCCCAGTCTTGCCAGACCCGGTCATACCTAATACAACGGCATGGGTGGTGAGGTCATCGGGATCGTATAGGACATTTTCCTCTGTTGAAAGATCTTTGCCAAGAAAAAATTTTCCGTCGGTATTAAGCATTTAAAACCTCTTTAAAATGGGGTGTCGAGTGTAATGGGCAAATTATAGCATTTATTTAATTTGTCCCAAATACTTTGTCAAACTCATTCAAATAATATTCTGCAATCTCATCGCTAAAAATTATCAACACATTTTCGTCGTTGCGTTCTTCGGCGGCGCGGCTGAAATTATAGGAGCCGGTAATGACGATTTGCCCATCGATAATGATCACTTTATGGTGCATGTTTTTCGGATTTTGATCGAGAATAATGTTTAGTCCAGCATCCACCAAAGGTTGGTAGTCGCTGCCCATATTGTTGGATTGTCTTCTTTCGATCACCCCAGAGACGATTAATCCGCGATCATGCGCATCGAGCAAGGCTAAGCTAATCGGATCGGCGGTGAAGGCAAAGGCCATGAAATAAATGCTTTCCTGGGCATTGTTGATCAGTTCAACGATATGGCTCTGAGCGCCATCATCTGGTGAAAAATACACTTCAATCGGTGTGCCGTTGACTTGAATACGAGGGTTGGGGGTATTGCTCGGCGATTCGTTTCCAAAAAGGTCCTCGGTGAACATTTCTTCAAACTCCACCAAATAATTTTCAGCTAGTTGGGTAGAGTTTATCCGTACCAAATTATTATCATTATGATAAGCGCCATTGAGGGTCATATTCATTGATCCTGTCCAGACTTGGTAGCGGTCGATGACGATGAATTTGTTATGCATAAAGGCTTCGTGGCGGTCCCCCAATACTGGTATTCCCACCCCGATCAATTCTTGAAATTCGTTACTGTCCAGATTGTCGCTTTCGACAACCAACCGAACTACAACCCCATTGCGGTGCGCCTCGAGCAAGGCATCACGGATGCTCCATAAGTTGAGATCGTAGATGGCGATATCGATGCTGGCATGTGCTTCCCTTATAGCTTCAGCGAGTACAGTATCTGGGCCACCTCGTTGAGTCTGGCTGTTTACACCCCCGGGGTCAGAAAAATAAACCTGAAACCATTCGGATGAAGAGGTTTGGGGGTTTGAAGGTCGCCCCTGATTGGGATTATCATAAACAAGGTCACCACAAGAGGATATGAATAGGGTAAATAAAATTAATAATAATGGAATTTTTCGGGGCATTTCCTCTCCTGGATTTTCTAGGCATCATTGTACACTTAAGTAAGGGATAACATCTCCATTACTGAATCGGATATATATTTTATGGTATTTGAATTCGATGGGTAATGAGCGATTTAGTCTTGCAATGAAGACCAGATCTGGTCCAATATTTCTAGTCCCGAGTAGCTTTTTATATCCCATGCGGCGGGCACCAAATAAATGCTACCTCCACTTTCAACGGGGTCAATGCCTTGGTTGGGCATATGCTGCACTGTTCGCCAAAAGTTCCAAAGGGGGATGTCATATTCATAGGCGATAGCAGCCATTGTTTGATTAATTAAATCTCCCTCATTTGCAAAATCAGCTTTGGTTGTCAGTATGGGCAGGACACCTTCGGCGATATTATATTCGACGATCTTTCTTAGATTAATTTCAAATGCTTCTAAGGCACCGCTTGGCCAATTTGTACCGAGGCTGATAATGGCGATGCTGGGATTATGCAATCGATTTTCGCATTCCAAAGGAGTCTCGGCTCCCTGACATGCTGAATTATGGGCCCATAGCGGGGAAAATTCTGAGGCAACAGACATACCGTTGGCAACTGCGACGCTATCCCGGCTAAATGAACCATTGAATTGGTCTAGGGTGATTTGTAAATATTGATTGTCTGTATTTAAATTTAATTTTCCAGGAATATCATAATTTCCGAAAAACACTTCTGGTTGACTTTGGCAATCACCGATCTTCGAAAAATTGCTGGGATCGTTGCCCATCGCGATGCCCTTCAGATATAGTTTTTTTGCAAATTCGCTGATGTCCGGAATGACAGGCCAGGACCGCCATTGGTGGGGGGCTAAACGGGTATCTGGGGTAGGCGTCCAATTGGGGAGAGAGGTTTCGGTGGGTGAAGGTGGAATATCCGTGGGTAGAGAAGTGGGGCTAACGAGCAATTCGAGTTCTGATGTTGAGACTGCTAAATCAAAATTCTCATTATCAAGACTTTGTGCAGTCAATGATGCGGGACTATCTTGGTTCGATATGTTGACCTGATTGTTGGCTGGGGAACAACCTGAAAGGATTAATATCAGGGGGAGACTAAATAATAGGAGTAATTGTCTAGATTTTAGCATGATTTCGGATTATATCACGTAGAAATTTGTGTAAAAAGACTTGATATAATAAGGTGATTTAAGCGTAATATTGAGGAGGAGAACCCCAATGTCAGAAGAACGAAAGACCTTTCCTATAACCATTGCTGGAATAGATCGTGATTTAACCTTATTTGAGGTCGCGCCAGGTGTGACGATCGCTATTTTAAATATTCTAGGGGACACAGAGTTAGTGGAAGCTTGTGCAAAAGAACTAGGAGAAAAAATCCGGAATCTTGATTATTTTGCATTGGTAACTGCAGAAGCTAAAAGTATTCCTCTGGTGCACGCCCTTTCAGTTGAAACGAAAAAACCTTACGTAGTTTTACGAAAGAGCTATAAACCCTATATGGGAGATGCGCTAAAGGCTGAAACAGTTTCAATTACCACCGGCGCTCCGCAAACCTTATATTTGGACGAAAAAGATTGGGGAATGATCAAGGGGAAAACCGTGATCTTGTTGGATGACGTCGTTAGTACGGGGTCAACTCAATTGGGGATGAAAAAGGTGATGGAGATGGCAGGAGCGACTGTTGTGGCAGAAGCGGCGATCCTCACGGAAGGGAATCCTGCAAAATGGGAAGGATTTATTTCCCTTGGCCATTTGCCCGTTTGGTTAGATGGAGAAAAACCCTAAGAATTAATAAAGAGGCTCATTTTTGGAGCCTCTTTTTATTTAAGTTATTTCTTTCTGAAGATCGTACACACAATCTTCGGGGTAAAAATTGTTTTCATCGGGGTGATGATGGCTATACCATGCTTGGGCAAAAAAAGGATTTACCTTGGCTTGGGCATCATAATTCCAGGCGGGGGGTGTGCATTCTGGACACCAATGACCCCCTTTGAGCACCAAATTAGGAGTTGCATCAAAAGCATGGTCAAAGGCACACTGCCAGTTTAATTTTTGATACAAATCGCCTTTTATCATTGAAGCGGATAAACATTTCCCGCCGCGAAACATGGCGGCTTCTTGGATGTCTTCCAATCCAAGGTCTCTGATGTCTTTCCCTTCATCATAACCATGTTCGAGTCGTTTATAGTTATACCAATCTGGAGAGGCAATTCGCTCTTCCCAATCCCCGATTTCTGAATGCGCTTTCCGACTACCAAAGAAGGCTGATACTCTGAGATCGTTAGCTTTATTGATCCAATATTGGGTTGCATCGGGAGTGGCTTCAGCTAAAGGTTTGAATACCTTTTCTTTTAGGATTTTCTTAGGCAAGAGTTTGGTGATCAACCTTTGAAACGGATTGGTCTCTTGCTTAAGTTTTGAGAAATACTCCTCAAGCCCAGTTTGTTGATGATCTAAATATTGATTGAGCACCCACGAATCTTCATAATACTGACAATGGAAGTTTTGCGTACTGAACCAATTTCGCTGATAGACCTTCTTATAATCAAATCCGCTTATCTTGGAGGTTCTATTCATGAAGTCTTCGTATACAAAGCGACTGGCTGGTCCATCCCCAATATTATAAAATTTCCGCCAAAAATCTTCAGGTAGATCAGGGTCGGTTACGTTTAATAAAACTAGTCCTGCATTTTCCACAGTGCAAGCTTCCATGCAGGTGTTGAGCGGAGAATGGAACATGATCGGATTGGGCACTGCTTCGGTAGTCAATATAAATGTTTGTCTTAGAGAGACCCAATACTTTAAACCGGATTCAGCGACGATTCGTTCGGCTTCAACCTTAGAGACGGCATACATATCAAAGACACTGGGCATGATCGGATCACCGATGCGCCCCACATGAATGGGGGGAGTTCGGTCGCCAGTTTCGGCCACGGTGCCGATATTAACCAATTTTATTTGGTCTTGGTTTGGCTGTGCTTTGATCGCCTTGATGATGTTGCGGGCGGCCCCCACATTGATCTCGATTACCTTATCTGGGTAATGGTCTGCGGCAGGAGGGATGAATGCGGCCGCATGAAGCACAAAATCTGCGCCATTCACGCATTTTAGTACATCATCATATTCGGTGAGGTTTCCCCAAATGATCTCGATGCCATGTTTATCGATTAGAGGCTGTAATTTCTTTTTGTTTTTTTTGGTGGGTAGGTCCAAAAGAACGAGATCAAATTTTTGTTTTTGCTCAGGTTTAATAAATTCTTTTAATGCAGCGCCCCCCATTGTTCCTCCTGCGCCAGTGAGGAATATGCGTTTCTTTTTCATTTTGACAACATCCTTATTAAAAAAATCAGATATGCAGGCTTTCTGATAGAATAGTTAAATCACTTAACTAAATAATAAGACATATCCCTGGTTTGTCAACGGCAATCGCATCAGAGCGAAAGGGAACAATCTCATCAGATATTCATTGAGGATCAATCATGAAGCAAAATAAAAAAGATGATACTTATCAGCTAGCTGCCCGATTGCAAGATTCAATGATGTCATTGGAAGCAAATATTCCTGAAGTTCAATTTGGGGAGCGGAAGGTGCAACCCACTCTAAACCAAGTGCGCGCGTTACATATGATCAATGCCCATCCAGGAATCATGCAGGCGGAAATTGCTAAAGTTTTAGCAGTCACCCCTGCGTCTGTATCCATTTTTATTCATCAGATCAATGATCTTGGATTTGTAAACGTGCGAAAAAGCAGGATAGATAAACGAGCCAATGGTTTATTCCTTGCCCCGAAAGGAAAAAAAATCTTTGATGAAATTCGGGAAAGTCAGATTCGATCAATGGAGGAATTCTTGAGCAGTATCCCTGTGGATATCCAAAAAGTTATTGTTCAATCATTTGAAACTGCGATCAAAAACTTAGATAAAAATAGGATATTGAATGGGTAGATCGAGAAGGGGATATTATTTTGGTTGGGAGATATAGCTGGGGTGAAATGGATTTGACGGACTTTAAGGGTTGATAAGTTTGAAAAGATAACTACTTGATTTCAGGTTTTGCCACGATCACGATCGGTTTTTCATCGATCTTGGTTAAAAACAACACCTTTTCTACATCCCCCTTCAGATTCAAGTCTTTGATCAACTGCTCAGGCAAGATCGGAGATCTGCGCTTTTTCACAGTGAGTGGTCCGACGTTTCTTTCACGAAGATACGAGCGTAGATTCTTAAGATTAAATGGCATCCAATCTTCCACTTCCCAAACGCGAGCATAAGGTGTTTCGGTGAGTGTATCCGCAGTTAGGTAGGCGATCTCTGGATCCAGCATTTCTGCATTGAGCTGACTTGCTACAGTAGTGACGAGTCTGGCGCGTAATATTGCGGGGTCGGGCTCGTAGATATAGGTCTTTGGTGTACTAAGAGCGATTTCTGGCGGGGGATCATCGGCAGTCAATGAATGCATGCCAGGAAGCAAAGTGGCGCGCCGGTGAGCAGTTTTTAGCGGACCAAACCATAAGACAGCTTCTTTGAGTTCTCCTTTTACGGAGATGAATTCGATCTCAACCTCATAATTTCTTAGCTGGTCATAATTTACACCAGGGGCAATCTTAACACCAAGCGCAGGCAGTTTGGGTAGCCATTGCTTAATAATCGAGAGGGGCGGACTATACTCTTCGACATTAAACACCCGCCTATAATTTTTTCGTCGGGCTGGGTCGAAAAACACTGCTGTGTTCGACATATTTGATAGGTCTAAGGGAAGGTGTTGGATATCTGCTTGAATGAAGGAGGCAGGAACATTTATCGCGGCGGCATTGGCTTTGGCCATCGCAATTCTTAAAGGATCGATGTCCATCGCAATGACGTGGGCAAGCTCAGCCATTGCGATGCTGTCTGATCCAGCAGAGCATGCTAAGTCAAGGATAGTGTCAAAGGATGCGTATCGTTTTGCCCGATATGTAGCAACCTCCCAGGAGGTCGCTTGTTCCAATGCTTCCCGGGTGAAGTAAAGTTGATCGGCTTGAGGAAATTTTTTCCGAGCTTCTAAGCGCAATATCGCGATACTTAAAACTGACCGAGCTAATTCGGACGGAAATAGTTTTGATAATGATTGGAAATGGCTAAGGAAATCTTTCTCGGTTGGATTGAGGGCAGATGCTGCACTTAAGGCAGTTTGACCTTCCGGGGTGAGAATTGCTGAGAAATTATCTAATTGCATGAACTTATCATAGAGGCGAAGTTATTTCCCCACTATTTTTAATGAAGAGTTGAACAAAATCATATTTGTCTGCGGTCTTGGTATCGAGCGAAAAACCTTCTAAGCGTTCTAGAAATCCTTTGGGGGAGTTCAAGACCAGGGCTTTTTTCTCAGCATCCAATCTCAATTTCTTTATCAGGGTTGTAGCCATGTTTATGCCTCCCTCATGTGCTTAGCCGCTTTTCTGCCAATCTCAACCGCAAAATTCGTGCCACGGTCCCATGGGTAAACTTGGCTCATGCTGGCAAAATATAACCCTTGGATCGGGGTTTGAATGGTTGGCACATTCCTCGAATGATTGACAAAAGGTATTGGTTGAGCGTAATCGGCTTTATAGACCCAAACCTTGTTGATCCAATCCTCTGTGAAATTGGGATTGATGCGTTGTATGCCGTGAATAAATTTCTTTAATAGATCCTCGTTGCTCATCGACATATATTCATGATCGGTTTCAATATAATCTCCGCAATAGAGAATATTATCCCCCCCGAAATGCTCGCTGGAAACATAATTGGTATGTTCGACTAGAGCAAGGAATGGGAATCCCGCATCTTTGGGAAGGTTATACCAATAATAGCCCTTCTCAGAGATTTTGTTTTTTAGAGATAAAGTCATAACCACAGCCCCCATACTTTTTAGTTCCAATAGCTTATTTAAATAATCCTTAGGGAGTTTGGGGGTCATTTTTGAAAATATTGCAGGAGAAATGGTTACCAAGGTTTGATCATATTTTTCTGCGCCAGATGAAGTAACCACTTTCTGTTTGCCATCTTCTTCTGGTTGAATCCTTTTTACAAATGTTTGATATTTGATCTTTACACCCATCTCGGTAAGGGCTTTAGAAAAATCATTTGCGAAGGCCTGGAACCCACCTTGATAAGTGCCTAATTGGGTGGTGCGGGCATGGATTCGTGCCCACATCCAAGCCATGCTGACCTGTTTGGCATATCTTTCACCAAATTTGCCGATCATCAGGGGTTCCCACATCAGTTCATAGACCTTATCTCCCGCCCATTTACGCATCCATTTATCCACGGTCACTTTTTCGAGTGCTTGCCAATTTTTTGTAAGGCGTAAATATAAGCCAACGAATCCGAATCGGATCTTATTAAATCCCCAACCTAAACCGGGAAATAGGATCGCTTTTATTATTGAGTCAAATGGGTACCATTTATTTTTGTGGTACATCACTGTGAATGGTCTTGGAAAAAGCACTTTTTTACTTAATTCGAGTTCATTGATAATCCCCATCATATGCTTGTCACTAGCAAACCAATGATGATAAAACTGATCGACAGACCAGTCCCAATGGGGTTCTTTAAATCCTGCGGCCAATCCACCTGGGTATTCGTTGGCTTCATAAATGGTTACTTGATGACCAGCCTTTGCCAAATCATAGGCCGCGGACATACCTGCGTAACCGGCACCGATAATAGCAATCTTTTTCATTATTCCTCTTTCTCGATTTGCCCATCTGCAAACTTAAATTCTTCATCAGTAAATTTAAATTGATCATCTTCAGATGTTTTTTGCAGAATCCATATTAACGCAAAACCCGTGATCAAAGCATTCAGAACGCCGATTAAAATTGTTCGGGTGATGTCTTGTGCTGTGGAGATTTGCCCCCCGGTTGTGGAGGTGGTTACTAGATTCAAATAATATAAGTTTGCAGATACCGAGACGATATTTGCCAACGCAGTGAAAGGAATCCACCATAAGGCGCGGGGGGAAACTAAGCGTAAGGCAAACCATTGAAAAAGGCCGACAAGTAATCCCTCAGCAGCCTGTATGACCCCAAAGAATATGTAAACATAGCTTTCGGTACCGTTATAGTTTTCTGTGAACTGGGCAGATATTTGAGAGGATAAACCCATGACGATTGATGCGGTAATGCTCAACCCAAGAAAAGTAAAAATTCCCCATTGAGTGGATTCTTTAATATATTTTCTAATTACAAACCATTGGACAAGCGCAATGATCAAACTGGTAACTAAAGGGGTAATGTTACTAGGAAATATATTTAATTTTGGATCGATCCAAATAAAAAATACTCGGAGGACGATTGCTGAAAACACCCAATATAGAAATAGTGAAATATCTTTTTTGCGAATCTTAAATTCCATTTTTTCCTCTGCAAAACATTATAATTTAAATTCAAGATGTTTAAATTGCATTTAAATTTAATTCTACCAGCTAATAAATCATCTTTCTATTAAGGACTGAGGATAATAGCTGCAAATATCGGGTCTGGATAAAAAACCAATGATTGCACTATAATTAAATCTATGAACCGCAAGCGCAATCTTTGGATACTGTCACTGTCAACGATCTTATTAATTGGTATTTTAGCATTTCTCTTATTAAGCCCTAAGGTGGTGGAAGTTTTTCCTGCGAATGGGATGATCGATCAAATCCCCTCAAGCGAGATCGAGATTATATTTTCTCATTCTATGGATATTGAACTGGCAGAAGAAACGATGAATATTTCCCCAGAAATTGATGGGCAATATCGCTGGGAAGAGAATAAGCTGACTTTTACCCCTGATGAGGATTGGCCAGAGGGTGCTGAAATCCAGGTTAGTTTAGATACTAGAGCAAGATCTTCTTTGGGGTTACCCCTCCGGCAAAACATTGAATGGTCCTTTAAGGTAAGCCGAATAAGATTGGCTTATTTATGGCCTTTAGGGGTAGGGGCAAACTTATATCTTTTGGATGTGCTCAGCGGGGATACACACCAGCTTACCTTTTCAAAAGGCCTACTAGATTTTGATGTTGACGAAGCCAATCGATTGATCTATTTTAGTGCCTTAAATGCACAGGGAGGAAGCGACCTTTTTGTGATCGACCCTTATCAAGAAAATTTAAATAGGGTTTTGCCTTGTGGAAAAATTTCTTGCAGCAATGTTCAAATATCCTTGTCTGGTGAAAGGTTGGCTTATGAACAGGCGGATGAAAATGGAATTAGCTCAATCTGGACTATGCGATTGGGAGAAGACCCCGAGAAAATCAGCCTTTCAGGAAGGGTTGCTGATACGCCACAATGGTCTCCAGATGGTCGGTTGGTATATTATGACCGAACCGAGCAGGCATATATTTTTGTGGATGAAGACTATGACAAACTATATGCGATGAATAATATAACGGGAGAAGCTGGCACTTGGTCCTTAACTGGTCAAAAATTTGTAGTCCATGAACATTTTCCCTTTACCTCGGATACATTGCGGGGACCGAGTGGTGAATTATCCAATCAGGTTATTGCTGATGAAGATCTTGAATTGGTAGAAATATTTTCTAGTCATCTATTAAGCTTTAATTCTTTTACCGATGAAATCGATAACCTGAGTGGAGATGAAGCCTATATCGAAGATACAGAACCGGCATTCTCTCCAGGTGGGCGTTGGCTTGCATTTGCCCGAACGGATCTTGGCCTAGAAGATATTGTCATCGGTCGGCCAATGTGGATCATGCGGTCAGATGGTACACAACAGAGATATTTGACCGGTGATCCTAATTATCGGCATTCTGCATTTGCTTGGCATCCCAATGCAGAGCAAATCGCGTTAGTAAGATTTAATACCATTCTGTTGACTGAACCACCAGAGATATGGGTGGTAGATGTTTCTGATGGTACTGCCTTAAGATTAGTTATTGGAGGATTTGATCCTTTATGGATGCCCTAGAAAACAAAAAATTAGATATCAACCAGCCCGCACCCTTATTTAAGTTATTCGATTTGAAAGGGGAGCCGCATGCTTTGGAAGACTATATTGGGAAAATCATCATTCTCAATTTTTGGTCCGCAGAATGTCCCTGGGCAAAAAGAGCGGATAAAAGTATTTACACAATGGTCGAAAAATGGGGAAAAGATGTAGTTTTGTTATCGATCGCGTCGAATGCCAATGAGGAAAAAGATTTGTTACGAAGTGAATCTGACTTGCGCAAAATACCAACCCTTTTACATGATAAAAATCAAGAAGTTGCTCATCTATATCATGCGATCACTACCCCCCATATATATGTGATCGGAATGGATGGATTGTTAAAATATCAGGGCGCGCTTGTTGTGGTAAATTTTAGGCAGCCTGAGCCTACCATCAATTATTTATCTCTAGCAGTGGACTCTTTATTAATTGGAGAAAGCCCTGATCCGTCTGAAATCCTCTCATACGGCTGTACAATTGTTTATCATAATGTCGTATAAGAACTATTCCCAAAATCAATAAAATATTTGTCAATAAGTTGTCACAGCATTTATAAAATCAGCCAACAATCCATAAGCAGTGGTATGGGGGCCAGGGTCGTCTTCGATAAGAGAAAGTTTTCCTAATACGTCTGTTTCTACCTGTAGGATCGATGTAGTGCCATCCACAGTGAACATTGGGCTTTTCGGTCCAACCATTTTTGGGCAAACTTCCGCAATTACTTTCGCTCCCTCTTTTTTGGCTGTGCAAATCAATTTCCATCGTTTACCTGCCGATTTTGCTTCGGCGATCTTTTTCGGTGTGATTTCGCGAATACCTTCCCTAAGAACCATTTCGGGTGTGAAAGGAATATCCATCAGCACAGTGATTAAAGCCGAGATCTTGATCGAGGCGTCCCAACCATCTACATCGCCACTGGGGTCGGTTTCAGCTATGCCAATCGATTGTGCATAAGCCACAGCATCATCAAAGCTTTTTCCATCTTCCATCTGGCTGAGGATCAGATTGGTTGTTGAATTAAGCACCCCGGTGATCGACTGGATATTGGCAGCAGGCAATACCCGAAAAACTGAGAAAACAGGGGCGCCATCCATCACTGTGGATTCAAAATAGAATTTCTTATTCTTCCTTTTCGCAATATCAGATAATTCATGATAACCATGTACAACAGGGCCTTTATTTGCAGTGGCCACATGCATGCCGTTTTCCAGAGCCATCTTTATATGATCCTTCGCTGGTTGACCATCTGAATAACTTACAGGTGTGTTTTCAAAGAGTACATCAGCAGCACTCGCCTGGATGAATTTTAGATTGTCCGAAGGTGCAGAGATCATAGATAAGTTATTTAATGAGCCGCTGTTTTCGATGGTGGAAAGGAGTTGATCGATATCCAAACCCCCAGGATTTATGGCGCGTCCATGGCTACCAGTCGCAACCGCAACGATGCGAAATTGAACATCAAATTTCTTAGAGAGTTCGTTTTCTTTTTGTTTAAGTAAGCGGACTAGGGCTTGACCTACATTTCCAAATCCGAGCAGGGAGAGATTATCTTCAGCCATATTTTCCTCTATTTTAATCAGGTATAAATTTGTAACTTATTTTACTCGGAATAGAAAAAAACTATTATTAATATTATGAAATTAGGCAAAGAATTGCTAAACTGGGGGCCAAGGATAGGAATGTCGATCTTGGGTGGGTTTTGGATACTCCCTGCTAACCAACAAATCCTCAATTCTTTGAACCATCGCCAATATTTCTTCTTCCGACAAATAGATACTTAAATTTTGGTATAAGGATTCATCAGGGCGCAGATTCTGTTGCAAAAATTCCAATTTCTGGCTTTCTTCTTCTGTAAATGCTTGTCCTGAAAAATCCCAGATCACTGTTCTTAGTTTGGGTTCGACATGAAAACATACTCCATGATCGATAAGCCAAATGGCATTATTTTCATCCACCATCACATGTCCCCCCTTTCTGTCGGTGTTATTGATCACAGCATCAAATAAAGCCACCGGTCTCAATTTTTGCTTATCTTCGATGCTAAAAGAATAGTAATGATATTCTGGATCATGGTCAATAAAGAATTGAAGGGATCCGGGGCCTTCTGGACCGGTTTTCCTAAATACTGTAGGGGGAACAAAATGCCAGCCCCCAGCCTCGCTGACTAAATAAGCAGCTACCTCTCTACCAGCAAGCGTTTCACTTGGAAAATCCCATAAAGGGCGTTCTCCACCAACGGGTTTATAGACAGTTTTTAATACCTGGTCTTGAAATTTGAGATTACATAGAAATGTATAATTTGAACCCCACATGAACTGACCCTCAATTTCATATTCCCCATTTATTAAATATTCTTGGATAAGTTCGTTGTCTTTTGGTGCTTGCATAATTGTGAAGTTAGGGGAGGCTATTAGTATTTATGACCATTTTTTCGAGCGCAAAAATGCCCGGCAGGGTCTTCTGGCTCGCCACATTGGATACAACTTGGGCGGCCCCTATTTACCACTTCTAGGCCCCAAGATATCATTGCTCGAATTTGAGATCGATTTGCCCAAAAACGGACTTCGGTGGTTGGGTCATCTGCTTGGGCAGGAATTTCTCGTGCAATCAGCCCAAGAAGGTCGTTTTCGCTGTCATAATTTAAGCTGAACTCGCTCACCCGAAATAGGGGTTCCACAGGAGGAATAATGCGCATTTTTTCTTCATCAAAATCTGTGGGGGCTTCTTGCATCATCGGGATTCGCTGACGCAATTCAGCTAAAAACTGCTCAATGCCAACTGCGAGGGTTTGTAATTGGAATTTTTCAACGATCACAGTTACGACAAGGTCCTCTTTCCAAGCTTGAATATAAAAAACACGCTTTCCGGCAGGACCGATCGCGTCTGTTGTGATATGCGTGACAGGTTTTAACTCAATATCTGATTTTTCTTCTAAGGGATCGCTCATATTTTAAAAGTATACCATTGTAGTTTGGGGCAAACTTAATCTTTGTTTTTGGGTTCAGGGAATGTATTTAAATTGACTAGCATACTTCGGTTTTTAGAAATATTCAGGGTAGTGACTGAAGCGGGTTGAACCACTAATCCTTGAAATTTATCAATTGGGAGACCAGTAAAGTAAGCCACCGCTAATTTGATCATATCACTATGACCGACACAAATGATTAAATCTTTCGGTTTATGCATATCGCAAATTGCTTCGATTTCATTTGCGATCCTAAGTTGTGCTTCTGCAAAAGATTCGCCTTCAGGGAACCTGGCTCGGGAGGGCTGCTGTTGCACGATTTTCCATAATTTTTGTCTAGATAATTGTTTAATCGTTTTATCTTGCCATTTACCAAAATCAACTTCTATTAATCCAGGTCTTTTGATCACCTTTAAATTTAGAGCACTAGCAATAGGGGTGGCGGTTTCAATTGTACGCTCAAGGGGGCTGGCATAAACTGCCTTGACCGGCTTATCCACTAAAGCTGAGGATAATTTTTCTGCCTGGGCCCGTCCATTTTCGTTGAGGTGTACACCAGAAATCCTTCCGGCTAACCGACCTTTTTTTACATATTCATTTTCTCCATGACGGATCAATAAAATTGTTGGCATGTTGAATCTCCTGGAATTAAGTAACGGAAAACAATTTTACCAGGATAGGATTGCAATTGCTTAGTTATTGTTGTGGACAGCATTGGAAAAAGTAATAGGTAGTTAATAACTAATTATCTATAATATAGGCAAGGAAAAACAAAAAGGAAAACGAAAATGCGAATATTTAGATCTCTGATCTTGTTAATGATAATTTTGTTAACTGCATGTGCTTCTCAGAATGGTGACATAAATATTTTAAACGAGACAGATAATGAAGTTATCTTGGAAGAGTCTCCCTCCCAACCTCAGAAAGACTCAGCAACCGAGATCACTCCTTTTATAAGGGGAGAATCAGATTTTGTTTCAGTATCAGATAATTGTGCATTTTGTCATTCCTCACTTAAAGATGGGGATGAAAACGATATTTCTTTTGATGTTTTATGGAAATCTTCGATGATGGCAAATGCTGCAATTGACCCGTATTGGATTGCTACTGTGAGCAGTGAAGTCCTTTTGGAACCAGAACTTTCTGATGTGATTCAAGATAAATGTGTCACCTGTCATATGCCATTGGCGCATTTTGATGCGACAGTTTACCAAGAAAGCACAAATATGTTCGATGAGGGTTTTCTTGACCCAGCCCATCCTTTATATGACTTGGCAGTGGAAGGAGTGTCCTGTAATCTTTGTCACCAAATCGAAATGGATAATTTCGGGGAAAAAGAAAGTTTTAGTGGTGGTTTCCAGTTGCTTGAACCAGATCGTGAATGGGGCAATCGAGTGGCGTATGGACCTCTTCCAATTACAGAAGAACAAGCAGACTTAATGATGCAAGTTTCGGGATTTCGACCCATACAGTCTGACCATATTACCGATTCAGCAATATGTGGAACTTGTCATAATTTATACACTCCCTATCTGGACGCGGAAGGAAATATTGTTGGAGAATTTCCTGAACAAATGACATATATGGAATGGCAAAATAGTCAATCTGGAAAAGATTCATCCTGCCAAGAATGTCATATGCCGATCGCGGTTAATGACATCACGATTTCTATGATCCAGGGCGATCAAAAAGAATATCTGCGGAAGCATACCTTTTTAGGTGCGAATACTTTTATGCTTAATCTGATTAAAGAAAATGCAGATGAATTGGATGTGAAGGCTGATAGGCAAGAATTAGAGAATTCGATTGGGTTAATTGAAGAGCAAATGCAAAACGATGTAGGGGAGTTGAGTTTGGAATCCATTGAAATATTGGATGGAATACTGATTATAGACGTTAAAGTGAATAATGCGGTGGGGCATAAATTCCCAACAGGGTACCCATCTCGACGCACCTGGCTGCATGTTAAGGTTGTGGATGCAACAGGCGAAATAATATTTGAATCTGGAGCTACCCAGGCAAATGGGGTCATAGTGGGAAACATTAATGATCTTGATGCAGACAAATATGAACCTCATTATCAATTAATCAATGATCCTGCTCAGGTTCAGATCTATGAGACGATTTTGGGAAATACTGATGGTGAAGTCACGACTGTTTTACTCAGAGCGGCATCTTATTTGAAAGATAATCGTTTACTCCCATTGGGTTTTGATCCTACCGCAGTAAGCGAGGATATTGCAGTAAATGGGTTGGCGTCAACAGATGAAGACTTTATCGGTGGAAGTGACCGCTTGACATACCAAATAGAAATCGATAATTTTAAAGCTCCTTTTACTATCTCAGTAGAATTGCTTTATCAGTCAATCGGATCAAGATGGGCAAATAACCTTGCGGAATATGGGACAGAAGAGACCTTAGAATTCTTAGATTTTTATGTGAATGTAGATAATTTGCCAATTGTAGTAGATTCCGTGGAAGGGCGCATCGGAGAATGATTTCTTGGTGGGGCGATATATGCCTCGAATCGGTTCTTTATATAAAAATTTCCAGCATTTCTCTTATAACTTAGGGGGACTCAAATAAATAAGGGAGGAATGGGAAATTATAATAATTGTCTGGATATCTTGTTTGTTTTCCTGAGTTTCCTTGTATAATGATTCAAGCTTTTTAGGAATATCGAATTTTATGTCGCAAGATAAATTAGAGATTTTAGATCAAATTGGCATGGTTGCTCGGTGGCGTCCAGTACACCTCGGACAGGTTGCGGTATTAAATGCCCTTTGCAAAAAAGCAAAGCATGTAAAAATCGGCATCGGAAGTTCAAATATATATGATTATCGCAGCCCTTTTACATTAGATGAAACGAAGGACATGCTAGCTTTAGCCCTTACTAATTATTCTAATTATGAAATCATTCCTGTCCCCGATTTGTTTGACGGTCCCCGATGGCGGGAAATGGTATTGAAGTTATTTGGTGACCTTGACCTATTTGTAACCGATAACCCATATGTGGCAGGATTGATGAAAGAAGATTATCAGGTGATTAAACCGGTTACTTTGGTGCCTATGGAAGATCGGGTGAGAGTGAGCGGCACGATGGTGAGGATGGCGATGGCTCGTGGTGAGGATTGGCAAGAATTGGTGCCAAGCGATATTGCAAAATATATTCTCGATCAAAAACTAGATGAACGATTCCGAAATGAATTTGGATTAAAAACTTTAGCAATGGAAAATATCATCCAAGAAAGGAGCAATTAATGTATTCATGGGACGAAGATACCAGCTCATGGTATGGGAAATCAAGTTATGCGTATGATCCTAAAAGCGCAAAAAAAAGAAAGACATCTGCAAAAAGAGCGAAAGCTAGCGGCCCCAGAACGTATGAAAAGAAAGGGGGGCCAAACGAAAAGATCATTGATCCAAAGAAAAGGATCAAAACCAAATCTAAAAACCCGTTGATCATTGCTGTAGATGTGACGGGGTCCATGTCCACCTGGCCAGCCGAGATCTTTGATCGACTTCCATTACTTTTTAATACACTATCCCAATATCGAGAAGATCTGGAGATCTGTTTTGTTGCGATAGGAGATGCCAAAGTAGATCGCTGGCCTTTGCAGGTAACCACATTTGCCAGTGGATTTGATCTTGAGCAACAGTTGGGTTCTTTATATGGTGAAGGTGGTGGTGGGGATGCCCCCGAAAGTTATGGTCTTTTTGCACATTGGGTGAATACCCATGTGGAGATTCCTGATACCGATGAAAAACCCTTCTTGATCGTCTTTGGCGATATTGATATGCATGAGGAAGAACCGCATAAATTTATTTCACAGGTCTTGGGTGATAAAAACAGTAAATCAGTAAATTCAATTAAAGCATGGAATAAGGTTAGTGATAATTGGAATACATGGTTTTTAAGAAGGCCAAATGGTAAACGTGGCGATAAAGTAGATAAGATGTGGGGTAAGGCGATTGGTGAACAAAAAATATTTCACATCGAGGATGAACAACGGGCGGTTGATTATGCGATGGGTTTGATTGCGCGAGCTTGGGGGCATTTCTCCGATTTCCAGAGTAATATGTTAGCGAGACAAAACCAGAAGAAAGTAGATCTGGTGAGTAAGCCGATCGAAATGATCTGCCCTAGATGCGGTGGATCTATTCCTGTAACCGCTGAAGGAATGTTTAGCTGCACTTACTGTGGCACTACTTTGAAAATCTCCTAAACTCAAAATTTTTAATTTAGTGAGTAAATAATAAAAAGATTTAGCCAATGAAAATTCAAGTGATCGTAACGATTCCCCCTTACGCAGATTATCTGGATGAAATTGCTGCGCATCCCATTGTTTCTGGTTTTCGCCTGAATACGGTAATGCCATTGAAAGAGAGCAAAGAAGAAGCCTTGAAGCGATTGGTTTCCTTGGGGCAACACCTTTGGGTAGATCTCAAGGCCCGCCAACTGCGGGTGGTGAACGCGGCAATCCCTCCTTACACAGAAGTGCAGCTGTCTCATGCTATTTCGGTGGATACACCTGTAGATGCTTTTTTCTCAGATGGGACTGAGCAAGTTCGTGTTGTAGGCATAAATGGAAACCGGCTGATATTGGCAGATGGTCCCAGGCGATTGGTGGGTCCGGGGGAGTCGGTAAACATTGTGCATTCTTCCTTAAATATTGAAGGAAACCTTACGGAAAATGATAAAGAATACCTGCAGGCAATGAAAAAGTTAAACTTGCATAAGGTGATGCTTTCTTATGTTGATAAGTTTGAGGATGTCGAAGAAGTCAAAGAAATTTTGCCTAAGGCTGAAGTGATCTTGAAGATCGAAAGCCAAAAAGGATTAGCATTGATCGCAGCTCAGGGGGAGAAACAGGGAAATTTAATGGCTGCTCGAGGAGACCTTTTTGTGGAGGTAAAGCAACCACATTTGGTTGTGAATGCGCTGAAATCGATAATCCAAGCTGACCCAAAAGCAATTGTCGCGAGCCGAATCTTTGATTCTTTGGCTTATCATCCAGTTCCCACTAGCGCGGATATTGGAGATGTGGCATTTTTGATGGAAATTGGCTACCGAACATTTATGCTAGGGGATGCGATTTGTTTTGAACGACAATCAGTACTGGAAGCACTCAATTTGCTCCAAGCGATGGCTGAGGATTACGAATGAAAATCGGTATTGCCCAGATCAATCCTATAGTGGGAGATATTGAAGGGAATGTGGGTTTGTGTTTGTCGGCGGTTGAAGAGGCAAAGGCAAAAGGGGCTGAATTAGTAATTTTTCCCGAGTTGGCTATTCCAGGATGTCACCCAAAAGATATTTTATTTGACCAAAGTTTTACAGAAGCAGTCTATGCAGCAACTGAGAATTTAGCTCAGGAATTAGATGGTGCTCCCCCTGTGATCATGGGTACGCTTCAACAAGGATCAAAGCCGATTGACCAACATCCGGGTTTAACGAATTCAGCAGTTTTATTACAAGATGGAAAGGTCACTCATTTGGCGGTCAAACAGACCCTGCCAACCCACGATGTATTCATGGAACCCCGCTGGTTCATTTCGGGAGAAAGAGCGCGAGCCATTCGAATTGCGGGAAAGAAGGTTTTTGTGCTGGTTGGGGAGGCTGACCTTAACCAGGAAGTTCCTACAGAAACGGATCTAATCATTGTCGTTGCGGCTTCTCCCTTTACAAAAAATGCATTTAAAAAAAGGTTGTCTAAGCTTAAGTATTCCGTCCCCAGTATTTTTGTGAATTTAGTGGGTGGTAACGATGAAATGATCTATGATGGGCGGAGTTTTTTGATGGGGCCCAAGGGAGAGATAAAAACGGTGCTGGCAAGTTTTGAATCCGAGGTTCGAGTTATTGATTTGGAGGAAGCGGATGAAACAACGGTGCCCGAGGTTTCATCTGAAGAAATTCTATTTAATGCCTTAGTGATGGGTTTGCGAGATTTTTTCCATAAAAACAACTTGAAAACTGCCTATCTTGGTGTTTCGGGGGGCATCGACTCTTCCTTGGTGGCTGCAATTGCAGCAGAAGCCCTGGGACCAGAAAATGTGACGGGGGTGGCTTTGCCCTCCAGATATACCGATCCCAAATCCACAAAAACTGCAGAAGATCTATGCAGAAATTTGGGAATGAGTTTTGAAAAACTAGAACTAGAAACTCTGCATGCAGCCGCAGAAACCGCATTTGGCGATTTGCTGTCCAAAGGAAATGGTGCTGAAAACGTGCAGGCGCGCTTGCGCATGATCAGTTTAATGGCTTATGTGAATCGTTATGGCGGTGTTTTGCTGAATACGGGAAATAAAACTGAAGCAAGTCTGGGATATGCAACGATCTATGGGGATACTGCGGGGACGATCTGTCCAATTGGTGACCTAATCAAACCCGAAGTTTATGCATTAGCAAGATGGGTTAATCGAGAAAAGGAGATCATCCCTCAATTTATTTTGGATCGGAAGCCTTCTGCAGAATTGCGTCCAGACCAAGTGGACCCCTTTGATTATGATGGTATTTCACCAGAAATCGAGATGCTCGTCCGAAATAATCAAAGCAACCAGGTAATGCGAAATGCTGAACACAAACGCTGGCAGTCGGGTGTGATATTGAAGGTGAGTGAAAAATCTTTTGGTTCAGGGCGAATGATCCCTATCACCAGAAGATAACGAAGGATCCGTTTATTTATTGGCAAGGGGAATAATATTAACCAATTTAGGCGGAATGAGTGTTTCACGACCCTGTTTGAACAACATCTGGCAGGTTTGATCCCCCAATCCTAAAGTTTGGTTGGCATTTAGCCCGATCTTCAAATAATGACTATATGTGATGTCAACAAAATTGCAGTAAGGGGCTAGGTCCATAGTATTCATCGTTTTATAAAGTTTGATCACCGCACATTCGGAAAACTCGAAACCCATATCAAAATTAATGCCGTCTCCCTTTAGCAATCGATAGACCCAATCCCCCGGATAGGTTCTCTTTTGAGAGGTTTGGGTTTGTCTCCTGAAACCGTTGATCACGGGTTTGCTCATTAATATATTGCCCATAAATCGAGCAAACCAGGCGGGTATTTTAGCAAACAGATCATCAATAACTTCTGCCCAAATTTTGATCGTATCCTCTGCTGATTTTCCTTCCGTTCGCATTGCCCGATGCATGGCAATTATCCATCCGTTTATGAGTATGACCGGAGAGAAATAATTTTTTATTCCGCCTACATAGGGTATTTGGGGGAGGAATTCTTTGAAATTTTCTTTGGATTGGCTCACAATATTTTGTGAAAATGCTTCATCATAAGTTGCAGATAGTTTTTTCTTGACACTGCGGAAAACAAGATCAAATACCCATATAGACCACTTATATTTTGTGGGCGGTTTTTTATTCATATTAATTTTTCCTCCAGGGTATTAATCTATTAAATCTATTATATATTAGTATTTTAAAATAAAAAAAAGGTGCAATTCATCAGCGAATGCACCTTTTAATAATTACTCTTCAGAATTATGCTTTGACAAATATTTTCTTGATATCCTGAATTCGCCAAGAACCTTCCCCCCCGACTCGTATATCGCGCCGAAGGAAAAGTTGCCAAGCTAGTATAGCTAGGACAAGATAGATTGCAGTAAATGCACTGAACCAAGCCATATTCAGACCACTTTCAATTGCAGAGGTAGTTTCAAGATAGGTTAAAGGTGAAAAATCTGCCGCTCGTTCTAGTTCCTCAACCAAGCCTGAAAGCAAGGTGACGAAAAACCCCGCAACCACTAACATGCCTGTAAACATACTTGCCATTCCACGGCCAGGAAGGATCATGCTAAACAGTAGGGAAATGGTCATAAAGATCATTAATATATTGAATAAAGAAATGAAAGGTAATATCAAATCCCAGGCGGGAATAGTGAAATTCTCTGACCAAGTCATTGTCAAGAGCAAGGAAGCCCATGAAATAATTAATAATATTTCGATGATGATAGTGTTAGCTATGAAGCGACCCCAAAACAAAGCAGATCTGCTAATAGGGTGTGCCATGATTAAATCCAGGGTGCCGGCTTCTTCATCACGAGCTACTAAAGCAGCCCCAGCACCACCAGCGAATAAGCCAATAATCAAAGGGACAAATGAAAAATACTCGACATCTAGCCAACCAATGGGCGAGCTCATTGCAGATAAATTAAATAACTCCGCAAATTCTGGTAATGCTTCTGCATAGGCCAACATTAGCTCACCACTGCTTGCAACCATATCAAATAATGAACCCATCATAATTGCTAAAATAGCCAGACCAATGCCCCAACCAATAATTGTGCCTCGTGAACGTCGAAGTGTGTATTGAATTACAGTAAACATATTATTTTTCCTCCTTGCTATGATAGTAAGCAAGAAATATTTCTTCTAAACTGGTTCTTTCCGTTTCGAAATCACTTACGGGATATTTTGCTAAACCCTTGATCAGTGCATCCATCTCCCCTTCGACTTCCATAACTACACCAAGTGTCTCGTCCTCAGAAAGTAACTCAACACCTGGCAATTTTAGTAAATCGTCCACCTTTGTGGGGCGTTGGAAGCGAATTCGCACTTTGCGTTTAGAACGCTTAAGTAAGACGGCAGTTTCAGCCACTTCTACGATTACACCGTCTCTGATAATGGCTACTCTATCAGCAACTGCTTGCACCTCTGAGATAATATGAGAGGAGAAGAATACGGTGGCCCCATTTTCTTGAGCTTCTGCCAACATACTTAACACTTCTTGCTGCATTAGTGGATCAAGCCCACCAGTAGGTTCGTCAAGTAATAGCAATTCAGGCTTGTGCATTAATGCCTGCACAACACCGACCTTTTGCTTGTTTCCTTTCGAGAAATTTTTGATCGGCTGGTTGAGTTCTAGCTTTAATCTTCCCGATAACTCCTCGATAAAACCCCAGTCCGAACGATTCCCGCGTAGTCGGTTGAAATAACGGAATATTTGTTTTGGTGTCATATTCTCATCAACATGCAATTCGCCCGGTAAATAACCTACTCTTTCTTTTACGGCTTCTGGTTCTTCTTGGGGGTTGATGCCCAACATCGAGATCGTGCCAGATTGCGGGCGGATTAGGTCTAACATACACCGGATGGTGGTCGTTTTCCCAGCCCCATTCGGGCCGAGGAAACCATAGACTTCTCCGCGTTTTACTTCAAGATCTACACCAAATAAAGCTTGGGTTTTTCCGTAGAATTTCACCAAGTCTTTTACATAGATGGCTTTTTCTTCGTTCATTGTTCACCTCGTATAAATTTTTTATTCGATTAGATTGTGGACAGGTATAATTTCGCCTATCTAAATAATTATTTAGTTTAACCTAATAATTGTTAGTTTGTCAACCAATTTTGAATAATTGTTAATTTCCCTTTGCCTGCTCATTTAACAACAGGATATTTTTTATTATAGCGATTGGATATATAATTCTAAATACCAAAAACTAGGATGTTTTTCTAAATGATTAGAACAGATTCTGATAAAATATTTTTATATCATTAACTGGATCAGATAAATTATAGGCCAAAATATGACCTTAGAAACACTTATTCCATTACGAGTCGCGATTTTCGATGACGATTATTATGCGCTTAAATGGAACACCGCCTTAGTTATGCGAGACCCAAGATCCACTGTTGTCATTGAAACTCAAAAGGCTAGCGATCTGATTCAACAAATGGGTGAAGGTGACCCAATAGATATAGTCGTGTTGGATGCTGAGTATAACGACGAGCAGTGGTCCCTCCCCCAGCTACTGAATAAAATAAAATCACAATTTCAGACAAAGATTATTTGTCTTTCCCAGTATGGAAATAAACAAGTTCTTCAGAATGCTTTTGAAAATGGTGCAGACAGCTTTTTGCTAAAAGATGATATTCAAATGTCCATTGTTCCTGCCTTGATGAAATGCAAAGTCATTGACCATGTGATCAGCCCTTCTATTGAAAAGATACTTAAGGGTAATCTCTCTGAGTTATTGGTGGAATATTCTGTGATCCCAAAATGGATTCCAAACCCAGAAATGACTCCGCAGATCTTGACCGCTTTTTGGATGCGCGTGTTTTTTGGCATGCGATCCCCGATCGCCGCGGAGGAAATGGGCGTGGCAAACGGCACTGTTGATCGATATGTAAATTTGGCTTATGGCATATTGCCTAATAATTTGGGGGACGAGGAATATTTATTTGGATTGGACTTGGACAAATACTCGGCAGAAGATAGAGCCTTCGTATTATTCACGCTTCCCCCAACAAAATAGATTGCCCCAAAAATACTTTCTCGGTTAGTCGAATAACCCTTTCACACTAAGGTATCGCTGACCGGTATCTGCAAAGACGACAACAATTACTTTCCCATCATTTTCTGTCTGATTCGCAACTTCAGAAGCGGCGTGGAATGCGGCCCCAGAAGAAATGCCGACTAAGATTCCTTCCCGTTTTGCCAATTGTCGAGTCGCTTTAAATGCTTGATCTTCGTTCACCAATAATATCTGATCCAAAATTTCTTTATCTAAAGTTTCTGGGATAAATCCGGGAGCGGTACCCATCATCCGATGTGGGTTGAAAATTCCCTTAGAAATAAAAGGGGATTCTTCTGGTTCCACTGCGATCAATTGAATTTCCGGATTTTGTTCTTTTAAATATTTCCCAGCACCACAAATCGTTCCCCCTGTCCCAAGGGCAGCAACTAGAATGTCGATCTTTCCTGAAGTGTCCTCCCAAATCTCTGGACCGGTGTTGAGCGTATGCGCTTTTGGGTTGTCAAGATTAACATGTTGACCGACATAAAAATAATCTGGGTTATCCGCCAATATCTCATTCATCCTCTTTTTTGCGCCCGCAGTGCCCTCAGATGCCGGGGTGAGTACCAATTCAGCTCCGTAGGCTCTAAGAATTTGACGTCGCTCCAAACTTTGAATTTCGGACATGACTAAGATCGCCTTATAGCCCTTAATTGCAGCAATATAGGCCACAGCCATACCGGTGTTTCCACTGGTTGTTTCTATCAATGTCCCTCCGTGCTTCAATTGCCCTGTTTCTTCCGCATTGGAAATGATCTGAAGGACGGGACGATCTTTGACACTCATCGGGTTCATAAATTCACATTTAGCGAATACTTGCTTTTCGGGTAGAAGCCGCCCGAGTTTTAAAAGGGGGGTCTTACCAATTAGATCGATTAAAGAGTCTGCATAGTGCATTTGAAACTCCAATTTTGATAAAGAGAATTTTTTAAACTTAGTATACACTCCATAATTTAAATTTGTCTGTATAATCAGAATAAGATTTTCGGAGAAAAACAACTATTGGAGAAATTATGGCATTTTATGGATTAGGATTCGCGTTGTTAGGGTTTGTCATCCTCTATTTGATAAGAAATAAAGAAGGGAAAACTCTTTTAATTCGATATATGGCAACGTTGCTGATCATATTTGGATTAGGTATTTTTATTCTGCCATTCTTAAATTCATAGAGGTCTAAAAATTCAAGTAGAGGTGAGCTGATGAGACCAAGCTGGGATGATTATTTTATAAAGATTTCTTTGGCAGTCGCCGAACGAAGCACGTGTGATCGAGCCCATGTGGGGGCGGTGATGGTAATTGATAAGCGCATTTTAACAACTGGTTTTAATGGGTCTCCGAGTGGACAAGGGCATTGCGATAATGTAGGGCATTTGTTGGTGGATGGTCATTGCGTGCGCACGATCCATGCAGAAACGAACGCGATCATTCAGGCTGCATTGCATGGGGTTTCGACAAATGGTGCAACCTGCTATGTTACTCATTTCCCCTGTATTCAATGCACCAAGACGTTAATCAATGCAGGGGTTGCCCGGGTTGTTTATGTCAATAGCTATCGGGTAGATGAAAATGCGATGGCATTTTTCGAAGGGGCTGGGATAGAATTAAAACAAATGGAAATCGATTTAGAATCTGAGGTGAACTAAGATGAACGGTATTACAAAAACAATTCCGCAGAAACATGGGCAGGATGCTGTAGACAGTTTGTTTGATGGGGTGGCGGGTGAATTTGAGTTCCATATGGCGGGAACACCTTCAAGGCTGGTGGTGGGGGATTTCGTATATGCGATCTGGAAAGATATGCTGGTCGGTCGATTAGAGATCATCCGCATTGAGACGGGTGCGGTTAATCCAAAGTCTGGCAAACCACGCAGCTTGATCTTTGTAAAAACCCCGGGACAGCGAATTGGATTGCCCGTTCCCCGGCAGGGACATCGTGGGACTCGATATTATGATGGCGTTGACTGGAATTAGTTTTTAAAATAAACCAAAAATCGAATCTAAGCTCCATGTGCCCCATGCCCCAAGCGCCAACAAAACAAATTGGGGTACGATCATATTCCAGTTTTGGCCTTGCTCACATTGGTAAGCCTTATTGATGCTGATGTCTTTCGGGCGTACCCCAGCCAAAAACAGATAATTCAAATTTAGTAGGATCGCCACAATAAGGGCTATAGGGGTGAAAAAGCCAAAGGTTAAGCCTATGCCTACCGATAATTCTCCCAGAACAATGAGATATGGAAACCAGGATCGGTTTTTATTCACCATTGCGCCAATTGGTTTCGCCAAGAAGGGCATGGGATGATTTTCGGCTAGAGCGATCGTCCAATCTGCCATTTGACCTTTTAGGAAATGGGGGTATGGTTTGTGCAGGACAGATTTTATCCACCATAAACCCAAACCAATTCGTAAAACCGCCAACCATTGACCAACATTTAAAAAGTTGAATAATTCATTCATGGTTTTCTCCATTCTAAAGAGGATATTACTTATTTAAAGTTTTTTCTCGTGTTTAAAGTGGACGAAGCTAATTAGGATAGCCTTACCCATATATGGGTAAAGACGGAGCAGGTGGTACATTCTATTGGTGAGGCGGAGTGGGTGGAAAAAGGATTTCTAGCAACTCTTTATTTCAAGCGTTCGATATTTTTCATAGGTACCCAACCTTTTTGCCCCTCATTTTTTATTGCCATGCCAAATCCATTCACAATTTCATAAATACTAAAAATTTCACCAGGAGTTATGGTTAATTCCATCGCATTATAGTTTTGGATAAATACACCTTGTTGCCCATTTATTTCTAGGTATTGTTTGGGAACCCAGGCTTCTTTATTATTTTCACCCTCGCACCAATACCAATTTTCCCAATCTGGGTCGTGCTCAGATTTTTGGCCGACGATTACTTTTTCTCCCACTTGGAAAATAATTGGATCAGGATAGGGGGACTGGTATTCTTGGACGACTTTATATCTATTCAGGGACATTAATTGCCCTCAATTAAATATAATTTTTTATCTTCCACTCGATACAGCATTGGAACTGTGACAACTTTTGAATATAAATCCCTAATTTCGGCTGTTTGCCTTTTGAGTATATCAATTTCATTTTTTAGCCCATACTCAACCAGGTTGGACTCATAAAAATTAATGGCATCTTCCTTTTTCCAATTCCCCGCTTTTTCAAGACCATCTAAATAAGTCCGTCTATCTTGGGATAATTTCACCATTCCGCAATCATTATGTCCAATGAGTGCAAAATATCGTACACCACCGACTGCTACAGCGTATGAGATGGCGAAAGCATCTTGATCAAAGTTTGCACCTGGGGAACGGAGAACATAGGCAAAATTTTGCGGAAGGTTTAATTGCTCTCGGTTATCAATGCACATTCCAATCAATATTTGCGCATCCTCGAACGCCTCAGATTTAATTTTTAAATTATGAAATCCCAATAATAAACCAATGGGGGTATTCTGATATTGGATTGGAATATCATCGATTGAATTAATCGGCAGCAGATTTTTCATCTTCATTCTTAGTATAAAAAAAGTGATTGAAAAGCTAATATATCATAAGCTTAGTGATAAAAATACGAATTCCAGCGTATTTTTTTACATTTAAATAATCTTCTACATCAAAATCGATTGAATTAATTGATTTTTCTTGACTTAATTTATTTTGTTCGGTAAATTATGTTTAATCATTAAAATAAAATTTAACGAATAAAGGGATGTGAAAATGAAAAAAGAATTTGAACCAATCCCCCTCATAACAATAAAAACACTTGATGCGCTTAAAGTGGCTGCTGACCCTCTTCGTAATCAGATCATGGAACTGATCGCCCCAGCTCCAATAACGGTCAGTGCTATTGCTGAAAAATTAGGTCTCACACCTAATAAACTGTACTACCATATCAACCTCCTTGAAAAGCATAATTTCATTCAAGTAGTAGATACTGAAGTGCGGGGAAACCTGATCGAAAAAACCTATTGGCTTACTGCCTATGATGTGGGAATTGCTGAAGATCTCCTTAATTTTGGTACGCCTGAAGGGCAAGAACATGTGAATCAAATGTTCCTTTCAGCAGTGGATTCCACAAGAGAAGACATTCGGAGGTCCTTTGAAGCGCGTGCCTCAAACCTGGATCAGGGCGCAGAACCAAACCCTCGTAAGGTTTTTTTGAGCCGATCAACCGTGAAAATTCCAGATGAAAAAGCTGAGGAATTTTTGGCACGGTTCACAGATTTAA
>SWCD01024015.1_pt1 | contig 49559 bp, 41 predicted proteins | sample 4693011 | NCBI WGS metagenome assembly SWCD01 (sample SAMN10267278, study PRJNA491770) | bioreactor metagenome | isolation source: DHS bioreactor inoculated with marine | place: Japan: Omine Ridge, Nankai Trough
TACCTGCCCGGGAGCCGGGTGGTCGACCCGGACCACTTCGCTTTCTCGCCGCAATACCCGCTGTGGTCCGATGGCACCACCAAGCGTCGCTGGCTGCACCTGCCGCCGGGCACCGCGATCGACGCCAGCCGCAGGGAGGCCTGGGAATTCCCGCCCGGCACGCGGCTGTGGAAGGAATTTTCCTTCGGCAAGCCGGTGGAGACGCGGATGATCGAACGCCTGGCCGATGGAAGCTGGCGTTTCTCGGCCTATGTCTGGAATGCCGACGGCAGCGACGCGCTGCTGGCGCCCGAAGGCGGCATCGCCGCGCTGCCGCTCACCGGGGCCCCGGTGGCGCATTACATCATCCCCTCGCGGGACGACTGCCGCGCCTGCCATGACGGCGCAGACGTCCCGGTGCTCGGACTGACCGCACTGCAGCTGTCGCCGGACCGCGACCCGCTTGCCCCGCACGCGGCGCCGCCCGCCAACCCCGGCGGCGACCTGCGCGCGCTGGTCGCGCGCGGCTGGCTGCGCAATGCGCCCGCATCACTGTTCGACGACCCGCCGCGCATCGCCGCGCGCTCGGACACCGAGCGTGCCGCGCTGGGCTACCTGCACGCCAATTGCGGCCACTGCCACAACGGCGGCGACAAGGCCGTCCCGGTCCGGCTGGCGCTCGCCGAGGAATGGCGCGGCGGCCGGCTCGACGCCGACACCGTGCGCACGTCCGCACTGTCGGTCGCCCTGCGCGCGCCGCGTGTCGCGGGCGCGCCGCGGCCGCTGCGGGTGGTGCCCGGCGACCTCGCTGCCAGCGTGCTGGTGCAGCGCATGCGCTCGCGCCAGCCGCAAACCCAGATGCCGCCGCTCGGCACCCAGCTCGTCGACGACCAGGGCCTGGCCCTGGTCGAACGATGGATCACCACCATGCCCCAACAGAAGGACACAACGCCATGAGCCACGACCCCGCACGTCCCCGGTCCCGCGCCGCGATCGCCCTGGCGATCCTCGCCTGCGCGACCACCGCCGCCATCGCCGCCACGCAATCGGGCGCCCCCAAGCCGGACGGCGCGGCGAACACCCCGGCCCCTGCCGAGACCATCGCGCGCGGCAAGTACCTGGTGACCATCGCCGGCTGCAACGACTGCCACACGCCCCTGAAGATGGGCCCGCAAGGCCCCGAGCCCGACATGGACCGGATGCTGTCGGGACACCCGGCGTCGCTGGTCATGCCACCGCCGACGAAACTGCCCGAGGGTCCGTGGCAGGTGCAGATAGCGGCCACCAGCACCGCCTTCGCCGGTCCCTGGGGCGTCAGCTACACCGCCAACCTCACCCCGGACGAGGACACCGGCCTGGGCCTGTGGAGCCTGGCCAATTTCCGCGACACCCTGCGCACCGGCAAGCACCTGGGCCGGGGGCGCGACATCCTGCCGCCGATGCCCTGGCCGATGTACCGCAACCTCACCGACGCCGACATCGAGGCGGTCTACAGCTACCTGCGCACGATCCCGGCGATCGACAACCAGGTGCCCGAACCGGTTCCGCCAGCGGGCTGAGTCCGCGCGGCCAGTCGCCACCGCGGCGGTGAACGAGGGGACCCGATGCCCTCCGTCCCCTTGTTCGCCGCACGCCGCTATTTCGTATGCGGCATCCGCAGCTGGTAGTACTCCACCAGCCGCGTGACCGCGGGCGGGTCGAGGTTGCCCAGGCCGATGACCACCTCGCCCAGCGTCGGGAAGATGCGCAATTCTCCGTTCATGCCTTCCGCGCCGCCGCCGTGGCCGTAGGCGGGCACGCCCTGGTCGTCGGCGACCATGAAGCCATAGCCGTACCACGGACTCTGCTTGCGGGTGGCTTCGGCCAGCAGCGCCGGCGACAGCAGCTTGCCCGACTGCAGCGCGCGCGCGAACTTCAGCAGGTCGCCGGCGGTGCTGTAGCCGCCGCCGGCGGAGGTGCCGCGGTACGGCAGGGTGTCGGCGGCATCGGTCCACGACGTGTCGCCGTCCTTGCGGGTATAGGCGTGCGCGCGGCCGGGCACCGCCACGTCCTCGGGCAGCGAACCGCTGTCGCGCATGCCGGCCGGCGCGAACACGTGCTGGTCGACGTAGTCGTAGTAGGACTGGCCGCTGACGTGCTGGATGATGTCGCCCAGCAGCAGGAAGCCGTAGTTGCTGTACCGGTACTCCTTGCCGGGCGGATGCACCGGCCCGCGCGCGCCGTACAGGCGCACGTAGTCGTCGAGCGTCTTCAGCGACAGGCGCTGCTTGTCGTACTCCGGCCCGAAGATGTCGCCGGTGCCGCCCGAATGCGTGAGCAGCTGGCGGAGGGTGACCTTGGCGATCTCCGCGTTCGGATAGCCCGGCAGGTACTGGCCCACGGTGCCGTCCAGCGACAGCTTGCCGGCCTGCACCAGCTGCAGCGTGGCCACCGCGGTGAACATCTTGTTCATCGATCCCAGCCGGAACTTGGTGTCCAGCGTGATCGGCGCGCCGGTGGCGCGATCGGCGACGCCCCATGCGCGCTGCAGCAAGACCTTGTCGCCGCGCGCCACCAGCAGCACGCCGGCGAAGGCGTCCTGCGCGGCCGCGGCATCGGCCTTGGCCGCCAGCGCGTCGATCGCCGCAGCCTGGCCCAGGCGCGGGACGCGCAGGTCCGCGGGCGGCTCGATCGCCTCGATCTTCAGGTCCAGCGGCGCGCCCGCCTTCACCGTGGTCGTCAACCGCGCGATGGTGTCCGACGCCCGCTCCTGCACCAGCATCCGTGCCGAGCCGGGATCGGACGGCTCGCGCCGGATGAACTTGAAACCGCCGGTCCGCTGGTGGAACTCGAGCATGCCGTCGACGTCCAGCTTCGGCATGTAGCGATCGCGGAACGCCTCGAGCTGCTTGCGGTCGTTGGCATTGAAGGCCGCCAGCCACGCATCCAGCGCCTGCCGCGCCGGATCGGACTCCGGCGCCACCACCTGCGGGACGGCAGCAGGAGCGGCAACAGGCGCAGGCTGCGCCAGCGCCGACAGCGGCAGGCAGCAGGACAGGAACAGGGCAAGGCGTCGGGTCATGGCGGCAGTCCGTGGAAGGTCTGCCCATGAAGATGCGGGCGGGGCGGGAATGGTTGCAACGCAACCATGACGAGCAGGTCTTTAAGGTCGCGGGCGGGACGCGCGAAGAACTGGGCCGCCGCTTGGGCGCCGTGGAGAGAACCTTATAACGAATAACCCTAAGCCTTGTAGGCAGGTCAATTTCTCAGTCGAGTAACATTCGTAACCCGCGTTTTTGGTTCCGTATAGATGACTGCACAGCAGCGAGATCAGACTGAAATCGAATATTCGTGATGCGTAAATCTTCTGGATTTTTCAGAGATGGGATATCGTTTACGGCATAGAACATGATGTTTCGTTCCGCATACGAAGTATCAAATTTTTTATCTAGTCGGTCTGAAAATTCAGAACCAAGAGATGCCGCTACATTTTTCCAAAGCTTCGTACGAAGCACCGAATCCATCATGACAGCCGCTTCGATTCTTCTGGCGAGACACATAACTCCCTCTCCTCCGTTCTGTTGCTGCAGCAGCAAAGAAGCTACTAAGCCTAAACCGCTTGTCGGCGACTGAAGTTGCTCAAGTGCAAACTCGTGTGTTCGTTGCTCTTTGATGGTGGCTTTCACTTCTAGAAATCCACCCGCGCACGAAAAATCAAACCGTTCGAAAGGATCGGCGCGCCAGGCATCTAGGGCCGCGCCAATGCAGCCAGTTCTGCATATAACAAACAGTTCCGCCCACAGGCCGGTAATCTGACGTGTTGTCGGACGTGCCAATGCGGTGAATAACTCCAAAAGCTCATTCACACACTCTTCTAGATCGCCAGTACCCGCATCAGGAGGCAGACGCTCAGCCGCTGCCGAAATGCAACACACAAAAAGCTCGAAGAGTTCGGGTGCCGATGAATCGCATGCAACAACTGCAAATTGTCCTTCAAACGCTTGTTGGCCTACAGCAATTCGGCATGTAGTTTGGAACTGAATAGATATTGTTTTTAGCGTGATGGCTGGGCGATAAGCTGCTGGGCTTGAATCATGCAGAAGGAATATGGGACTCCCAGTTGCGCTCTTTGCAAGAAAGTCTCTCCTCCGTGGCCCTAGAGGAGTTGCTTGATACTCGCCCTCGGTCTTGGCAGAAGGAGCGTCTACGAACGTTCGATACAAATCCACTATAGACGCTCTTCGACAAGTAGAGTTTTGCGCAACCTCTTCGGCACATTCAAAGCGAACCAGACGACCTCTCTGATGTCTGCCTGACTTGGATCACGCTGGTGAGTTCCCAAGTCAAATTTACGCAGCTGAATCGTTACCTGACCAGAGGAGCAATAATCTCGATCGTTTTTTGTGCCTGCACTTTGACTGAAGTACTGATTTATCGGCGCATACGGATGAGTTTCCTTCACACCCCGTCCCGCTACTCTGGTCCGATAGCCGGTCACTAGACGATTCATCAATACAACATCAGCCTCAAGCCTCGAATTCTTCGCCAGCATCGCACCAAGAGCGATCAGCATTGCACTGTGCTCCTCTGAATCACTGGGATCTCTGACTTGCACTTCTAGCAGGAAATCTTTAAGGACTGCTCTGAGCGGCACAGACTCAATGACGTTGTGAGGCGAACTAGCCACGCCACTAACTAAAGCTGCAGCATTAACGGCTTTGCCATACATCTTTTCCCACTTCGCAACAACATTCACCAGTAGCTTTCGGTTATCTTCCGCAGCGACGCTATCCCTTTGCATAACTGATGGAACCATCCATCCATTGACAGGAATCCGCCGCATCCCCAAGCCAACAACGTTTGGACGTGTCGGCTTGAGTAGTTCTGTAAGTATGAAATCACGCCTCCAACTTGTCAGGGGCTTGCCTCGATTTTTCGCTAAAGCGTCGCGAACAAATTCTTCATGCTCAACATATTCGGTGAATGCTGCAGAGACCGTTGCCTGCAGAAAAACTCGACAAAGACCTAAATAGCTTGCTTTGTATCCGAAGAAACGAGCTCGCTGTTGCAGAGTATCAGCTGCCGGGGAGGTCCCGAGCGGGCGAGGCATGTAGGTAACGCATAGGCCTTCCACTGTGTACCCACGATCTAGTTTCGCGCCACCGACAAGGATCCAGTACCGCGTAGCCTTCCAGTTGACCTTCTTCTCCGCATCAGGAGTGCCATTGATCTCAACCACCCTCAACTCGTCAAAGACCTCCTCAACCATTTCTGCAATGAGCTTCTCAATGGCATGAATGTCAGGAAACGTTTTTAACAATGACGCGTATTCGTCCTTGAATAAATTAGTTGCCGCAACCGGATTTGTTGACTGAAGTTTCTCTACTAAAGGCCTCAGGCTCTTAATCGCTTTGTCCACCCAAGCCCTGTAAGTTTTATGTGAAGCCGTAGCAATCGCTGGATGCACCATCATCGAACGATTACGGTCCTTTGGCTTGTGTCCTTTTTCGCGCGTTAATGAGTGCTGCGCAGCAGCAAGTAAAAAATATCGCAACGATTTGAGTAGGCTCTTCGGTGGCCCGGTAAGTGAGTTTGTTGGCCCAGGCACTTCTCGCGTAGGGATATCGACAATCAACCCTGGCGTGTTGAGGAAAAAAGCACGCCCTCCTGTATATGATGTTCCTGGGGTTACGATTTCAGCGAAGTCTGGGTTTAGAAAGTCCGTCTGTGCGAGCAACAGGTTTGCCTGCGGGGTCGCGGTATATTGAAGATATGAGTGATGCGAGAGAACATTTCGAAGCTTAAGTATTTTCTTGTAAGTCGTGCTCATTTCCGTGATTGCGGTGCGACCGGCTTTTATTCTTGCCGCTTTCGTATTTAAGCTCGCCTGATCACTCTCGTCATCTATAATCAGCGCCGGCACGTCATGCAAAGTGACTCCACTAAGAACTTTGGCAAGCTTCTCCAAATGCCCGCCATGCTTCAGAACAGTGATCAGTAAAGATTTTTTTGTTGGCTTTCTTTGCCAAGCTGATAACTTACTTTCTATCTCGCCTTTAGCAGTAATCGTGGGGTTCGAAAGGTGATACCAATGATCTCCGCCATCATCTATGCCTAGATCTTTTTTCAGGCGGTCCTCTGACTGATCACGAAGGTTGTTCTTTGTGCCAGCGAGAACCACCACAAGCCCGTATCCATTGTCGCGAGCGAGTGCTATGACGGTCTCAAATGACATGGTCTTGCCACTCTGAACATAGCCAACGACAAGCCCCGTCTCAGGCCTGCCACTTTCCGCGGGAGGCAAGCAACGTCCAAGAATACGCTGGGCTTCCTGAAGGACTGAATTTGGTCCAACAGTTAAATCAGCGAAGCTGGGGCCGTTCGGGTCTTTCGACTTGCTATCAAGAAACCCATTCGTGAATTCTCTGCACTGAGGAACCCAGCGAAGAGGTGGTTTAATGGTCTTCAGCACGGTGATTGTTGTTTTCATTAAACATGGAAGCGTTGTTTAGCGCTCCTCGCATAAGGTAGTTGAAGTGATACAAAACAGCTTCTGGCGGGTTGCCAGTAACATCTTCGGACAGAACAAGTGAGATGCTGACTGCCGTGGCGATTCGTAAAAATAACTCTACATTCTCGTAATTGGCCCCCAAGAATTTTGAAGAGAATGGATGTGCCAAAGAAAGATCGACGCATAAACGACGGGCTCTATTGGCGTCATCCACAAGAGCCTCTTGTTTAGAGAGCGAGAGCCAGTCGTCTTTTGCAGGATCTACAGACGTGCGGATCGTTATAATCCATTTCCAATCACCATCATCGACTTCAACAGTTCGCTCGGAAGCCAAGAGTTGGCTAGAAGGAAGTTCTTCCGGAAGAGGCGGCGCCTCCACTGGACTGTTATGCGCTTCGATCAACAATGGCGCCACATCATGCGTCAGATAATTTGCAACCGACGCAGTCGCAGTTGTAGCTCGAGACTCAATGCTTTTTTTAGTTGGTAACGCTCGATAATTTTCAGCCTGGGCTAGCAGATTTAACGGCTTTTCTTCAAGCTGAGCCTTTAAATATTCTAGAAATATATCTTCATATTCCTCCCAACGGAAGCCGTCTTTGGTATGACTGACTTCAAACCCTTCGACATGCAATTCGCCGAATAGGCGTTGGTACGGATAGCTGTTGGTCTGCTTAAAAATATAACTTGGCCGATATGTCTCGTCGTGGCTGCCTTCAATTAGCCTATCCCGGCGAAATAGAGCGAAGCCTGCAAATGGAGTTGAACCAACTTCTCGTAATGCGGCGAATCCTGTGACTCTTTGGCCTTCTCCGAAATCAAGTTGAATGTTCTTTCGCCAAATAACAGGATCCCCGCCCGGAACCGGAACACCGGGTGATGCATAGGGGACTGCCTTTAGTACTGCTGGGCTTGTGTAACTCAATGATTCATCGTTAAATTTCAGAATCATTCGCTCATTACGAAGATACATACGATAAATGCTAGCCAAGTGATCCTTGATCTTTGCTAGCGTTCGGCCTTGCGGCACATGATGTAAACTGCGAAGTGAAACCACCGTATAATGGGCCGCAGCGTCAACTTCTCTTGATTCAGTATTGAGGCTTTCAATCTTGTTATCGACAATATGTCGTATGTCGAATTGAACAGTGCGCTCCAAATTTTCGCCAATTGCTTTTGTGCGCACACTCCATGTTTCCGAGAACCAGCATGCGGCACTTTTCATTCCCATGCCGAATTCAGATAGTCCGCTTCGATCAGCGGGGATTTGCGCCGCTCTGAACGCGCGGGGGAAATCGGCGGCCGATATGCCTGCTGCGTTGTCCGTTATGGTAATTTGACCAGGGCGGCTAGTATCGATGCGTACTTCAACTTGAAGTCGATATCCAGGGCCATGCAATTCTTCAAGCGCCCTCTTATTGGATAGATAGCTCTGCAGCGAGTTATCAATGAATTCAGCAATAGCGAACCATGCCTTGTAATTGAGATGCCTGAGCACTGAAAGCATAGTTACTTCAGGACGAATCTCGACAGTCCTAAGTGTTTGCTCTTCCGGCTTTATGAGCATTCCACCACCTCTGGTATTTTCATTGGTGTTGCCATAATTATCGGGTTCGGAGATGCGCATTTCAGCAACGAACGAGCAACCATTTCTACGACGTTTGAGTTGACTGCATTTCCCAGCGCATGAAACGCCTGCGATGGGCTTCCCGGGAGACCCTTGAGATCGTCTAAGCTTTGAAGACGAGCGCACTCACGTGGCGTCATGTATCTTTTTTGCCAGCCAATAATTGGCACTTGCGTGTCAGTCATCGCTATCAGACTGGGTGCGGTGGTACGCCGCTTTATGCGCACCCCAGATGCCCTGAACTGTATAACGTGCTCCCAAATATCTCTTTCTCCTCCCTTAATATTCCACTCCAACTTTTGAAGACTAGATGGAAATTGAAGAATTTTTGGCAGCCATGGGGCAATCCAGTCTTTATTTTCGTTGTAGAAGGTTCTGTTCTGGAAAATGAACTTCTGCTTCCAGTCTGGGAAATGTTTCTGTTCTGTGCGCGCATAACTGGGCAGCGCACTCCATCTTCGTTCGGGTGTTTTAAAGCAGCCAACTTTGACACCATGACTGCCTTTGAAACCCTTTAGCCCGTCTATTCCAAACTTTTTCCATAGCGCGTACGGCGTGGTAGTTTCGTAGGGATAAGTAGCACCCCACTCCATTGACCATAGTGGAAAATATGGGAGGTCTACATCTTCTGGGCAAGCATGAATGAACTCGTTCCACGCCCGCAAGCATTCGGTGACTTGGCGAGACAACTGCTTTGCATCAGCGGGATTATCGTCGAGTACTGAATCAATATTAGTTTCAACATCACTGGTCGCCGGCCATTCGAATTTCTCGAGTGAGTTAAGCGAACCGACGATATAGAGCCGCTCTCTAATTTGCGGTATGCCGAAATTATGCGGGGAAATGCGTTCTGCCCGAATGTGGTACCCAAGCCGAATAAGAATCTTTTGAATCTCTGCCCATGTACGTCCGCTGTCGTGCTTTAGCAGATTTGGAACATTCTCAAGGATGAAATATTTTGGCTTCTTTTCTTTAAGAATTGCCGCGACGTTGAAGAACAAGTTGCCTTGATCTGTACATTCAAATCCGAGTTGTTCGCCCGCCTTTGAAAACGGTTGACACGGAAATCCAGCAGTCAAGATGTCGTGGTCTGGAACATCTTTTGAACGGACTTTCTTGATATCTCCTTCTGGACGCAACCCAAAATTTTCTTTATAGAGATCCCGTAAATGCTCCTTCCATTCCGCAGCGAATACGCATACGCCACCCATGCGCTGAAGCGCAAGATGAAATCCGCCAAGACCAGCGAACAAATCAACAAAGCGAAACGTTTGCATCGGTCCTTGCTCTCTTTAAATCTATAGCTACGCGGGCCGCCTGTTTTACAGCGCAAGCGACAACACAAGTCTGACCTTCGACCAGGAAGGTCTCTAATCATTAACGAGACGCGTATCAAACCCTGCGACGCGACCCCCTGAGGAACATTGCCCGCTTCCGCCAGGCTCGGTCAAGCCAAATTTGAGCGCTCAACCGCGGTGACAGCGAGAACAGCAACGTGCATGATGCTATTTCTACCTCTATCGATTGTTTACCTTTCGCGATAGGCCAAGAATGTTTGCATTACACGGCGCAGTCAGCGTCAATTGCCTGCTTGATCCAGCCAGCTTTCGCGCAAGCTTATTAAGAACATAAGCCTACGCAATACTATAAGAGTGGCCTATGAGGCGACCAGCAGCTACCCCCCGTTATCCGGCTTCGGTACCTTTTCGCCCACGCGAGGAAAAGGTACGGCGCCTCACACCCCAATCGGATTCGGCTTCTCCACATCGATCTTGTACTGCTTGATCGCCCGCGCAACGTCCTTGCCGGTCATCTTGCCTTCCGCCGCCAGTGCCGCGATCGCGGCGTGGGCGATGTAGTGGCGGTCGACCTCGAAGTGGCGCCTTAGATTGGCGCGGGTGTCGCTGCGGCCGTAGCCGTCGGTGCCGAGTACGGTGTAACGCATCGGCACGTATTCGCGGATCTGGTCGGCGTAGTTGCGGATGTAGTCGGTGGCGGCGATGGCGGGGCCATGGCGGCCTTCGAGCAGTTCGGTGACGTAGGGCTTGCGCGGGGTCTTGGCTTCGGGGTGCAGGCGGTTGTGGCGCTCGGCGTCGATGCCGTCGCGCTGCAGCTCGTTGAAGCCGGGGCAGGACCAGATGTCGGCGCTGACGCCGAAATCCTTGTCCAGCAGTTCGGCCGCGGCGATCACTTCGCGCAGGATGGTGCCGCTGCCCAGCAGCTGCACCCGCAGTTCGCCCTTCTTGGGCTTGCCGGCGTCCTTGAACAGGTACATGCCCTTGATGATGCCCTCGGCGCTGCCCTCGGGCATGTCGGGGTGCTGGTAGTTCTCGTTCATCAGGGTGATGTACCAGTACTCGTCGTGCTGCTCGGCGAGCATGCGCTGCATGCCGTGCTGGACCAGGGTCACCACTTCATAGGCGAAGGTGGGGTCGTAGCTGCGCACGTTGGGGATCAGGCCGGCCTGGACCATGGAGTGGCCGTCCTCGTGCTGCAGGCCTTCGCCGTTGAGGGTGGTGCGGCCGGCGGTGGCGCCGAGCAGGAAGCCGCGCGCGCGCATGTCGCCGGCCTGCCAGGCGGCGTCGCCGACGCGCTGGAAGCCGAACATCGAGTAGTAGATGTAGAACGGCAGCAGCTGCAGGTCGTTGGTGCTGTAGCTGGTGGCGCTGGCCATCCAGCTGGCGAAGGCGCCGGCCTCGGTGATGCCTTCCTGCAGCACCTGCCCGGCGGCGTCCTCGCGGTAGTACATCAGCTGGTCGCGGTCGACCGGCTTGTACTTCTGCCCGTGCGGGGCGTAGATGCCGATCTGCCGGAACAGGCCTTCCATGCCGAAGGTGCGCGCCTCGTCGGCGACGATCGGCACGATCCGCGGCGCCAGCGTCTTGTCGCGCAACGCGATGCTCAGCATCTGCACGAAGGCCATGGTGGTGCTGATCTCGCGCTCGCCGCTGGACTTGAGCAGGCGTTCGAAGGTTTGCAGCTTCGGTACTTCCAGCGACTGCGTGCTCTTGCGCCGGCGCTGCGGCAGGTAGCCGCCGAGGGCCTTGCGGCGCTCGTGCAGGTATTCGATTTCCGGCGAATCCTTGCCGGGGTGGTAGAACGGGATCTGCCCGTCCTTGAGCTGGTCGTCGGTCACCGGTACCTGGAAGCGGTCGCGGAACGCGCGCACGTCCTCGTCGTCCATCTTCTTGGTGCCGTGGGTCGGGTTGAGCGCCTCGCCGGCCGCGCCCATGCCGTAGCCCTTGACGGTCTTGGCCAGGATCACGGTCGGCAGGTCCTTGGTGTGGACCGCGGCGTGGTAGGCGGCATAGACCTTGTGCGGGTCGTGGCCGCCGCGGTTGAGGCGCCAGATGTCGTCGTCGGACAGGTTGCCGACCAGCTCGGCGGTCTCGGGGTATTTGCCGAAGAAATGCTCGCGCGTGTAGGCGCCGCCGAAGGCCTTGCAGTTCTGGTATTCGCCGTCGACGGTTTCCATCATCAGCTGCCGCAGCCTGCCGGTGGTGTCGCGCGCCAGCAGCGGATCCCAGTAGCTGCCCCAGATGGTCTTGATCACGTTCCAGTCGGCGCCGCGGAAGTTGCTTTCCAGCTCCTGGATGATCTTGCCGTTGCCGCGCACCGGGCCGTCGAGGCGCTGCAGGTTGCAGTTGATGACGAAGATCAGGTTGTCGAGGCCCTCGCGGCCGGCCACCGAGATCGCGCCGAGCGATTCGGGCTCGTCGGTTTCGCCGTCGCCGAGGAAGCACCAGACCTTGCGGTCGCTCTTGGGCATCAGCCCGCGGCTTTCGAGGTACTTCCAGTTGCGCGCCTGGTAGATCGCGGCCAGCGGGCCCAGGCCCATCGACACGGTCGGCGTCTGCCAGTAGTCGGGCATCAGCCACGGGTGCGGGTAGGAGCTGACGCCGCGGTGGTCGACTTCCATCCGGAAGTGGTCGAGCTGGTCCTCGCTGATGCGGCCTTCGAGGAACGAGCGCGCGTAGATGCCGGGCGAGCCGTGGCCCTGGATGTAGAGCAGGTCGCCGGGGTGGTCGGCGCTGGGCGCGCGCCAGAAATGGTTGAAGCCGACGTCGTAGAGCGTGGCCGAGGAAGCGAAGGTGGCGATGTGCCCGCCCAGGTCGCCGGGCTTGCGGTTGGCGCGCACCACCATCGCCATCGCGTTCCAGCGGATGATCGAGCGGATCTTCCACTCCATCGCCGAGTCGCCGGGGGTCTTGGCTTCCTGGCCGGCGGGGATGGTGTTGATGTATTCGGTGGTCGGCGAGAACGGCAGCCGTGCGCCGGCGCGGCGGGTGAGCTCGACCATGCCGTCGAGCAGCTGGTGCGCGCGCTGCGGACCATCGTGGTCGATGACCGCCTTCAGCGACTCGATCCACTCCTGGGTCTCGGTCGGGTCGGGGTCGTCCTGCAGCACGTCGTTGAGCCAGTTCATGGGGCGCTCCACGCGACCCGCTGGCCGCGTTTTTGGTCATGGATTGATCTCGTGATTCTAGCAGGGGGTGGGTGAGTGAGAGCTCGCGGCTATAAGCCGCTCCTACGGGGGTAGCTCTTTCGTAGGAGCGGCTTATAGCCGCGAGCTTTTCGGCATTCCCCTACACCACAACCCGGACTTGCCGGATACCGCGCCCTGGTCGCAGCCACCAGACTGCCCGCATGGGCTACGCACATGCCGCATTGCGCAAGGGTCGGCACTCGATCGCCGGGCAAACCTATCTGGTCACCTTCACCACGGCCGGTCGACAACCGTGTTTTTCCGAATGGCCGATGGCTGCGGATGCCGCCAGGCACCTGGCCGCAGCGGCGAACTGGCAGGATTCGAGCCTGCTTGCCTGGGTGCTCATGCCCGACCACTGGCATGGCTTGATCCGGCTTGCAGAAGGAGATGGGTTGCCGGCGCGGATCGGCTGGGTCAAGGCCGAAAGCGCGAGGTGCCTGCGCAAGCAATACCCCGGATTACCCGGGATCTGGGCCCGCGCCTATCACGACCGGGCCCTGCGCGCGGAAGAGGATTTGATTGCGGTCGCGCGCTACCTGGTGATGAACCCCGTTCGCGCGGGGCTTGTTTCGCGGCCGGGGGATTACCCGTATTGGGATGCGGCTTGGCTTCAGGGGAAGAGCTCGCGGCTATAAGCCGCTCCTACGGGGCGCGCTTTCGTAGGAGCGGCTTATAGCCGCGAGCTCTTGATCCAGCCCCCAAAAACCCCAGCCTACCTCCCCGCCCCCCGCTGCAATTTGCGGATCTGCGCTTCGACCGCGACGATCGCGGTCATGTTGATCACCCGGCGCGGGGTGGAGGCCGGGGTGAGGATGTGCGCGGGCTGGTCGATGCCCATCAGGATCGGGCCGATGGCCACGCCCTCGCTCATCACCCGCACCATGTTGTAGGTGATGTTGGCGGCGTCGAGGTTGGGCATCACGAACAGGTTGGCGCGGCCCTGGAGGGTGGTGTCGGGGAACATGCGCTCGCGCTTGTCCTGGTCCCAGGCGGTGTCGGCCATCATCTCGCCGTCGACGTTGAGTCGCGGCGCGCGGCGGGCGAGGATCTGGCGCACCTGGCACATCTTCCTGGCGCTGGCATCGTCGTGGCTGCCGAAGTTGGAGTGCGACAGCAGGGCCACGCAGGGCTCGATGCCGAACAGCTTCAGCCGGTAGGTGGCCTGCAGCGTGCTTTCGGCGATCTGCTCGGCGGTCGGGTCGAGCTGCACGTGGGTGTCGAGGAAGAACCAGATGCCGCGGTCGTTGATCACGCCGGTCATCGCCGAGGTGCTGCTCAGGCCGGGGTCGAGGCCGAACACGCTGCGCAGGTAACCGAGCTTCTTGTGGTAGCGGCCGACCAGGCCGCAGATCATGGCGTCGGCTTCGCCGCGTTCGACCATCATCGCGGCGATCAGCGACGGGCGCGAGCGCATCAGGTTCTTGGCCGCGTCGGGGGTGACGCCGCGGCGCCCGGTGAGCGCGTGGTACTGCTGCCAGTAATCGTGGAAGCGCGGATCGTCGAGGATGTTGGTCAGCTCGAAATCCTCGCCGGCGCGCAGGCGCAGGCCGAGGCGCGCGATGCGCTGCTCGATGACCTCGGGCCGGCCGATCAGGATCGGGGTAGCCAAGCCCTCGTCGACCACCGTCTGCACCGCGCGCAGTACGGTTTCCTCCTCGCCCTCGGCGTAGACCACGCGCTGCCGGTCGCTGCGCGCGCGGTCGTAGACCGGCTTCATCACCAGGCCGCTGCGGTGGATGAACTGGCCGAGCTTCTCGGTGTACGCGGCGAGGTCGCCGATCGGGCGCAGGGCGATGCCCGAATCCATCGCCGCCCTGGCCACCGCCGGCGCCAGCACGGTGAGCAGGCGCGGGTCGAACGGCCGCGGGATGATGTAGTCGGCGCCGAAGGTCGGCACTTCGCCGCCGTACGCGCTGCCCAGGTCGGACGATTCCATGTGCGCCAGGCGCGCGATCGCGCGCACGCAGGCCAGCTTCATCGCCTCGTTGATCTCGGTCGCGCCGACGTCGAGCGCGCCGCGGAAGATGTAGGGGAAGCACAGCGCGTTGTTGACCTGGTTGGGGTAGTCGGAACGGCCGGTGGCGATGATGCAGTCGGGACGCACCCGCTTCGCGTCCGCGGGATTGATCTCCGGATGCGGGTTGGCCAGCGCCAGGATCACCGGCTTGTCGGCCATCGTCGCCACCATCTCCGGCTTCAGCACGCCGCCGGCGGACAGGCCGAGGAACACGTCGGCGCCCTCGACGATCTCGGCCAGGCTGCGCTTGTCGGTGTCGCGCGCGTAGCGGGCCTTGTCCGGGTCCAGGTGTTCGCGACCGGTGTAGAGCACGCCGTCGCGGTCGACCGCGAGGATGTTCTGCGGCTTCATGCCCAGCGCCACCAGCATGTCGAGGCAGGCGATGCCGGCCGCGCCGGCGCCGGAGGTCGCGAGCTTGACGTCCTCGATCTTCTTGCCGGCCACTTCCAGCGCGTTGAGCAGCGCGGCGCCGACGATGATCGCGGTGCCGTGCTGGTCGTCGTGGAACACCGGGATGCTCATGCGCTCGCGCAGCTTGCGTTCGACGATGAAGCACTCCGGCGCCTTGATGTCCTCGAGGTTGATGCCGCCGAAGGTCGGCTCGAGGCTGGCGATGATCTCGACCAGCTTGTCGGGGTCGCGCTCGTCGACCTCGATGTCGAACACGTCGATGCCGGCGAACTTCTGGAACAGCACGCCCTTGCCTTCCATCACCGGCTTGCCCGCGAGCGGGCCGATGTCGCCGAGGCCGAGCACCGCGGTGCCGTTGGTGATCACCGCCACCAGGTTGGCGCGCGCGGTCATCTCGCTGGCGGCATTGGGGTCTTCGATGATCGCCTCGCAGGCGTAGGCCACGCCCGGCGAATAGGCCAATGCCAGTTCGCGCTGGGTCACCAGCGGCTTGGTCGCGGCGACCTTGATCTTGCCGAACGGCGGCAGGCGGTGGTAGTCCAGCGCGGCCTGCTTGAAGTCCTCGGTCGAGGCGGTGTTGTCGGGCTGCTCGTCTGGCATCGTCTGGCTACCGCTGGCGGGTCAGTGATTCTAGCCCGTCCACCGCTACCTCGCCGTGACCCGCGGATGGCCGGCGATGGGCAACGCGGGCAACCCGGGTCATGGCCACGCCCGTTTTCGCGCAGAATGCGGGCGATGCAAGGCGATCCTTCCCCAAGGCCACGCTTCGGTGCCGGGCGCTGGTCCCCGGTGGCCGCGGTCTTCGCCGCCACCTTGCTGCTGTCGCTGCCGCTGATCCTCAATCCCGGCTACTTCAGCCACGATGAACTGCAATGGGGCGCGCGAGCGGGCACGAGCGGGGCGATCGACTGGTTCCCATGGCTCGCGATCGACGCCTTCCAGTACCGGCCACTGACCTTCAACCTGTGGTTGTGGCTGTCGCGGCACCTGTTCGCGCATCCGCACCTGTTCCACGCGGCGATCGTTGCCTGGGGCGCGGCGAATGCCGCATTGGTCGCGCGCCTGGGCCTCGGCTTCGGCATGTCGCGACGCGCCGCGGCGGCCGGGGCACTGGCCTTCGCACTGGGCCCATACGCGGCCTACGTGCATGGCTGGGTCGGCACCGTCGGCGACCTGGCCTGGCTCTGCTGTGGGCTGTTGATCGGTCTGTACGTGCAACGCTGCCGGCGACCGCTGGCGGCGACGGCGATCGCCTTCGCGCTGACGGCCGTCGCCCTGCTCGGCAAGGAAGCCGCGATCTCGATCCCGCCGCTGCTTGCCGTTGCCTGGTGGTTCGATGGCCGCAAGCGGGCGTGGTTGGCCGCGTTGCTGGGCTCGTCCGCGGCGGTCCTGGCCTACCTGCTGCTGCGCCAGGATGCGCTGCTGCATGGTGCACGCGAGGGTGTGCAGTACGCGGTCAGCGTGGCGCACGTGCCGAGGCGATGGCTGGAATACCAGCTGTTCGCACAGATGCCTGGAGTGCCGGAAACCTTCGTCACCTTCCTCCGCGGATGGAACGCGCGGGTGGTTGCTGCGGCCCTGCTGTGGCTGGCGCTACTGGCCGCACTCTGGCGTGCGGGCCCGCGCCATGCGGGTGTGTTCCTCTTGGGCGGTGTCGCCGCGCTTGCGGCGGTATTGCCGCTGGCACGCAGTTGGAACCACTATGGTTACGCCTTCGCCGCGCTCACGGCAATGCTGGTCGCCGCGGCATGGCGCGACAGCCCGAAGTGGGGGCGCGTCGTGATCGGGCTGTTTGCGCTGCTCACGCTGGCCCATGGCGCCGTCACCATGGCCATGATCTACCGGGTCGGGGAAGTACAGGCGGTGTACTCGCCTGCGCTGGCACGGGCGGTCGGCGAGGCGACCGACGCATCGCCCTTGCGCCTGCGGCTCGCCCCCGATGCACGCCCATGGATCTTCGCGCGCCTCACCCACGAGGTGCCCAGCTACCGCGGCGTTGCCATCGGCGATCGGGTGCGGATCGTGGACGCAGGCGAAGCGGCCGACTACCTGGTCGAAGCCGACGGTCGCCTGATGCCGCTGCACGGGCCTCCGCACTGACGCTCGTCAGTGCCGCCCGTACTTGTCGTCGAGGCGCTTGTTGAGGGCCTTGCCCTGCACCCGCGCATCGGACTTCTGCGCCAGCCGGGTGGCCAGCTTGTCGGCGGCACCGGCGACTTCATCGCGCAGCTTGAGGTAGTTGGCGAAGCGCCGCGGGTCGAGCGTGCCGGCTTCGACCGCCGCGCGCACCGCGCAGCCGGGTTCGCGTTCATGGCGGCAGTCGCGGAAGCGGCACTGTCCGGCCAGCGCCTCGACGTCGGCAAAGCCGCCTTCGGCCAGGTCTTCCTCGCCGGTGGGCTTGAGCTCGCGCATTCCGGGCGTGTCGATCAGGCAGGCGCCCGACGGCAGCGGGATCAGCGCGCGATGGGTGGTGGTGTGGCGGCCGCGCGCGTCGCTGTCGCGCACCTCGGCGGTCTTCATCCTGTCAACGCCGAGCAGGCTGTTGGTCAGGGTCGACTTGCCGGCGCCGGAGCTGCCGACCAGCACCGCGGTCATGCCCGCCTGCAGCCAGGGATGCAGCGCGGCGACGCTGGCGGGATCCCTGGCGTTCACCGCCAGCACCGGCACGTCGTCGCCGGCCACGCCGGCCAGCGCGGCACGCGCAGCATCGGCATCGCTGTCGTCCTTGTCGGCCTTGGTCAGCACCACCACCGGCTGCGCGCCGCCGCCGCGCACCAGCAGCAGGTAGCGCTCGATCCGGCGCGGGTTGAAGTCGGCGTCGAGCCCGCACACCACGAACACGGTATCGACGTTGGCGGCGATCAGCTGCTGGCCGTAGTGCTCGCCGGCGATGCCGCGCTTGATCGCGCCGCGCCGCGGCAGCAGGGCGACGGCCTTCGCGTCCATGTCGCCCGTGCCTTCGATCAGCAGCCAGTCGCCGACGGCGGGACGCTGCTCCGGCGGCAGCCGCGGGCGCTGCCATTCGGGCAGCGACTCCACCGCGAAACCATCGCCGGGACCCTCGGCGACGAGGTAGCCGGAACGATGCTGTTCGACCACCCGCGCCGGCCGCGCCCTTGGATGCGCAGCCATCGCGTCGGCCCAGTCGCCCGGCGCAGGCGGGCCGTCGAACGGCCAGCCGATCGCGCGCAGCGCGGCGAAGCCGGGATTCAAGCAGGACGGCGGGCGGGGTTCATGCGCCGATTCTAGCTTGCACGCCACCTGCAGGAGCGCACCTGGGCGCGATGAGCCGTACCGGTGAAGCCTGTCGCGCCCAGGTGCGCTCCTACAGCGATCCAGCGGCGCGGAGCACGGTTTTCCGCTAGGCTTTGCGGCCACTCCCCGCCCTGCCCGCCCGATGTCGCCGCCCAGCCTCAAGACCCGCGAACGCCTGTCCGAAGTGCGCTACGAGATCCGCGGCGAACTCGCCCGCCGCGCGCGCGAACTCGAAAGCCAGGGCCGCGAGCTGATCAAGCTCAACATCGGCAATCCCGGCGCCTTCGGCTTCCGTGCGCCCGAGCACCTGCAGCGCGCGATCGCCGACCGCATCCACGACACCGATCCCTACACCCACCAGCAGGGCCTGCCGGCCGCGCGCGAGGCGATCGCCGCCTTCCACAAGGCGCGCGGCACGCCGAACGCGTCCCCGGAGCGGGTGTTCATCGGCAACGGCGTCAGCGAGCTGATCGACCTGTCGCTGCGCGCCCTGCTCAACCCCGGCGACGAAGTGCTGCTGCCTTCGCCCGACTACCCGCTGTGGTCGGCGGCGACCATCCTCAACGACGGCCGCCCGGTGTACTACCGCTGCCGCGCCGAGGACGGTTTCCTGCCCGACCCGGACGAGATCGAGGCGCTGGTGTCGTCGCGCACCCGCGCGATCGTGCTGATCAACCCCAACAACCCGACCGGCGCCACCTACCCGCGCGCCCTGCTCGAGCGCATCGCCGCCATCGCCGCCCGGCACGACCTGCTGCTGATGTGCGACGAGATCTACGACAGCATCCTCTACGACGATGCCCGCTTCATCCCGATGGCGCCGCTGGCCGGCGACGTGCCCTGCCTGTCGTTCGGCGGCCTGAGCAAGGTGCATCGCGCCTGCGGCTGGCGCGTGGGCTGGGCAGTGCTGTCCGGCGATCCGCTGCGCAGCGGCGAGTTCCACCACGCGATGGACCTGCTCGGCGCGCTGCGCCTGTGCGCCAACGTGCCGGGACAGTTCGCGATCGACGCCGCGTTGCACGGCGCCGATACCATCACGCCGCTGTGCCGGCCCGGCGGGCGGCTGTACGAGGCCCGGCGCGCGGTGGTCGAGAGCTGCGCCGACAGCGAACACCTGGAACTGGTCGCACCGTCCGGCGCGCTGTATGCGTTCCCCGGCGTGATCGGCGCCGCCGCGCAGGGTTTCGACGACCATGCCTTCGCGCTGGAGCTGCTGGAAACCCAGGACGTGCTGGTGGTGCCGGGTTCGAGCTTCAACGTGCCCGATCGCAACCACTTCCGCGTCACCCTGCTGCCGGAACCGGACGCCCTGCGCGAGGTGTTCCGGCGCATCGACCGCGTGCTGGCGCAGCGCGCGGCGGCAGGCCACGGCGACGGTGCGCGCAAGCATGCGGCGGTGGCTTGAAGCGCTGCTGGCCCTGGCCATGACGACGACCATCGCTGGCGCCCACGACCGCGCGCCCGCCGCGCCCGGGATTTCCTGGCTGGCGCTCGGCGACAGCTACACCATCGGCGAAGGCGTGGCCGAGGACGGCCGCTGGCCGCTGCAGCTGGCACGGGCGCTGCGCGCCGGCGGCATCGCGCTCGACGACCCGCGCATCATCGCCGCCACCGGCTGGACCACCGACGAGCTGTCGGCCGCGCTCGACGCCGCCGAACCGCTCGGCACTTACGGTTTCGTCAGCCTGCTGGTCGGCGTCAACAACCAGTACCGGGGCCGCAGCGCGCACGACTATCGCGGCGAGTTCAAGCGCCTGCTGCAGCGCGCCATCGGCCATGCCGGCGGCCGCACGGAGCGCGTGCTGGTGCTGTCGATCCCCGACTGGGGCGTGACCCCGTTCGCCGCCGCGCAGGGACGCGACCGCGCCGAGGTCGCACGCGAGCTCGACGCCTACAACGCGGTTGCCCGCGAGCTGTGCGCGCAGCGCGGCGTCGCCTTCGTCGACATCACCCCGGCCAGTCGTGCGCTCGGCGCGCAGGCCGCGATGCTGGCCGGCGATGGCCTGCATCCGTCGGCGGCGATGTATGCCGAGTGGGCGCGCCTGGCCGAACCGGTCGCGCGCGGCCTGCTGGCGCGGTGAACGACGGCGCACGGCCGCTGCCGCGCAGCGAAGCCACCTGCATCGCCCGCGCCTTCCTGCCGCGCACCATGCTCGGCAACCGCTGGGACTACTACTACGCGCGCGAGAAGCTGGCTCGCGATCCGCTGTACGCACAGGCCCTGGCCGCGCTGCACGGCTGCGATGCGCCGCTGCTGGACATCGGCTGCGGCCTCGGCCTGCTCGCGCACGTACTGCGCGCCAACGGTCGCACGCCGGCCTATCTTGGCGTCGACGTCGATGCCGGCAAGATCGTCCGCGCCCGGCAGGCAGCGGGCCGGGCACGATTGACCGCGGTTGTTTTCGAGAGCTGCGGTCCCGGCATCGCCCTGCCGGCGCACCGCGGCAGCGTGGCGATCCTCGACGTGCTGCAATACCTGCCTGCCGACCTGCAGCAGTCGCTGCTGGCGTCGGCGGCGCGGATGCTGGTGCCGGGCGCGCGGCTGGTGCTGCGCGCCGCGCTCGACGACGGCGGCGCGCGCTCGCGCGCCACCCGTTTCACCGACTGGATCGGGCACCTGAGCGGCTGGATGCAGACCCGCCCCGAAAGCTACCCGCGCGCAGACGCCCTGCGCGCGACGCTGGAAGCGGCGGGCCTGCGCGCGACGTTCACACCGCTGCAAGGGGCGATGCCGCTCAACCACTGGCTGGTCGTGGCCGAGCGCGCGACAGGCCTGGGCTGACCTAATCATGTAGGAGCGACGTAAGTCGCGGGCTCGTGCGCAATCGCGACTGCCGTCGCTCCCACAAGATCAAAAGCTCGCGACTTACGTCGCTCCTACAGCCGCTCCTACAGGTCTTCGGGGAGTACGGTGGTGTAGCCCTGCTCGTCGAGCAGCGCCAGCAGCGCCGCCAGGGTCTCGAGGTTGCGCCCATGCTTTGCGCCCTCGTGCGCGAGCACGATCGCGCCCGGCGCCAGCTTGCGCCGCACCCTTGCCACGACCCGTTTCGGGTCGCCGATGGCGCCGTCGAAGCCGCGCGCGCTCCAGGCCACGCAGGCCAGGCCTTCGCGCGCGAGCGCCGCCGGCACGAAGGGATTGGCCATGCCGACCACGGCGCGGAACCAGCGCGGCGCCTGCCCGGTGATCCCGCACAGGATCGCCTGCGTGCGCGACACCTGGTCGCGCATGCGAAGCGGCGGCAGCGCCCAGAACCACTTGGTCGGATGGGTGGCGCTGTGGTTGCCGATGCCGTGGCCGCGGCGGACGATCTCGCGCACGTCGTCGGGACGCGCCGCGGCGCGTTCGCCGACCAGGAAGAACGTGGCCCTGGCGCCGTGCGCATCGAGCAGGTCGAGCACCGCGCCGGTTTCCGCCGACGGGCCGTCGTCGATCGTCAGCCACACGCGCTTGTCGACGATCGGCAGCTTCGTGAGCACCGGCCCGAACAGCCGCGCGCCCGGCCACAGCACCCCCCACCAGAACGGCAGGTGGCTGGCGACCATCGCCGGCAATCCGATCTTCCAGCCCAGCCGCCACCACAGCGCGACCACCAGCAGCTGCGACGCCGCCAGCGCCCAGGCCCAGGCATGCGGGTGGCGCGGGATGCGATGCAGTCCGGGGTGCAGGGCGGGTGCGCGCGACATGCGCCGATCATGCCACGCGCAATGCCATCGACACGCCAATCGCGCGCCGCGGCGTACCATGTCCACCACGAAACACGATTCGAACAGGAGACCCGCCGTGACCCTCACCCCCGAGCTGCGCCAGCGCATCGAGACGCTGCTGCAGTCCAACCGTTTGGTGCTGTTCATGAAGGGCGAGCCGCAGGCGCCGCAGTGCGGCTTCTCGGCCAAGGCCGTGGCCGCGCTGGACGCCCTCGGCAGCGACTACGCGCACTGCGACGTGCTGGCCGATGGCGCCATCCGCGAAGGCATCAAGGCCTACGGCGACTGGCCGACCATCCCGCAGCTGTACGTCGACGGCGAGCTGGTCGGCGGCAGCGACATCATCGAGCAGATGGCCAACAGCGGCGAACTGCACGCCGCGCTCGGCCTGCCGCCGCCGGACCGCACCCCGCCGGCGATCACGATCACGCCGCCGGCCGCGGCGATGCTGCGCAAGGCGATCGAGGATGCCGGCGGTGAAATGGTGGTGCGGCTCGACATCGACCGCAACTACCGCACCCGCCTGCAGCTGGCGCCCGAAGACCACAACGCCATCACCGCCGCGGCCGACGGCGTGCGCGTGCAGGTCGACCTGGCCGGCGCCAGGCGCGCCGACGGCCTGCGCATCGACTACGCCGACGACGCGCGCGGCCGCGGCCTGGTCATCGACAACCCGAACGCGCCGGCGCCGGTGCGCGAACTGTCGCCGGCCGAAGCCAGCAAGCGGCTGGCCGCGGGCAGCCTGGTGCTGGTCGACGTGCGTCCGCCGGAAGAGCGCGCGCAGGCCTCGGTCGACGCCGGCTTCCGCACCCTCGACGACGGCGCCGGCGCGATCGAGGCCTTGCCCAGGGACACCGCGCTCGCCTTCCTCTGCCACCACGGCAACCGCAGCGCGCAGGCGGCGGAACATTTCCGCGGCGCCGGCTTCGGCGAGGTCTACAACATCACCGGCGGCATCGAGGCGTGGAGCGAAACGGTCGACGACAGCGTGCCGCGTTATTGAATCCAGATTGCCTTGTAGGAGCGGCTTGTAGCCGCGAGCTGTTGTCGTGGGGTCAGAACACAGAACAAAAGCTCGCGGCTACAAGCCGCTCCTACGAAGAGCGCGCTCCTGCGAGTAGCGCTGGGGCGCTGATCAGAACCCGCCGCCGGCATCCAGCCAGGCCTGCTCCTCGGGCGTGTTGACGCGTCCCAGCGCGCGGTTGCGGTGAGGAAAGCGCCCGAAACGCGCGATCACCTTGCGATGGGCCTCGGCGTGGCCGAGGTAGTTCGCGTTGCCGAGTTCCTGGAACAGCGCGATGGCGCGCTCCTGGTCGGCCATGTCCTCGGAGTGCTCGAAGGGCAGGTAGAAGAACGCGCGCAGCGACGCATCGAAGGCCTGGTCGTGCCCGGCTTCGATCGCACGCTCCGCGTAGTGCCGCGCCAGCGGATCGGTGGCATAGCTGTGCGCGCTGTCGCGGAAGAGGTTGCGCGGGATCTGGTCGAGCAGCAGCAGCAGCGCCAGCGCGCCGTCCGCAGCGTCGAGCCAGCCCTCGGACTCGCGGCGCGCGGCGGTGAAATGCGGCTCGCGGAAACGCTCGCAGGCGGCGTCGAACGCAGCCCCGCCGCGGAACCACTTGCCGGGCCCGGCTTCGCGCCAGAATTCGACCACCTCATGGGCTTGGGTCATCTCCGACTCCTCGTGGCGTTTCGCAGGAGCGGCTTATGGCCGCGAGCTTGTCCAGATGAACCCAACAGCTCGCGGCCATAAGCCGCTCCTGCAACGGCAACAGTTTTCATTCGTTGAAGCGCAGGTGCCGCACCGACTTGCCCTTGCGGCGGATCAGGCGCAGCGCCTCGATGCCGACCTGGATGTGGTTCTCGACGAACTCGGTGCTGACCTTGGCGTCCGAGGCATCGGTCTTGACGCCTTCCGGGATCATCGGCTGGTCGCTGACCAGCAGCAGCGCGCCGCAGGGGATGCGGTTGGCGAAGCCGGCGGCGAAGATGGTCGCGGTTTCCATGTCGATCGCCATGCAGCGCAGCGTGCGCAGGTATTTCTTGAACGCGACGTCGTGCTCCCAGACCCGGCGGTTGGTGGTGAACACGGTGCCGGTCCAGTAGTCGTGGCCCATGTCGCGGATCATGGTCGAGACCGCGCGCTGCAGCGCGAACGCCGGCAGCGCCGGGACCTCGGGCGGCAGGTAATCGTTGCTGGTGCCTTCGCCGCGGATCGCGGCGATCGGCAGGATCAGGTCGCCGAGCGCGTTCTTGCGCTTGAGCCCGCCGCACTTGCCCAGGAACAGCACCGCCTTGGGCGCGATCGCCGACAGCAGGTCCATCATGGTCGCCGCGTTGGGGCTGCCCATGCCGAAGTTGATCATGGTGATGCCGTCGGCGGTGGCGCTGGGCATGGGCTTGTCCAGGCCGACCACCTCGGCGCCGGTCAGGCGGCTGAAATGGCCGAGGTAGCCGCTGAAGTTGGTCAGCAGCACATGCTCGCCGAAGCGGTCCAGCGGCACGCCGGTATAGCGCGGCAGCCAGTTGTCGACGATCTCCTGCTTGTCCTTCATGCGCACCTCCGGGCCGGTCGTATTCTGTCACGGTCCACGCCGGGACGCGGCTATGCTGGTCCCCGGACCCCCGCAGGTGCAGAACATGACCAGCCATCCAGGCAACCGCTGGTACTTCGACTTCATTTCCCCGTTCGCGTACCTGCAGTGGCCGAAGCTGCGCGCGCTGCTGGACGATCATGCGATCACGCCGGTGCCGATCCTGCTCGCGGCGGTACTCGACGCCAACGGCCAGAAGGGTCCGGCCGAGATCCCGCGCAAGCGCGAGTTCACCTACCGGCACGTGCTGTGGCAGGCGCGCGCCGTGAACGTTCCGCTGCGCTTCCCGCCGGCGCATCCGTTCAACCCGCTGGCGGCGCTGCGACTGTGCATCGCGGCCGGCAACACGCCCGCGGCGATCACCGCCATCTTCGACTGGATCTGGAGCCATGGCCATGCCGGCGACAGCCCCGAAGCGCTGGCGCCGGTGATGGCGCGGCTCGGGGTGTCGCCGGACGCGCTTGCCGCGGACGGCCTCAAGGCGACGCTGCGCGCGAACACCGATGCCGCGATCGCCGCCGGCGTGTTCGGCGTGCCGACGCTGGCGGTCGGGGACGCGCTGTTCTGGGGCAACGACGCGCACGATTTCGCGGCCTCGGTGCTGCGCGATCCGGAACTGCTCGACGATCCGCAAATGCAGCGGGCGGCCACGCTGCCGGAGGGCGCAAGCCGACGCTGAGTGCGGCACGCGCGTGATGCGTCGCACAAAACGGATGCCGGCAATCTTGCTAACTTGGGGGTTCGGATACAGGGGACCGCCATGCGCATTGGACTTGTCGTCGATTCGGCCTGCGACCTGCCGAAAGACTTCATCGAACGCAACCACATCGACATCCTGCCGATCGCGGTGCGCATCGACGACGCGCTGCAGGTGGATTATCGCGACCAGGCGGAGACGCTCGCTTTCCTGCATGCCCACATCGCCGAACGCGGCGCCAGCGCCGAGACCATCCCCTATACGGTCGAGCAGATCCGCGACCTGTTCCTGCAGCGGCTGGTGATCGATTACGACTACGTGTTCTGCATGACCATCACCCGGACGCGCAGCCCGATCTTCGACAACGCCCAGCGGGCCAGCTTCGCCATCCTCAACGAATACCGGGCGATCCGCTCGGCGGCCGGCAACGCCACCCCGTTCGCGCTGCGCGTGGTCGACAGCCAGAACCTGTTCTGCGCCCAGGGCATCCTGCCGGTCGAGGCGGTGCGCCTGCGCGACGCGGGCGAAGGGCCGGGCAAGATCCGCGCCCGGCTCGAACACCTGGCGCTGCACACCTATGGCTACCTGGTGCCGCGCGACCTGTACTACATCCGCAACCGGGCGCGCGCCAAGGGCGACCGCAGCGTCAGCCTGCTCAGCGCCGCGCTTGGCACCGCCCTGGACATCAAGCCGGTGCTGCGCGGCTGGCGCGGCGATACCGGGCCGGTGGCCAAGATCAAGGGCTTCGAGCCGGCCGTGCAAAGGCTGTTCGAATTCGCGGCCGCGCGCGTCGAGTCGGGGTTGATGACGCCGACGCTCACGCTCTGCTACGGCGGCGAGCTGGCGGAAATGCACGCCCTGCCCGGCTATGTCGCCCTGCGCGATGCCTGCCGCGCCAACAACATCGAGGTATTCGAAAGCGTGATGAGCCTGACCGGCATGGTCAACGTCGGCAAGGGCGCCGTGGTGCTGGGCTTCGCCTCGGAGCCGCATTCCTTCGATTGAGCGACGCCCGCGCCGGGCTGCTAGGCTGCCGCGATCCACGACCGGAGGCATCGCATGGCCACCCGCTACTACGTCAGCCTGCCCGATCCCGACAAGGCGCGCGCTTCGGGCGACTTCGCATTTCGTTCGCTGGGCGCGGACGGCATCGCCATGGAATTGCAGGACGCCCTGCGCGAAGACGGGTTGTTCGAACGCTGGCGCGCGCGCCAGGACGACCCGGACGGCGTCGATCCCGCGCTGGGCGCGACCGACCCCGGCGCCAGCGTCGAAGGCCGGCAGGACGACCTGCACATCGACCTGGTCATCGTCACCTCGATCGCCGGCGCCGTGTTCAAGCACCGCCTGCGGCTACTGGCCGGCAGCACCTGGGAGCTGCGCGATGTCTCCGCGGCCTGAAGCCGGAACGCCTGCGGCGCGCTTCGCAAACGCACGCCAACCACCAGGCCGACTGCCGGCATGACGCCGCGCACGCCGGTGCTGCTGTCGTGGAGCGGCGGCAAGGACGCGGCCTGGACGCTGCACGCGCTGCGCCAGCGCGACGATGTCGAAGTCGTCGGCCTGGTCACCACCATCACCGAGGGCTACGAGCGGGTCGCGATGCAGGGCATCCGCGTCGACGTGCTGCATGCGCAGGCGGCGGCCGCGCGCCTGGCGGTGGTCGAGGCGCGCATGCCGCAAGCGGCGGACAACGCGGTCTACGAAGCGACGTTCGCAGCCGCGCTCGATGCGGCCAGCGCGCGCTGGCCGGGGCTGCGCGACATCGCCTTCGGCGACCTGCTGCTGGCCGACGTCAAGGCCTGGCGCGACGCGCTGTGCGCACGCCTGGGCTGGTCGCCGCACTATCCGCTGTTCGGCAGCGACACCGGGGCGCTGGCGCGCGACATGCTCGTCGGCGGATTGCGCGCCCACCTGTGCTGCGTGGATACCAGCCAGCTCGATGCCCGCTTTGCCGGCCGCGCGTTCGACCAGGCGCTGCTGGCCGAACTCCCGGACGGCATCGACCCCTGCGGCGAGAACGGCGAGTTCCACACCTGCGTCTCGGCGGGACCGATGTTCGCGCAGCCGCTGGCGCTAGCGCGCGGCGAAACCGTCCTGCGCGACGGGCGCTTCGCCTATACCGACTACACCCTGCGCGACGACAAGCCCTCGTAGGAGCGGCTTATAGCCGCGAGCTTTTGCATGGGCGCGTCGTTTCTAAAAAACTCGCGGCTACAAGCCGCTCCTACGGACGGCCTTGCAGCGCCTTGGCGTGATGCGCGACATGCTCGCCGATGAAGCTGGTGATGAAGTAGTAGCTGTGGTCGTAACCGGGCTGCATGCGCAGGGTGAGCGGATGGCCGGCGGCCTTGCACGCAGCCTCCAGCAATTCCGGTCTGAGCTGCTCAGACAGGAAATTGTCGGCGTCGCCCTGGTCGACCAGCAACGGCAGGCGCTCGCGCGCGGTTGCGATCAGTTCGACCGTGTCCCAGGCCTTCCACGCCTCGCGATCGTCGCCGAGGTAGGCGCTGAATGCCTTCTCGCCCCACGGCACCTGCGACGGCGCGACGACCGGCGAGAACGCCGACACGCTGCGATAGCGCCCGGGGTTCCTGAGCGCGATCACCAGGGCGCCATGCCCGCCCATCGAATGGCCGCTGATCGCGCGCGCATCGGTGGCCGGGAACCGCGCTTCGACCAGCGCCGGCAGCTCATCGACGATGTAGTCGTACATGCGATAGTGCGCCGACCACGGCGCCTGTGTCGCGTTGAGGTAAAAGCCTGCGCCCTTGCCCAGGTCGTAGCCCTCGGCGTCGGCGACGTCGTCGCCGCGCGGGCTGGTGTCGGGCGCGACCAGGATGATGCCGTGCTCGGCCGCGTAGCGTTGCGCACCGGCCTTGGTGGTGAAGTTCTGCTCGTCGCAGGTCAGGCCGGACAGCCAGTACAGGACCGGCAGCTTCCGGTCCTGCGCCTGCGGCGGCAGGTAGACGGCGAAGCGCATGTCGCAGCCGAGCACGTCCGAGCGGTGTTTCCAGACTTCCTGGCGGCCGCCGTGGCAGGCGTGTAGTTCGATACGTTCCATGAATAATCTCCGTTGTTCGTGGCAGCGACTTGTGGCCGCGAGCTCCTGCCCGTACGTTGGATACGCAGGAGCGACGCAAGTCGAGACCCGAGGCATCGCAACTTCCATCTCGGCTTGCGTGGCTCCTGCCAAGGCAAGGCAAGAGCTCGCGGCTGTAAGCCGCTCCTACATCGCTGGCACAGGCATGCTTTGGCTGGTCAGAAGTGGATGACGGTGCGGATCGACTTGCCCTCATGCATCAGGTCGAAGGCTTCGTTGATGCGATCCAGCGGCAGGGTGTGGGTGATGAACGGATCGAGGTCGATCTCGCCGCGCATCGCCTGCTCGACCATGCCCGGCAGCTGGGTGCGGCCCTTGACGCCGCCGAACGCGCTGCCGCGCCAGACGCGGCCGGTGACCAGCTGGAACGGCCGGGTGGAAATCTCCTGGCCCGCGCCGGCGACGCCGATGATGACGCTTTCGCCCCAGCCCTTGTGGCAGCACTCCAGCGCCGCGCGCATGACGTTGACGTTGCCGATGCACTCGAAGCTGTAGTCGACGCCGCCGTCGGTCATTTCGACGATGACGTCCTGGATCGGCGCATCAAAGTCCTTCGGGTTGACGCAATCGGTCGCGCCCATCGCTCTGGCCAGTTCGAATTTCCCCGGATTGGTGTCGACGGCGATGATGCGTCCGGCCTTGGCCTGCACCGCGCCCTGGATCGCCGCCAGGCCGATGCCGCCCAGGCCGAAGATCGCGACCGTGTCGCCCGGCTGCACCTTGGCGGTGTTGTGCACCGCGCCGATCCCGGTAGTGACGCCGCAGCCGAGCAGGCAGACCTTCTCCAGCGGCGCCTCGGGGTTGACCACCGCCAGCGAGATTTCCGGCACCACCGTGTATTCGCTGAAGGTGCTGCAGCCCATGTAGTGGAACAGCGGCTGGCCCTGGTAGGAAAAGCGGGTGGTGCCGTCGGGCATCAGGCCCTTGCCCTGGGTGGCGCGCACGGCCTGGCACAGGTTGGTCTTGCCGGATTTGCAAAACTTGCACTCGCGGCATTCGGCCGTGTACAGCGGGATGACGTGGTCGCCGACCTTGACGCTGGTCACGCCCTCGCCAACCGCTTCGACGATGCCGCCGCCTTCGTGGCCGAGCACCGCCGGGAACACGCCCTCGGGATCGTCGCCCGACAGGGTGAAGGCATCGGTGTGGCAGACGCCGGTGTGGGTGATCTTCACCAGCACTTCGCCGGCGCGCGGCGGCTCGACGTCGATCTCGACGATCCGCAGGGGTTCGCCTGCGGCAAAGGCTACGGCGGCTCGGCTTTTCATGGGGAACTCCTGGAATGTTGTCTGGGGTGTGTGCAATCGCGGCGCGGCGGCGCCGGTGACTCAGGTCAGGTAGGAACGCAGCAGGCCGACGACCTCGTCGATCCGCTCGTCGCGCCGCGGTCCGGGTGCGGCGGTGCCATCCCTGTCGCCAAGCTCCTCGCGGATATGGCTCTCCAGCACCTGCGACATCAGTCCGTTGACCGCGCCACGGATCGCCGCGATCTGCTGCAGCACCGGCGCGCATTCGGCGCCGCTGTCGAGCGCGCGCTCCAGCGCCTCGAGCTGTCCGCGGATGCGTCGGGTCCGGGTCAGGACGCGTTTCTTTTCCTGCGGCGTACTGGGCATCCGCGTTTCCCGAGGCTACGATTGGAACTATACTACTGGATAGTATCCGGCAGGTCAACAGGCGCCTGCCCGGCGCTGCGTTTCACTCCTGCGCCGGCATCGCGGCGTCATCCAGCGCAGCCGCCCGTGCATAGGCCTCGCGCGCATGCAGGCGCGCCGCGTAGGCGGCGAACGCCGGCCGCCCGGGCAAGGTGCCGAACTGCACCCCCCACGACACCTGGCTGCCGACGTAGACATCGGCCGCGCTGAAGCGGTCGCCCAGCAGCCAGGGGCCGCCGGCGACCGCGCCTTCGAGCGCGTCGACGGTCTGCTCGTAGCTGCCGTACCCGGCCATGCGCGCCTTGTCGGCCGGGGCCAGCAGGCCCAGGGCCTTCGCGGTCACCGCGGCCTCGACCGGCCCGGCGGCGAAGAACAGCCAGCGGTAATACGTGCCGCGCTGCGGATCGCCGGTCGGTGGCGCCAGCCCCGCTTCCGGAAAGGCATCGGCCAGGTAGGCGCAGATCGCAGCCGCTTCGGTGACGACCACGCCGCGATGCGTGATCGCCGGCACCTTGCCCATCGGATTGATGGCCAGGTAAGCGGGCGATTTCATGGTCGTGTCGTATTCGAGGATCTCGGTGCGGTAAGGCTGCCCGACTTCCTCCAGCATCCAGCGCACGATGCGGCCGCGGGACCTGGGGTTGGTATGGAAGACGAGTGCGCTGCTGGAATGTCCGGACATCGGGATTCGCCTAGGGAGGTGAGGGGTCTCCTGCAGTCTAGTCCCGCATCGCCGGCATCGCCGCGCGCCGGCCCCGTGCCGCATCCCCCGCTCTCCAGGGCCCGTGCGCCCGAACCCGTATCCCCTAACCCGTGTTCTGGATCCCTGCGGCGATGCCGTTCACGGTCGCCATCAGCGCGTGCAGGGTCGCGTCGTCGCCGCGGCCATCGGCCCGCCAGCGGCGCAGCAGTTCGACCTGCAGCAGGCTGATCGGATCGACGTAGGGATTGCGCAGGCGGATCGACAGGCGCAGGCGCGGGTCGTTGGCCAGCAGCTGGTCCTCGTCGCGGATCGCCAGGACCGCCTCGCGGGTGGCGGCGAACTCGGCGGCGATGGCGGGGAACAGGGCCGCGTGCAGGTCGCCGGCCAGTTTCGAATACTGCTCGAAGATGCCCATGTCCGACTTGGCCAGGGTCATCTCCATGTCGTCGAGCAGGGTGCCGAAGAACGGCCAGTCGCGCGCCATTTCCGCCATCGTCTCCAGGCCGTGCCGCTCGATGCCGTGGCGCAGCGCATGGCCGATGCCGTACCAGGCGGTCAGCCCGGAGCGGTTCTGCGCCCACGAGAACACCCAGGGGATCGCGCGCAGGTCGCCGACGCCGCCATCGCGACGACGCGAGGGGCGCGAGCTGATGCGCAGCCGTTCGATCACGTCGATCGGGGTCGCGGCGCGGAAATAGTCGTGGAAATTCGGGTCGTCGTAGATCAATCCGCGATAGCGCGTCCGCGCGACATCGGCCAGCTCGCCGACGATGTCGCGCCAGCGCGCCTCGCGGGCATCGGCAGGACGCGGCAGCAGCGTCGCGTGCAGCACCGCCGCGGTGGTCTGCTCCAGGTTGCGCAGCGCGATCGCGCGGATGCCGTACTTGCGATGGATCACCTCGCCCTGCTCGGTCATCCGCATGGCGCCGTCGACCGAGCCGCGCGGTGCGGCGTGGATCGCGCGGCTGGTCTTGCCGCCGCCGCGACTGACCGAGCCGCCGCGACCATGGAAGAACGCGATGCGCACGCCGGATTCCTTCGCCAGTGCGGTGAGTGCGACCTGGGTGCGCTGCAGCGCCCAGCGCGAGGCCAGCAGGCCGCCGTCCTTGGCGCTGTCGGAATAGCCGAGCATCACCGTCTGGCGGTCGCCGCGCGCGCGCAGGTGCTCGCGATAGACCGGGTCGTCGAACAGCGCACGCATCACCGTCGGTGCGGCTTCCAGGTCGGCGACGGTCTCGAACAGCGGGGTGACGTCGAGCGGCACGCGGTCATCGACCAAGCAGCCGGCCATCCGCGCCAGCGCCAGCACCGCCAGCGCATCGGCGGCGCTGCGGCTCATGCTGATGATGTACAGGCCGATCGCCTTGGGGCCGAAGCGCTCGCGCGCCTGCATCACGGCGCGGAATACGTCGAGTGTTGCACGCGCGGTGTCGTCGTCGCTGTCGATGGCCGCGACGGTTGCGCCTGCGATCACGGCATGCAGGCGATCGACGCGTTGGTCGACCGGACGCGATTCCCAATCCGGGTCCGCGTCCAGCGCCGCCACCGCGGCGTCGTGCCAGGCCGAATCCTGGCGCAGGTCGAGCGCGGCCAGGTGGAAACCGAAGGCCTGCACCCGGCGCACGACGCGGCGCAGCGCGAAGCGTCCGGCATAGTCGCCGCGGTTGTCGGCCAGGCTGGCGTCGATCAGCGCCAGGTCGGCGAGCAGCGCCTCGACGTCCGGATAGCCGCTGCCGCCGCCGGCCGCGGTGGCGCGCAGGCGCGCGCGCATCAGTGCCAGCAGCTGCCGGTACGGCATGTCCGACTGCCGCAGGCTGGGGGCCGGCGCATCGGGCAGCAGCTCGCGGTACTGGTCGATGCGGGCGTCGATCGCGGGGTCGATGCCGACCCGGTTGCGGGTCTGGGTCAGTTCGTCTCCCAGGTGCCGCAGGTCGCGGCGGTAGTTGCCCAGCACCCGTGCGCGCTGCGCCTCCAGCGCGGCCAGGATGGTGTCGGCGCCGACATTGGGATTGCCGTCCATGTCGCCGCCGACCCAGGTGCCGAAGCGCAGCAGCGGCGGCAATCGCGGATGTTCGCCGTAGACCTGGGCGATGGCGTCGGCGAAGACTTCATGGAACACCGGCAACACGCGGTACAGCACGTCGGCGAGGTAGAAGCCGACGTGCTCGCGTTCGTCGGCGACGGTCGGACGGATCGGCGACGTTTCCGATGTCTGCCAGGCGGCGGTCAGCGCCAGCCGGATGCGCTCGAGGTCGGCGCGACGCTCGGCCGGGGTGCGTGTGCGGTCGATGTCGTCGACCAGGCGCCCGACGATCTCGCGCTCCTTCTCCAGCAGCGTGCGGCGCACGGCTTCGGTCGGGTGCGCGGTGAACACCGGTTCGACCAGCAGCCGCGGCAGCAGCTCGGCAAGCGCCGCATACGGCACGCCGGCATCGCGCAGTTCGCCCAGCACCGCTTCCAGGCCGCCGGGCTGCGGCGCACTGCCTGCGCGCTGGTAGTCGCGCCGCCGGCGGATACGGTGCACGCGTTCGGCCAGGTTGGTGGCGCCAAAGTAGGCGGCGAACGCGCGCACCAGCGCATCGGCATCGGCCAGCGGCACCTCGGCCAGCCGCGATGCCAGCGCGTCGACCGGCGCATCGTCCTCGCGCCGCGCGATCGCCATGCGCCGCACCGATTCGACCTGTTCCAGGAACGCCGGCGAAGCCTGCTCGGCCAGCATCTGCCCGACCATCGCCCCGAGCCGGCGCACGTCGTCGCGCAGCAGGGCGTCGGTCTCGGCGAACTCGATTTCGCGCAGGGGGGTGCCGTCGTCGCCGGGTTCGGGGGTCGTCATGGGACAAGGCTACACAAGCGGCGTGACGAATGCGCCGTGCAAGCCAAGCGCGCTAGCTCCTGCAGGAGCTGGAAGGATGCAGCCTCAATACGCGAACTCGCGGAACACCGGATCGACGCTGCCCTTCCATTCGCCGTGGAACAGCGCCAGCTTGCGTTCGGCCGGGGTTTCGTTGGCCTCGGCCGCCTCGATCAACGGGGCGAGGAACACGCGTTCGTCGGTGCCGCCCGGATTGCAGCGGGCGCGCCGCTGCAGCCCGGCGGCGGAGATCTTCAGCGCTTCCAGCGCGAGCTCGCGCAGGCTGCCGCCGCGGAACGGGGTCTTCAGGGCCTGCCTCGGCACGCCGTCGCGCAGCGCATTGCGCTCGGCGATGCTGAAATCCTTGACCAGGTCCCAGGCCGCATCCAGCGCGGCATCGTCGTACAGCAGGCCGACCCAGAACGCGGGCAGCGCGCACAGCCGGTTCCACGGCCCGCCGTCGGCGCCGCGCATCTCCAGGAACTTCTTCATGCGCACTTCCGGGAACGCGGTGGTCATGTGGTCCGACCAGTCGGTCATGGTCGGCAAGGCGCCGGGCAGCGCCGGCAGCTTGCCGGCGAGGAAGTCGCGGAAGCTCTGTCCGCTGGCATCCACGTAGACGCCGTCGCGGTAGGAAAAGTACATCGGCACGTCGAGCAGGTAATCCACGTAGCGCTCGTAACCGAAGCCGTCCTCGAACACGAAGTCGAGCATGCCGGTGCGGTCGCGGTCGGTATCGGTCCAGATGTGCGAGCGGTAGCTCAGGTAGCCGTTGGGCCTGCCCTCGGTGAACGGCGAATCGGCGAACAGCGCGGTCGCCACCGGCTGCAGCGCCAGCGACACGCGGAACTTCTTGACCATGTCCGCTTCGCTGCCGAAGTCGAGGTTGACCTGCACGGTGCAGGTGCGGGTCATCATGTCGAGGCCGAGCTTGCCGACCTTCGGCATGTAGTCGCGCATGATCCGGTAGCGGCCCTTGGGCATCCACGGCATGTCCTCGCGCCGCCACTTGGGCTGGAAGCCCATGCCGAGGAAGCCGAGCCGCAATTCGTCGGCGACCGCCTTGACCTCCTTCAGGTGCGCGCCGACCTCGCCGCAGGTCTGGTGGATGTTCTCGAGCATCGCGCCGGACAGCTCCAGCTGCCCGGCCGGCTCCAGCGTGACCGATGCGCCGTCCTTGCCGAGCGCCACCACGCGGTCGTTTTCCGCGGAAGGGGTCCAGCCAAAGCGCGTCAGCCCCTTGAGCAGCGCCTCGATGCCGCGCTCGCCATCGAACGGCGGCGGCCGCAGGTCGTCGAGACGGAAGCCGAACTTCTCGTGCTCGGTGCCGATGCGCCAGTCGGACGCGGGCTTCTCGCCCGCCGCGATGTACTCGACCAGCTGCGCGCGGTCGGTGATCGGCGTGTCGCTGGCGTGGCTGGGACTGGACATGCGGGACGCTCGCGGAGCAATGGGCGATGGCGGGCCCGGCCCGTGGATCGCAAGCCGGCACTATAACGACTGGCGCATCCGGCAGCGTCTCGCTGCTGGAATGCTGACGTCCCGTACACGGCACGGAAGGGGCCGCGCTGGCGCGTCGTTCCGCTCCTGCGGGCGCCGCGATCGGCGGCGGCTAGAGTCCGAGCCAGCGCGTCACCACCTCGCGCGCCTCGTCCACGCCCAGCTTCGACTCGCCGGAGAACACCTGCACGCCGACGGTGTCGCCATAGGCATTGGACAGTTCGCGCCGCACCGCCTGCAAGGTGTTGCCGGCAGCGCCTCGGCCCAGCTTGTCGGCCTTGGTCAGCAGAGCGTGCGCGGGCAGGCCGCGCTCGACCGCGTAACCGAGCATCTGCCGGTCGTAGTCCTTGAGCGGATGGCGGATGTCCATCACCACCACCAGGCCGCGCAGGGCGAAGCGGTTCTGGAAGTAGCCGGCGAGGAAGGCCTGCCAGTGCGCCTGCAGGTCCTTGGGCACCTTGGCGTAGCCATAGCCGGGCAGGTCGACCAGGTAGCGCTGCTCGTTGGGCGCCTCGTTGCCCGGCGCGGAGACGTCGAAGAACACCAGCTGCTGGGTGCGCCCGGGCGTTTTGGACACCCGCGCCAGCGCGTTCTGCCGGCACAGGGCGTTGAGCGCGGTCGACTTGCCGGCGTTGGAGCGGCCGGCGAACGCCACTTCGAAACCGCCGTCGGGCGGCAGCTGGCCGCGGGTGTGGGCGGCCAGCAGGTAGCGGGCGCGGGCAAGGGGATTGGACATGTGGCAAGCATCGCATGCCCTGGCGTCCGCGAGCCCGGTCGCAGGCCCGGACGCGCGGGTTTGACCGCACTCGCGGCCGGCGACGATAATTCCAGGTTCGAGCGGGCGCGATTCGCGCGTCCGCACCGTCGCGCCGGCCATCGAGCCTGCGCGTCCCTGATTCCGGAGCCAGTCCATGCGCCACGCCCGTGCCTACGGTATTGCCGGCCTTGCCGCCCTCGCGGTGGCCGCGGCCGCCTACGCCCAGACCACGGTGACGCCGCTGCCGGACGCTGCGCCGGTCCAGACCGCGCCGCTGGACACCAATGCGCTGGCGGCGCTGGCCAAGGCGCACTGGGGCGACCCCAAGGCCGGCGCGACCAAGGCCGGCGCCTGCGCCGCCTGCCACGGCGTCGACGGCAATCCGCCGGATCCGCAGTACCCGCGCCTCGCCGGCATGCCCGAGCGCTATGTCGCCCAGCAGCTGGCGCTGTTCAAGAGCGGCGAACGCCACGACGGCATGGCCGCGGTGATGGTGCCGTTCGCCACCATGCTCAGCGCCCAGGACATGCGCGATGTCGGCGCCTACTTCGCCACCCAGGTGGCCGGCGCCGGCATCGCCGACGACACCGTGATCGCGGACGGCCCGAACAAGGGCTTGAAGTTCTACCAGGTCGGCGAGCGGCTGTTCCACGGCGGCGACCAGGCCCGCGGCATCCCGGCCTGCATGGCCTGCCATGGTCCGTCGGGCGCCGGCAATCCCGGCCCGCCCTACCCGCACGTCGGCGGCCAGCAGTCGGCCTACGTGGTGCGGCGACTGCAGGAATACCGCACCGGCACCACCAGCGAGCAGGATCCGCACCTGTTCAACATCATGGCCGCGGTCGCCCACTCGCTAACCGACGAAGAGATCAGCTCGCTCGGCAGCTACCTGCAGGGCCTGCATGCACGCCCGGACGCGGCCGCCCAGGCGGAGATGGCCAAGGCTGCGCCGGCGGCGGCGGCTCCCGCACCCGCCGCGGAGACGCCGCCTCCGGCGGAGCCTGAACAGGGATGAGGAACTTCGGCGCCTGCGCGCAGTCCAAGCCTTCACAGCCCTTGAATCATTCCGCCGGCCAGACTCCCTGCGCCGGCGTTTTTTTGCCTGCGCCCACCCGCACCGAGGCGAAAGTCCCATGACCCGACCGATGTCCCGCTACCTTGCCATCCTGCTGTGCGCCCTGCTGCCCCTGGCGGCAATGGCGCAATCGCGCGCGCCGGTCGAGGGCGCGGACTACATCGTCATCCCCGATGGCCAGCCCTGGCAGCCGCTCAAGGGCAAGGTCGAAGTGGTCGAGGTGTTCGCCTACGGCTGCCACCATTGCGCCGATTTCCAGCCGCTGGTCGATGCCTGGAAGCGCAAGCTGCCGCGCGACGTGCGTTTCAGCTATGTCCCGGCCGCGTTCGACCCGCGCGACAACTATGCGCGCGCGTTCTTCGCCGCCGAGCAGCTCGGCGCGCTTGGGCGGACGCATGCCCAGCTGTTCCACGCCATCCACGTCGCCGATACCGTGCCGATGGTCAATGCCAGCGCCGATGAGCTGGCCGCGTTCTATCGCCAGAATGGCGTGGACGGGGCCAAGCTGAAGGCCGCGATGGCCAGCCCCGCGGTGGATGCGAAGATGCGGCGTGCCCGCGAGTTCCTGCTCGCCAGCGGCCTGCAGGGAACGCCGACCCTGATCGTCGACGGCAAGTACCGCATCCAGGCGCGCACCCACCAGGATGCGCTGCGCATCGCCGACCAGCTGATCGCGATGGAACGCGCGGCCGCCAGGGCGCGCTGAGCGCCCCACTCCACGACCCACGACACACCACCCCACGCAACGACCGGAAACGACCATGAACAAGCGCCTCGCCCTGTTGTCCCTGCTGCTGCTGCCCTTGCTGGCCTGCACGCGCCAGGAACCCGCCTCCGTCGACACCGGCGCCGAGGCCGCGACCCCGGCTGCCGAAGCATCCGCCGCCGCCGCACCGGATGCTGCGCCTGCCGCGACAGCCGACGCCGCGACCCCTCCCGCGGCCGATGCCGCGCCCGCCGCGGTCGCGGACGAATCCGCGGCCGCGACCCCGCCGCCGATACCCGCGGCGGCGCCCCAGGGGCCGCCGCTGGTGGCCGGCGAGGATTACGAGACCATCCAGGGCGGCCAGCCGTTCGCGCCGCTGGGCGGCAAGATCGAGGTGGTCGAGGTGTTCAACTACGTCTGCCCGGCCTGCGCCGCGTTCCAGCCGCTGGTCAGCGCCTGGAAGAAGACGCTGCCGGCCGACGTGCGATTCACCTACGTGCCGGCGCCGTTCGGCCCGCGCTGGGATCCCTATGTGCGCGCCTTCTACGCCGCGAAGACGATGGGCGTGTCCGAGCAGGCGCACGACGCGCTCTACAACGCGATCCACGTCGAACGCATGCTCAAGGGCGAGCTCGGCAACGACACGCCGGAAGACATCGCCAAGTTCTACGCCCGCTACGGCGTCGACCCGAAGCAGTTCGTCAGCACCATGGCCAGCTTCGCGGTCGAAGGCAGCTACAACCGCTCCCGGCAGTTCATCCAGCGCGAGCAGGTCAATTCCACGCCCACCCTGGTCGTCAACGGCAAGTACCGGGTCAAGGGCAAGAGCTTCCCGGACATGCTGCGCATCGCCGACCACCTGATCGCACGGGAGCGGGCCGCGACGGGCGGCTGATCGCCTGCGCGATCACCCGCAACGCCGGAGAACCATGGAGAACCAGCGCCTCAAGCTGCTCAGCGCCAATATCCAGGCCGGATCGAGCACGCGTCGCTACAGCGACTATGCGACGCGCAGCTGGTCGCACGTGCTGCCGGCCGGCAACAAGCGCGGCGCGCTCGATACCATCGCCAAGCTGGCCGGCGAACACGACATCGTCGGACTGCAGGAAAGCGACCCCGGCAGCTGGCGTTCGGGTTTCACCAACCAGACCCACTACCTCGCCGAACGCGGCGGCTTCGAATACTGGAGCCACCAGCCCAATCGCCGTGTCGGCAACTTCGCCTCCAGCGCCAACGGCCTGCTGAGCAGGCTGGAACCGCTGGAAGTCATCGACCAGTCCCTGCCCGGCCGCATCTCCGGCCGCGGCGTGTTGATGGCGCGTTTCGGCGAAGGCGACGACGGCCTGACGATCGCGATCGCGCACCTGTCCCTGGGTGCGCAATCGCGGCGTTCGCAGCTGTCGTTCATCGCCGAACTGCTGCAGGACCACCCGAACGCGGTGCTGATGGGCGACTTCAACTGCACCTCCGATCGCCCCGAAATGGAGCTGTTGTACCGCCAGACAAGCCTGCAGCCGCCGGCTTGCGCGGTGCATACCTTCCCGAGCTGGAAGCCGCAGCGCGCGATCGACCACGTGCTGGTCACCGGCACCCTGGGCTGCCGCGAAATGCGCGCCATCCCGGCGGCGGCCTCGGACCACCTCGCGCTGTCGGTGGAGCTGGATATCCCGCAAAGCGCCCTGCGGCAGCCGGCGACGGCATAGCTCCGCCGCAACGGACGACCTCCACCCGATGGCAACGAAAACGGGCGGCGATTCGCATCGCCGCCCGTCGGTCCCGCATGGATCACACGGTCAGAAGCGGTAGTTCGCGCTGACGTAGTAGAACGCACCCGGCAGGTCGTAGGTACCGGCGTCGTAGCCGTTCAAGGAACAGGTCACGCACACCGGCGGTTCCTTGCCGAACACGTTGTTGGCGCCGAGCGCCAGCTTGAGTCCCTTGAGGTTGAAGGCGTCGTTCCAGCCCAGCTGGATGTCGTGGTAGACCACGGCGCCGAGCTTGTTGAAGCCGGTGTCCAGGCAGCCCGGGACATCGGCCACGATCGCGTTGCTGCAGTCTTCCTCGACCGAGTCGATGTAGCGCAGCCCGTAGTTGGCCTCGAAACTCCCCATGCGCCAGCCCAGCTGCACGTTGGCCTGCCATTCGGGGATCGCGCTGTCGCTGACCTCGACCCCGACCTTGCGCTGCGCCTCGATGCCATCGCCGTCCACCGCCTTGTAATCGGCGACGTAGGTCGCCTGCGCGGCGGCGGTCAGCGTGCCCCAGCTCCACTCCGGGCTCGTCCAGTTCGCCTTCAGGTCGACGCCACTGGTCTCGATGGTGGCGAAGTTCTGCAGGAAGTTGCTCGGCGGATTGAGGTTGCCGTTGTTCTGGCGGCTGAACGGCGAACACAGGGTGGGATCGGTGCCGCCGGCCGCCAGGCAGGCATTGAGCAGCGCCTGGATGTCGCGGGCCTGGATCGCGCCGTCGATCTTGTGGTGGTAGTAGCCGACCTCGAAGTCGAGCTTGCTCGACCACGACAGGTCCTCCGCCCAGCCCGGGCTGTAGACCACGCCGAAGGTGTAGCTCTTGGAGGTTTCAGGCTGCAGGTCCGGATTGCCGCCGGTGAAGGTGGTGATCTGGGTGTTGGCCTGCTCGAAGTTGTCGGGCACGTTCTGCGCCACGCACGCCGCCTCGAGCCCCGCGGAAACGCCATTGCTGCGGTCGACGACCGGCGCGCCGGTCGGGCCGCAGGGATCGACCAGGGTCGCGCCGAATTGCGTCAGCCCGTACAGCTCACCCAGGTTCGGGGCGCGGAAGCCGGTGGAATAGGTGCCACGCAGCACCAGGTCCTCGATCGGCTGGAAACGGAACCCGGCCTTGTAGGTGGTCTTGCCGCCGAAGGTCGAGTAGTCCGAATAGCGCACGGCGCCGGTCAGGTCCAGGGTGGCCAGTACCGGCAGGCTGACTTCGCCGTAGACCTCGCTGACGTCGTAGTCGGCCGACACCGGCGAGGCGAAGGAATCCTGCGACTCCCCGCTCTGGCGCAGCGGATCGGGGTTGAAGTCGCCCTTGTAGCGGCGGTGCTCGACGCCCGCGGCGAACCCGGCGCTGCGATCGCCGATCGAGAACATGTCGCCGCTGACGTTGGCCTGCACCAGGTCCAGCACCTGCTTGCTGGAGTCGACCTGGCGGGTGCGGATGTAGTCGATCATCTGTTGCGTGAACGGACGGCCCTGGCCGCCGAAGAGGTCCAGCGGCACGCAGCCGGGCACCGCCGCGCACACCGCGGGATCGCCCAGCGCGAGCTTGATCTTGGCGATGTTGTAGCCGTTGGTGAAGACCTGGCTGGCCTTGTTCTCGGTGTGGACGGCATTGGCATCCCAGTTGAAATTGTGGTCGCCGATGGCGAACGAGCCGTCCAGGCCGACGTTGAAGTACCAGGTGTCCACGTCCTGGGTGAAGCCGCGCGGCCCGACCTCGAGCGGACGACGGCCGACGAAGATGAAGTTGCTGTTCGCGTCCAGGTCGAAGCCGAAGGGATTGAACGGCTGGTTGGCGGGGATCGAGATGGTGTCGGCGATGCCGCCGGTGCCGGCGCCGGGGCCGACGAAGATCGGCTCGGGCGCCGCCTGGTTGGCCGAGGTGCGATTGTTGTACAGCGCCTTGACGTGCAGGCGGGTTTTGTCGGTGAGGTCGTAGGACAGGCTGGTGAACATCCCCTTGCGCTTGTTCGGCGTCAGCAGCAGGTTGAACGGCGCGTAGTTGAAGCGGTCGGCGCCGGTGAAGCCGTGGTAGGTGCCGCCATTGGGGTTGCCGCGCACGAAGTTCGGCGTGGTGGTGCCGTCGTTCAGCGTCATGTTGTAGAACACCGGATCGCCGTTGCCGTCGACCAGCGTCGGATCGGTGAACAGGTAGCGCCCCTGCGGGGTGCCGGAACTGCATGCGCCCTGCCCCGCGCCCGGTTCGCAGACCGCGGACTGGCCCCACTTGCCCGAGCTGATCGCATCCTGCTCGAAGTAGCTGGCGCCGAACACGGCCGACCAGCGGTCGCCACCACCGCCCAGGGTCAGCGAGGCTTCCTTGGTGTCGCCACCGCGGCTGTACTGGCCGTAGTAGGTGTGTACTTCGGCGCCGTCAAGGGTCTTGCGGGTGATGATGTTGACCACGCCGGCGATGGCATCGGAGCCGTAGATCGCCGAGGCACCGTCCTCCAGCACCTCGATGCGGTCGACGATCGCCAGCGGGATGGTGTTGAGGTCGGCGCTGCCGGACACGCCGGAGGCCGAGGACTCGTTGACCCAGCGGATGCCGTCGACCAGCACCAGCACGCGCTGCGGCCCGAGGTTGCGCAGGTCCACCTGCGCCGAGCCGGCGCCGATGCCGCCGCCATCGGGCGGATAGCCGAAGTTGCCGGACGAGTTGAACTTGGAGTTCAGCGCCTTGCCGCTTGCGGTGAGCTGCTGGAGGATGTCGCCGACGGTCTGCAGGCCGGTGGCGTCGAGCTTCTTGCGGTCGATCACGAGCACCGGCTGCGCGGTGACGGCGTTGGACTGCTTGATGCGGCTGCCGGTGACGGTGATGGTATCGAGGGTCTTGGCTTGCTCCCCGGCATCGCTCTGGGCGCAGGCGAAGCCCGAAAGCGACAGCAGCAGCGAAACTTGGATGGCCTGGGCCAAACGGTGGCGGTGCAAGGACGTCATCGTGCTCTCCGGTGATGAAGGGAATGGAGGCGCCGGCCCCTGTTCACACGGCGTCCAGCGACTTGTAAACAATTCGTAAAACGAGCGCAAGGGCTGCAGGACATGTAAGCGTTTACAGATCCTGCCGGCCTTGCTCCTTGTCTCGCTTCCTTGCTGTGCGTGGACCCGGTCGCCCGGCTGCCACGGGGCGTGCGAAGTTCGATTCAGACCCCGTCCTCTATAGTCCGGCGATGCCCAATTTCCCCCTGCGCACCCTGCTGCTTGCCCTTGCCTGCGCCGCCATCGCCGGCGCCGTCCACGCCCAGTCGCCGCCTGGCGACGCCATCGCGGATGCGATCGATGCGGCCGAACGCGGACAGCCGGTCGACGCCCCCCGCTTCGCCCGCGACCCCCTGTCCGGCTGGCTCGAATACGCCGGCCTGCGCCGCGACATCGACAATGTCGACGCCGCCCGCGCGCAATCCTTCCTGTCGCGCTACCAGGGCCAGGCGGTCGCCGCGGCCTTCCGGGCAATCTGGCTGGCCGCCACCGCGCGCCGCGAGGACTGGCCGGCGTTCCGCGCCGCCTGGCAGCCGACCATCACCGACACCGCGCTGCGCTGCGCCGAACTCAACGCGCGCCAGGCCGGTGGTGGCGCCGATGCGCAGTGGATCAAGGACGCGCAGGCGATCTGGCGCAGCAGCGGCAAGTCGCTGCCGGACAGCTGCGACGCGCCGTTCGCGGTGCTTGCCGCCAGGGGCGGGCTGCCGCCGGAACTGCGCTGGGAGCGGATCGACAAGGCCGCCGAAGACTGGCAGCCGGCGGTGATGCGCGCCGCGGCGCGCGGCCTGCCGGCCGAGGATTTCGCGCTCGCCAACCGCTATGCGGATTTCATGACCGCCGTCAGCGACGACGCGCTGGCGTGGCCGAAGACCCCGCGCAGCCGCATGGTCGCGTCCCAGGGGCTGGCCCGGCTCGGCAAATCCACGCCGGCCGCGGCGGAGGCGGCGCTGCCGCGCTTCGCCAGGGCGCTCGGCTTCGACGAGGCCGAGCGCGGTCGCGTGCTGTACCAGGTCGCGCTGTGGACGGTGGCGTCGTACGAACCGGATTCGGCACGCCGCCTGGCCGCGGTGCCGGACCCGGCGTGGGACGAGCGCCTGCACGAATGGCAGGTGCGGGAGGCGCTGGCGCGCTCGGACTGGCCCGCGGCGCTGGCCGCGATCGGCCGCATGGGCGAGGCGCAGCGCAAGGACTCGCGCTGGACCTACTTCGCGGCGCGCCTGCGCGAACTCACCGGCGACAAGGCCGGGGCGCAGGCGCTGTATCGCAGCGCGGCGCGCAGCGCCGACTTCCACGGCTTCCTGGCGGCCGATCGCCTCGGCCAGCCGTATGCCCTGTGCCCCTGGAACATCGACGACACCGCTGCGGCCAAGACCATGGTCGCGCGCGATCCGGCGCTGGTGCGGGCGATCGCGCTGCACCGCATCGGCCGCAAGGACTGGGCGGGCCTCGAATGGAAGGATGCGCTGTCCCGCTTCGACGCTGTCCAGCGCCGCCTTGCGATCGAGGTCGCGCAGGACAACGCCTGGTTCGACCGCGGCGTGTTCGGGCTCGATCTCGCCAACCACCCGGACGAACTGCGCCTGTACGACCTGCGCTTCCCGCTCCACCACGCCGACACCATCCGTCGCGAGTCGCTGCGGCACGACCTCGACCCGGCCTGGGTCGCGGCCGAGATCCGCGCCGAAAGCATCTTCGACCCGAAGGCGCGCTCGCCGGCCAATGCGCGCGGCCTGATGCAGGTGATGCCGGCGACCGGGGCCGCCGTCGCGCGCCGCCTCGGCATCCCCTACGCCGGCGCCGATGCGCTTTACGACTCCGACACCAACATCGCCATCGGCAGCGCCTACCTGCGGCAGATGGAGGACAAGTACGGCCAGACCTACGTCGCCATCGCCGCCTACAACGCCGGCCCCACGCCGGTGGCGCGCTGGCAGTCGCAGCGGCCGGCGATGGACCCGGATTTCTGGATCGAGACCGTCAGCTACAAGGAAACCCGCGAGTACATCGCGCGGGTGCTGGCCTTCAGCGTGATCTACGACTGGCGCATGAACGGCAAGGCGGTGCCGGTGACGCTGCGCATGCGCGGCGACACCGGCCCGCGCAAGCAGTTCACCTGCCCGCAGCCGGAAACGCCAAAGCCCTTGTAGGAGCGCCCCTTGGGCGCGATGAACTTTGCCGGCAAGGCATCGCGCCCAAGGGGCGCTCCTGCAGGTTCTCTGACATGATCGTGGCATGAAGACCTACCTCGTCGGCGGCGCGGTGCGCGACCGGCTGCTCGGCCTGGCGCCGGGCGATCGCGATTTCGTCGTCGTCGGCGAAACCCCGGAAACCATGCTCGCCGCCGGCTTCAAGCCGGTCGGCCGCGACTTCCCGGTGTTCCTGCATCCGGAAACCGGCGAGGAGTACGCATTGGCGCGCACCGAGCGCAAGTCCGGACGCGGTTATCGCGGCTTCGTGGTCGATGCTGATCCGTCGGTAACGCTGGAAGAGGACCTCGGCCGCCGCGACTTCAGCATCAACGCGATCGCCGAAGACGCCAGCGGCGCGATCACCGATCCGTTCGGCGGCATGCCCGACATCGAGGCGCGCGTGCTGCGCCACGTCGGCCCGGCCTTCGTCGAGGATCCGCTGCGGGTGCTGCGCGCCGCCCGCTTCATGGCGCGCTTCGCGCCGCTGGGCTTCAGCGTCGCGCCGGAAACGATGGCCTTGATGCGCGCCATGGCCGACAGCGGCGAGCTGTCGTCGCTGGTGCCTGAGCGCGTCTGGCAGGAGCTGGTGCGCGCGCTGGCATCGCAGCGTCCTTCGGCCTTCCTGCGCACCCTGCACGACTGCGGCGCGCTGCGCGCGGTGCTGCCGGAAGTCGAGGCCCTGTACGGCGTGCCGCAGCGCGCCGAATACCACCCCGAGGTCGATACCGGCGTGCACGTCGAGCTGGTCTGCGATATGGCCGCGAGGCTGGCGCCCGGCGACGACGTGGTCGGCTTCGCCGCGCTCACCCACGACCTGGGCAAGGCGCTGACCCCGGCCAGCGAATTGCCGCGCCACGTGATGCACGAACAGCGCGGCCTGGCGCCGCTGCGCGCGCTGTGCGAACGCCTGAAGGTCCCCATCGCGCACCGCGAGCTGGCGGCCATGGCCTGCCGCGAACACCTCAACGTGCATCGCCTGGCCGAATTGCGCGACGACACCGTGCACGACCTGCTGGCGCGCTGCGATGCGTTCCGCAAGCCGGCGCGCATCGCGCAGCTGGCGATCGCCTGTGAAGCCGACGCGCGCGGCCGCGACGGATTCGCCGACCACGACTATCCGCAGGCCGCCGAATTGCAGCGACTGCACGCTGCTGCGCTGGCGGTGCGCGGCGCGGACGTCTCGCGGGAGGGGCTCGATGGCCCGGCGCTGGGCGAAGCGCTGCGCCGGGCGCGGATCGCGGCGATCGCACGCGCGCGGGCACGGCCGGCGTCGGGGACGTAGCCCCGACCTACGAGCTTGTTGCGGTACGTGGCGTCGCGATTTCCGGACGACCCATGGCCTGGCGGAATGTCGCGTGGGGGCGTAGCCCCGCATCCCGTAGGTCGGGGCTACGCCCCCGACACAATCCCATCCCCAGAGAACCGCGGCAATACGCGGCGCTGCAGCAGCGCATCAAGCGCCGCCAGCTCCGGGTACCGCGGCAACGTCTCGCCGAGGTAGGCGAGGAAGCGCGGCGCATCGGCCAGGTATTTCGGCTTGCCGTCGCGGTGCTGCAGGCGGGCGAAGATGCCCAGCACTTTCAGATGCCGCTGTACGCCGACCAGGTCGGAATCGCGCTGGAATCGCTCGCGTCCCGGAACCGGCAGCCCGGCGGCCACGGCGCGCGCGTGGTAGGCGTCGATCCCGCGCGCCACGGTATCGGCGGGCCAGCTCGCGAACGCATCCTTGAACAGGCTCAGCACGTCGTAGGCGATCGGCCCGCGCACCGCGTCCTGGAAGTCGAGCACGGCCACCGCGTCGCCGGCCGGCATCAGGTTGCGCGGCATGAAGTCGCGATGCACCAGCACCTGCGGCTGCGCGCGCGCCGCGGCCACCAGCAGGTCGCCGGCCCGCGCCAGCGCGGCGCGCTCGCCGGGCTCCAGCTCGATGCCGAGGTGGCGCGCGAGGAACCAGTCATCGAACAGCGCCAGTTCGCGTCGCAGCAGCGCCTCATCGTAGTCGGGCAGGTCCGGCGGGCAGGCGATCGCCTGCAGCTTCAGCAGCTGCACCAGGGCGGCGTCGAACAAGGCTTCGGCATCGCCGTCCTGCATCGCCTGCAGGCAAGTGGCCTGGCCGAGGTCCTCGAGCAGCAGGAAGCCGGCCTCGACATCGCGCGCCAGCACCCGCGGCACGCGCACGCCACCGCGCTCGAGCAGTTCCCGGACGCGCAGCCACGGCCGCACGTCCTCGAGCCCGGGTGGCGAGTCCATGACGATGCGGCTGCCGCCGTCGGTATCGCCGCGCCAGTAGCTGCGGAATCCGGCATCGGTCGAAGCGCGCTGCAGTTCAAGCGCGGCATCGCCGGTGGCCGTCCTGGCCCAGTCGAGCCGCGCGCGCGCGCGCGACGCATCGGACTGGTTCGGGATCGTCTCTGCGGTCGTCATGCGAGGGGGCTTGCGTACAAGGCGTGGCCAGCGGGATGGCACAGGTTAACCCGCGCCTGCCCGCTGCCGGCAGTCCGGGCGGGGCTGCCCGCACTCATTCCCTGCGCCGGTCCATGCGCAGCAGCAGGTCGCGCAGCGGCGTCAGCGCCGTGGCGGAGCCGAGCAGCACCCCGAGCGCGTCGGCCAGCGCATCCATCGGGTCCATCGAGCGCGTGCTGGTGAACGCTCCCTGCGCGATTTCGACCGCCACGCCCAGCAGCACCAGGCCGATCGCCGCGCGCCACAGCGCGCGCCGGCCGCGGAACAGCTGCACCGCGCCGGCCGCAAGCAGGAACCATGCGAGGAAGTGCTCGATCTTGTCGCCGCCCGGCGGCAGGGGCGGCAGGTCGCGCAGCGGGACCAGGCAGGCCACGACCACCAGCAACAGCGCCAGCCACCACAGTCCCAGCCACAGGCGCGGATGCCGCAGCGGCTTGACCGCGCCGGCACCGATCACAGGCGGAAGCTCAGGTCGCCGGCCAGGAAGGCGGTGCCGAACTCCGCCCCGCGCGCGAAGCCCATCGCCTGGAAGCGTTCGCCCATCGCGCCGGGCAGGGTCAGCTGCTTGGCCTGCTGGCGCAGCGCGTAGCGCGCGGCCTCGTCGGCGGCGCCCGCCTCCTGTTCGGCCAGGCGCTGCTCCAGCCCATTGCCGATCAACAGGCTGGCCTGCGAACAGTAGCCAGCGAAGTCGAAGCCCGCATCGGTGCCGGCCTCGGCCAGCGCGGTGAAATCGACCGAAGCGGTGATGTCCTGCAGCCCGACCCGCGCGAACACGTCGTTGCTGACCCGATGGCGGTGGAAGGCGCGCAGGGTGCCGTCGCTGCGGTCGGGCGCGTAGTACTCGCGGCGCGAATAGCCGTAATCGACGAACAGCATCGCGCCCGCGCGCATGCCGCCGATCACCGCCTGGATCCAGTAGGGCAGCTGGGGCAGCAGTTCCGAACGGTAGCCGTCCTGGAACGGCGCCTCGCGCTGGCGCTCGACGTGGCGTACCGCCGCCGACAGCAGCGCATCGGCCGGGCGGTCGCTGCGCATGAAGCCGTCGCCGCCGTCGAGCGCGACATGTTCCTCGAACACTTCGCCGTCGCGCAGGGTGAAGCGCGGCGTCGGCAGCGCATCGATCACTTCGTTGGCGAACAGCACGCCGTGCCACTCTTGCTGCAGCGGCCCGTCCAGCCATTCGACGCGCGCGAACAGCGGTGGCGGCAGCCGCTGGCCCAGGCGCTCGCGCTGGCGCTCGCGCAGGTCGGCGCTGGGTTCGAGGATGGCGTAGCGCGCCGGCACCGCGTCGATGGCCGCCAGGCGTCGGATCGCGTGTTCGGCGAAGGCGCCGCTGCCGCCGCCGAGCTCCACGAACCGCGCGTCGGCGCCAAGCTGCTGGATCACCGGCGCGACCGCCTCGGCCACGCACTGGGCGAACAGCGAGCCCAGCTCCGGCGCGGTGACGAAATCGCCGGCGCGGCCGAACTTGGTCGCTCCGGCGCTGTAGTAGCCCAGGCCCGGCGCGTACAGCGCCAGCTCCATGAAGCGCGAGAACGGGATCATGCCGCCGGCCGCCGCGATCTGTTCGCGGATCAGGGCCTGCAGGCGGGCGCTGTGGGCGAGCGCGTCTTCGGAAATCGTGGGATCGGACATGGGCGAACAGGATACGAGAACCGACCTGTAGGAGCGCACCTGGGCGCGACAGGCTTTACCGGTAAAGCCTGTCGCGCCCAGGTGCGCTCCTACAAATCGGGCGATGGCGTTATCGTGTCGCCATGCCCGACACCCGCAAAGTTGCCCTGGTCACCGGCGCTGCCCGCCGCCTCGGTGCCGCCATCGCCCGGCGCCTGCATGGCGCCGGCTACGACCTCGCCCTGCACTATCGCCATTCTGCCGACGAGATGCAGGCGCTGGCGGCCGGCCTCGAGTCCGCGCGCGTCGGCAGCGTGCTCACGCTGCAGGCCGACCTGGCCGAATTCGATCGCATTCCCGAACTGGTCGCCCGGACCGTGGGCCGCTTCGGCCGCCTCGACGCCCTGGTCAACAACGCCTCCATGTTCGTGCCGACCGCGGTCGGTGAAACCACGCCGGCGCAGTGGGACGCGCTGTTCGCTTCCAATGCGCGCGCGCCGTTCTTCCTGGCGCAGGCCGCGGCCCCGCATCTGGCCGCCGCGCGGGGCGCCATCGTCAACCTGACCGACATCCATGCCGAGCGTCCGCTGCGCGCGCATGGCGTCTACTGCATGACCAAGGCCGCGCTGGTGATGGCGACCCGGTCGCTGGCGCTGGAGCTGGCGCCCGAGGTGCGCGTCAATGCGATCGCGCCTGGCGCGATCCTGTGGGCAGAAGGCGAGGACGATACGGCGAAGCAATCCGCCATGCTCGTGCGTACGCCGCTGGCGCGCACCGGCACCCCGGAGGAAGTCGCGGAAGCCGTGCGCTGGCTGCTGCAGGATGCAACCTATTGCACCGGGCAGATCCTGCGACTGGACGGCGGGCGGCTGCTGCAGGAATGAACCTGCGGATATAGTCCGGACCGTCGGGGATGTAACCCCGACCTACCATCTACCGCATCCTTCCGTAGGTCGGGCCT
>SWCD01024050.1_pt2 | contig 49538 bp, 53 predicted proteins | sample 4693011 | NCBI WGS metagenome assembly SWCD01 (sample SAMN10267278, study PRJNA491770) | bioreactor metagenome | isolation source: DHS bioreactor inoculated with marine | place: Japan: Omine Ridge, Nankai Trough
ATCACAGGCATCACCCTGCAAATCACCATCGGTATCTATCTGTGCCGGATTCGCATTAACCGGGCAATTATCACCAACATCACCAATACCGTCTATGTCGGTATCAACTGTTTCTGATGGATCAGTCGGGAACACGTCAACGTTATCGTTAACGCCATCACTATCCGTATCTGCCAGTAGTGGATTTGTGCCGAGTGCACTTTCTTCGACATCAGTCAAACCATCGTTATCATCATCCACATCGCAGACATCACCCTGGGCATCGCCATCGGTATTGGTTTGCGGGGCATTTGCATCGACAGGGCAGTTATCTGCATTGTCGCCCACAGTATCTGCATCTGTATCGATTGTTTCTGTCGGGTCAGTCGGGAACGCATCAACGTTATCATCGACACCATCACTATCCGTGTCTGCCAGTAGTGGATTTGTACCGAGTGCACCTTCTGCAACATCAGTCAGTCCATCGTTATCATCATCCGCATCACAGACATCACCCTGGGCATCGCCATCGGTATTGGTTTGCGGGGTATTGGCATCAACGGGGCAGTTATCAGCATTGTCGCCCACAGTATCTGCATCTGTATCGATTGTTTCGGTGCCATCCGTAGGGAACACATCGACATCATCATTTACTGCATCGCCATCAGTATCAACCGCTAACGGGTTTGTGCCTTTAACTTTTTCATCAGCATCATCCAGGTTATCACCATCGGTATCGGTGACCAGTGGTTTGGTCCCATCAATCAGTTCATCTGCATCACTAACTGTATCATTGTCATCGTCCAGATCAGCGTTGTCACCTTCACCGTCGCCATCTGTATCTTTTGTTTCTAATGGATTCGTCGGGAACGCATCGACGCCATCGAAAGCACCATCACCATCACAGTCCACCAGTACCGAACACGCCGTCGTACCGTCTGTAGCCACACCGATATCTGCAATATCAGCGACACCATCATTATCATCATCGAGGTCTGCAACATCACCCGTGCCATCATTGTCGGTATCGATGGATTCTGCAGGATCCAGCGGGAACGCATCGGTAACATCATCAATACTGTCACCATCATCATCAGCATCACAGGCATCCCCCTGGCCGTCAGCATCGGTATCAGTTTGGGCAGGATTGAAATTATCCGGACAGTTATCGGCACCACCACGAGCATCATCACCGTCACCATCTATATCGGTTCCACCTGGATTCGGCGTTGCGCCTTCATCTTCATCTAAAATGCCGTTGTTATCATCATCCGTGTCTGCGTTATCACCGACGCCATCGCCATCACTGTCAACTGACTCAGAACCGTCATCAGGAAACATATCATTAACATTTAAAACACCATCACCATCACTATCGGGATCAGGTGCTGCCGGTGCCAGCACTGTAGTAATAGTGCCATCGATTAAACCAGTAGTCGGCGTAGTTGAACCTGTGCTCGCTTTTTCTGAATCCAGAATCTCCTGCACATCACTAACCGTTTGAGAAGTAGGACTGTTTGGAATAGGCAGCATTGCAGGACCCTGTTGCAACACGGCTAATGTAACCGGATCATTAAAAACACCATCAGCCAGATCATCAGCCAAACCGGTTAAAACACTATCCGTATCACCGCCGATAGTTTCTTGATCGATCTGATAAACGATGGCAGCCACCGCTTCTACTGCGGCACGGTAAGCAGCTACTGCCGCCTGTTCAGCCGTAGTATCAGTCGCAGAGTTAATCAGGGGCGCCGTATCAAAAATATCCACTGAACCATCTGCGCCAAAACCCAGTGTAGAGATAACCTGGTCTGCAGCGATAGGTAGTGCGGCCAAAAATTCAGCTTTAGTCGTCGTACCATCGGGCGTACCGGTCCACGGCGGCGTATTTGAATCCGCATTGAGGATAGCAAGATCCATAGCCATCGTAGTTAGCGGTGTCGCATAAATGGGTGTACCACTATCCAGCATCGACTGTGTGACAACTGTGCGCAGAACACTGATAACAGGGAATACATTCGTCGTCGTATCTCTGGTACTGGCAACACCGGTAAACTCCATAATATAAGGGGGGTTCAAAGGTAACGGCAAGCTCAGGCCAGAAATCGCAGTATTGCTGCCTGTGACACCAGCGTCAATAACTACGCCTTTAAAACCCGATCGCGTCGCATCGAAAGCAAAGACAGTAACAACCGCGTCGACCAGCGGACCTTTAACAGCACCACCAGCAATGCTTTGTGTCGCCGGTGCTGTTGGTGGGGGAACAACTGGCGTAGTTACAGGTGAAGCAGCGGGTGCGGGATCACTTCCACCACCGCCACAACTAACAAGCGCCACTGACAGGGTTATCATCAAAATAGAAACGGGTTTAGTAAACAGGCTAGCTACGTTACTGCTCATAGTATTGACTTCCATTTGTTCGCATTTATCTCGCCATTGCAACGAGAGGTTGGTTTAGAACGAAACCAAGCAATAATTAAGCCAAAACAAAAATATTGATATTTATCAATTTGATAAATAAATATTAGTTAATAATCAATTATTAACATGTAAAAGATTTGAACGAATATAAAGTCTTTGGGGCAAAAACGGCAAATTTATGATTAGAGACACCAGTATTATTTATACTTCTCCCTGATAACTATTGCGCTCGATAGCCGCCACATGGGCATCTCAGCAATTTTTCACTATGTCATTGCCACTGTAAATATTTTTGACACCTGTACAAAAGCCCGTTGAGAAAAAGCGTGGAATGGTAGCCGAACCTGGACTATGTTTGCCTGGAGCAAACATGAACGCACGCTTTCTGTGCGACCCACAGGGTGAGGCACAAGGAAGTGCCGAATAAAAAATTGTCAGGAACAATTTTTCATGAGCCCTGTTTTTTAGGGCGACGCCCGCAGGCTTCTAAAGGGATGTAGATGATAGAGTAACGCAGGAACAGTTGCCGAAGCGAAGCACATGGATGTGCGGAGTAATTGAACCAGACCTGTTTCAATTCGGCTCAACAAATCCCAGCACAGGTGTCTGGCACAGGCGATTAATTTAGGGAAAAATGGTGGCCGAACCTGGAATTGAACCAGGGACACGCGGATTTTCAATCCGCTGCTCTACCAACTGAGCTATTCGGCCATTTTTCTGTGCATGACAGCACGCAGGATAATTTTGAGCCGAAACCGGCTTGGCTCAAAAGAAGGCGTATTTAATCGACTCGGCGCGCCTGAGTCAAGCGCCTTGGCCCATTTCTGGCGATTATTTTGCTTGCAGAATAACGCTTACCGGTGCTGCCAGCGCCAGTTGCGTGATATCCGAACACCACTGATATTGTTCACTCTCAGCGATCGCCTGAACGTGTGGCGCGACCTGCACCTCACAGGGGGTTATATCGAGATGAAAATGACTGAAGCTGTGGCGAAAAACCGGCAGATCATTGTGCTGGTCCACCGTTAATTGCCAGTTCTGGCTGACCACCTCGCCGACCGCCTGATCCATCGCCAGCTCGGGCAAACTCCATAGACCGCCCCAGATGCCCGCCGGCGGGCGTTTTTCCATCAGGCAATCGCCCTTGTCGTTACGGATAATCAGCAGACGCTTTTCGCGCACGGGCAAGGTTTTCTTTGGCTTTCTGGTCGGCAATTCAGCGACGCGGCCGGTCTGATACGCCCGGCAATCTTCTGTTAACGGGCAGACATGGCACTTTGCCGAAGCGCGAGTACACACCGTTGCACCCAGATCCATAATCGCCTGCGTATAGTCGGCCAGCTGCGACTCGGGGGTATATTTTTCGGCCCAAAACCACAGCTGCTTTGCGACGTGAGACTGCGCCGGCCAGCCTGCCACTGCCTGATAACGCGCCAGCACCCGTTTGACATTGCCGTCGAGAATGGCGTGGCGCTGCCCCAGGGCCTGGGCGAGGATAGCACCGGCGGTTGATGGCCCGATGCCCGGCAGCGCCAGCACCTCGTCATAGTTCTGTGGAAACTGGCCGCCGTGTTGTTCGGCAATGATTTGTGCCGCCTTGTGCAGATTTCTGGCGCGGCTGTAATAGCCCAGCCCCGCCCACTGCAGCAGAACATCATCCTGCGAGGCCGATGCCAGCGCGGCAACATCAGGAAAAGAGGCCATGAATTTTTCGAAGTACGGAATCACCGTCGCCACCTGGGTCTGCTGCAACATGATCTCGGACAGCCAGTTACGATATAACGTTGTGTTTTTCTGCCAGGGCAGGTCGTGGCGACCGTGTTGTTTATACCAGCAAATTACAGAATCAGAAAACTTTTTCATATCATCAATGTACCTAAAACGGCAAATGGGTCAGACCGGCCAGAAGCGGACATGCTGGTAAAAACTGATTTCTCTCGCAGAGCCGCAGAGCTCGCAGAGAAAAACGATTTTAAGTTTCTGTCGTCCTGAGCGAAGTCGAAGGATCTTGCTGCCACCAGACCACTCAGGCTGTTAAGATCCTTCGACTTCGCTCAGGACGACAACATAATTTAATTATTTTTCTTTGCGTTCATTTGCGGATGATAATAAAAAGCTTTTCTCTGCGAGCTCTGCGGCTCTGCGAGAAATAATTCTTTACTTCCGTTACGTATCGGAAGGCGACTTTTTACAAGGTAACTTTCAAGTTAAAACTCAGAACAAACCTTTGAGTTTATTTTTTAATTTTTCCTGAAGTTTATCGGTGCTTTTTTTCAGTTCTTTTTTAGCCTTTTCTTCTGCACGACGACGCTCGGCATCCACTTTGGCTTTCGCTTCGGCTTGCAGACGTTTCTTCTCAGCATTGAGTTTCGCTTTGGCTTCATTTTTCAACACATCGGTGGTGGACTTTTTCAGCTTGTCCATATCCAGTTTATATTCCAGCGCATCAAACGGGCCATACACACGAACAAACACCGGTTTGTCGAGAATTTTTTCTACCACGGTTTTGCCACGCGGCAGGCTGACTGAAGTATTCACGTCCAGTCGGTTCTGCATGATATCGACATAACCTTTCGCGGTCACTTTTACACGTTTCGCCGACATCAAAAAATCATTGGTGCGTGCCTTGCCGTCGGCCAGATTGATCGTGCTGCTAATCTTATCGAACACGGTGACATCACGCGGTTTATAACTGCCCATGATAGTTTTCGACATACCAAAACCTTTGCTGTCGACGTAATTGGCAACCGATGAACGCATGTAAAATTCTGGATCAAAACCGCGCACGGCTGTTTGTTTCATATCAAACACGATCTGACCTTCGCTGTCCCGCTTCAACTGGTTAACCGTCTCACCCGTGGTTTTAACGTCCATCTTCAGATTAACTGCACCTTCCATCTCTAAGGGTTTTTCACCCATCATACCGACCAAAAATGGATTCGCCACCGGGCCAATCTGCACCTGATTTACTTTCAGCCTGATACCATACGCGGGTTTGGCTTTTTTCACGTTCACATTCACAGCGGCGTTCACCTGTCCCTGCAACACCTGCAAAGACAATGGTTTAATGTTTATCTCGCCCTTGTGCGCTTTCAGTCTCATCAGAAATTGTTTGATCTGATATTCTTTAGCCGTCAAAGTCGCGATCTTAAAATCGCCTTCGATATCCAGCTGGCGCATCATCTCGACTGGCAGTTCAATTTTCTCATTACCTGTTGCCGCGGTTTCAGTTGCTGCGTTTGTCTTTTCAGCCGCCGCGCTTTCATTGATCGGCATTGGTACCGGCGGCAGATAGTCATTGATGTTCAGTCGATCAAACGACAGATCGTAACGCAGTTGCTGCTTTGATATATTCAGCACATGTATCCAGCCGCTTAACGCGCTGTCATCCAGCGACAGCACAAAATCATTTGCCTGAAATTTTTCACCGTTTAATTTTATTTTTGTTTTAATCGACACCCGGTTTAACGCATCGGCTTTTGCCATCGTCGGCAATGCCACCGCCACCCGTTTTGCCACTTCACGCGCATTAAATGGCTGCACTTCGATACTGCCCAGTATCACTGGCGTTTTCAAAAATTGTGAGACGGTTATGTCGGCGACCGTGGTGGTGCCGAGTGCGGACAGCTGCAACTGTTTGACGACGACACGCTGGGCATCCATCGAAACGTTGATATCCGATTTGATTTCGATCTGTTCCTGCTGTGGAATAAATTCATTGGCATCCGCCAGGATGGTGAATACGAAATCACGCAGATCAAACTCGGTGAGATCTTTGTTGATGCTCAGCTGCGTGCTTAGTTTTAAACGCGTGTCGATAGCCGGCTGGTTATTTTCGATGCGCGCGCCAAAGGCAACGTCAATCGGCTCGTCAAAGGTGATCGCGCTAGTGGTCAGATTTAATTCTGAAACCGTGGCGTGGGTATTGCTGCTGCGATCATCGTAACTGATCATCGCGTCAACTAACTCGAAGCCTTCGACTTTTAATGCTTGTAGCGGTGACGCGTCCTCTTTTCCTGTTGCTGCTTGCGGTTTTTTCTCGGCAGCTTTGCCGGCTTTTCTGATCTCGTCTGCAGCAGGTGCTTCTGCACCGGATTTCGCCAGGTCCGACCAGTTGTTGGTTTTATTTTTGGCGACTTCCAGAGAAACATTGAGCCCGTGTAAACGAATGGTGTTGACCTCGACTTCTTTTTTCAGCAGCGGCAGGACATTGACCTTTATGTCCAGCTGTTTTATCGCAGCGAAAGTTTTTGCTTTAAAGCCTTTTTCATTACCTAACGCAACGTCTTCAACTTTCAGACCGATCCAGGGGAAGATCGAAAGATTAATATCACCGTCGATGCTGAAGCTGCGGCCGGTCGCGCTCTCGACCTGTTCAATAATCTGTGGTTTATAATTATTGGCGTCGAAGGTGGCGACGAATGCCAGCAACGCGAGCAGCACCAACGCCAGCACGATAAAAAAGAATTTAAATGAACGGCGCATCACACTCATATATTTTTCCTGTTATTATTTTCTATCACTTCGTCCATTCACCCGACTTGCCGCCAGACTTTTTAAGCAGACCGATGTCCGTCATCAACATGCCGCGGTCCATAGCTTTGCACATGTCGTAAATCGTTAGCAGGGTAATCTGCACGGCAGTCAATGCCTCCATTTCGACACCGGTCTGTCCCGATGTTTTTACTTCGACAATGCAATGCACATTCTGTTCTTTTTCATTCGCGGTTAATTTGATGTCGACATGCGTCAGTTGCAGAGGATGGCAGAGAGGGATCAGGTCAGCGGTTTTTTTTGCCGCCATCACACCCGCGATTCGCGCCACGCTCAACACATCACCTTTTTTATGGTCGCCCTGAATGATGCGTTGCAAAGTTTCTGCCTGCATCTGAATAAAACCTTCTGCCACTGCCTGCCGCTGTGTGATGTTTTTGCCGCCCACATCCACCATGTGTGCTTCACCGCGCTGATTAAAGTGGTTGAGCTGGTCGTCTGTCATGATGTTTAACCGTGATTATAATCATTTTACCGAACGCCATTATGCCACTTTTGCGGCACGATATTCAGCGAACGATTTTTTTAATTATGCCTCAGGTTTTACCCGACTTGACCGGGGTTTTATATTCTCTCGCAGAGGCGCAGAGCTCGCAAAGGAAAATCAATATTCGTTTTCTCTCGGCGAACTCCGCGCCTCTGCGAGAGAATCAACACATCCATCACTTAGAGAAGCTACCGGCCTGTTACATCCGCTCAAGCCGGGCGCGCAAACGCTCGATCTCATCAAACAGGTCTATCGCCAGTGCAACACCGGCAGGATTAACCCCCAGATCCTGTTGCAAACGCCTGGCTTTCTGCACCCGCTGAATACTCACCCCGCTGAAACACCAGTGCGATTTTTCGATGCCGCTGGGTTCGATGAAACCTTCGTCGACCAGTTCGATGATGTATTCGGCGCGCACCGCACACGCATCACACAACTGCCGCATGGTCAGCCGGGTTTCATTTTCGATGATGTACCCGCTAAGAATGTCTGTTGCCTGCTTGACCATGTGTTACACCCCGAGTTCTGCGCGTGGATTAAAGGTAAACGATTCCCGCATTTTTTCATAGGCGGCTTTTTCATCGCTGGTATTTGCCGGTGGCAACGCGACTTTTAATATCACATACAGATCGCCCGCACTGTTACTGGCAGAGCTTGCCGGAATACCCCGGCCCTTGAGACGCATCTTGCTGCCGTTGACCGAACCGGGTTTGATCTTCAGATCGACCACACCGCCGGGGGTCGGTGCTTTTACGCTGGCACCCAGCGCGGTTTCCCACGGTGCAACCGGCAGATCCAGATACACGTCGCGGCCTTCGACACGATAGATGCTGTGCGGATTAAATTCGATCTCCAGATACAGGTCACCGGCTGTACCCTGCCCGAATCCGGGATTACCCTGACCACTGAGGCGGATATGCTGGCCCTGCTTGATGCCTTTGGGAATATTTATTTTGAGCACACGTTCCCTGGTGGTGACGTGGCCACTGCCGTCGACATCGGGCACTCGCAGACTGATCGAACGGGTGACACCTTTCATGGCGTCGTCCAGATCGATTAAAATTTTGGCATGGTGGTCACTACCCTTCGCATGAAAACCGCCCTGTTGCTGAGCACCCTGAGGGCGCGCGCCCGCCTGGCGAAAACCCTGACCAAAAAGCGACTCAAAAAAATCACTGTAGGCACTGGCATCAGCACCATTATAATTCTGGTTTTGCGCACCGCCACCAGTAAACCCGCCGCCACTAAACTCAAAACCGGCATCCCAGTCCGGTGGTGCATTAAAGTCCTGACCGGCCTTCCAGTTGGCGCCCAGCTGATCGTAGGCGGTACGTTTCTCCGGGTCTTTGAGTACCTCGTAAGCTTCGCCGACTTCTTTGAAGCGTTTCTCGGCATCGGCTTCTTTACTCACGTCCGGGTGATATTTACGCGCCAGCTTTCGGTAGGCACGCTTTATCTCATCCTGGGTTGCGCTACGCTCAACCCCCATCATTTGGTAATAATCTTTATATTCCATCGTTGAAGGATACTTCAGTTTAAGTGTTTATCGTAAAAAAAATAGCGGCCGCTACAAACAGGCACACCTCCTACAGGGACGCATGATAACAGCCTATGGGATTATTCTGGGGACGATGTTGATCGATATCAATAGGGAGAACGATCAACATTCACCATGACTCCTCAACGGATAATCGTTAATATACTCACATGAGCATCAACGTACAATTTTTCGCCAGCCTGCGCGAGTTATTAGGCAAACAGCAGGCCTCACTGGACTACGACGACAACCTCGACGTTCTGTCCGTCTGGCAACGGGCCAGCGGTGGCGAGGCCATGCCTGAAAACACCCTGTGCGCGATCAATATGGAATACGTTAAAACCGATGCGCCGGTGGGCGATGGCGACGAGGTGGCGTTTTTCCCACCGGTGACAGGTGGATAGACATCGATCATGCCAGCCATCCTGTTAGACAGAAGCTTTAATCCCTGGGACGAGACCCAGTCTTATCAGGCCGAACACCTACGCTCCGGCCATTTTGGTGCCACCGCCAGCTTCGTCGGCAGCATGCGTGATTTCAATATCGATGACTCCGTCAGTCAGATGACGCTGGAGCACTACCCGGCGATGACACAGCATTTTCTGGATAAACTGTGCCTGCAATGCTGCGAAAAATTTTCACTCGATGACTGCCTGATCATCCACCGCTTCGGTGACATAAACCCCGGCGAACCCATCGTGCTGACGGTGGCCTGGTCCGCACACCGCGCCCAGGCGTTTGATGCCTGCCGCTATCTGATGGAAGAATTAAAAGCGCGCGCGCCGTTCTGGAAGAAGGAAGTAACGGTGGATGGTGAGCGCTGGGTACATAATGACTTGAAAAAATAGTTGGCAGTTGGCAGTTGGCAGTATTTTTAAAAATCTCTACTGTTTGTACAACAGTCTTTTTCTTTTAACTGCAAACTGATAACTGCCAACTTTGTTTATTTATTGAATAAGAATAAATAAAGCCGTCTGCCCTCGCTGCACATTAAACAATATCTGCTTATCACCGGGTTTCACCATTTTTTTCAGGTCACCCAGGGTTTTTACCGGCGCACGGTTGACCGATAAAATCAGGTCGTCTTTGCGCAGACGGCCGATCCATGCAGCGCTGCCGCGTGAGACATTCGCCACCACCAGAAAAGCATTGCCACCTTCATCGTGGCTTTCGATCACCGCGCCGGCAAGTTTTGGATTTAATTTTTCACCGGCTATCGCCTGCTCGACTTCATCTTCGATGTAGGCTGTGAGTTCCTTTTTATCACCATCACGCAGCACGGTTATATCCATTTTTGCACCGACACGCATCAGGCCCACCATATTACGCATCGCCGAGGCACTTTTTACTGGTACGCCGTTGATACCAGAAACCACATCACCGGCTTTTAGACCCGCTTTACTGGCAGCAGAGTCTTCGACGACCTGCGAGATCACCACGCCCTGATGCAGATCCAGACCGAAAGCACGCGCCAGTTCCGGCGTGAGATTCTGCATGATGACGCCCAGCATGCCACGGCGTACTTCACCATACTCGATCAGTTGATTGGTTAACTCACGCACCATATTGATAGGAATCGCAAAACCGATGCCGACATTGCCGGTACCGCCCGAGGCCAGGATCGCGGTATTGATACCGATCAGCTCGCCGCGCAGGTTCACCAGTGCGCCACCGGAGTTACCGGGATTGATCGAGGCATCGGTCTGAATAAAATCTTCATAACCTTCGATGCCCAGCCCGGTGCGCCCTAACGCGCTGATGATGCCCGAAGTCACCGTCTGTCCCAGACCGAACGGGTTGCCGATCGCCACCGCAAAATCACCGACGCGAAGTTCGGAGGAATCGGCAAACGGGATATGAGTCAGCTTCAGTTTTTCGTGTTCGACTTTTAAGATCGCCACGTCAGCTTCCGGGTCAGAACCAACGATAGTGGCTTCCAGTTGCTGGCCGTCATGCAGGGTGACTGCAATCTCGTCAGCACCTTCGATCACGTGGTGATTAGTCACGATGTAACCGGCATCGGCATCGATGATCACGCCCGAACCCAGGCTTTTGATTTCTTTACGCTGCGGCAGGTTTTCGAACCCTTTGAAAAAACGCCGGAACAACGGGTCATTCAGCAACGGGTGATTTTGCACATCGACTGAACCACGGGTAGCAATATTCACCACGGCCGGTCGCGTTTTTTCTATCATCGGTGCCAGACTGGGTAATGGTTTCCCTTCGATATACGCGGGTAACGCGGCAAAAGTGTTTGACGTAAAAGCGACAAATAATAACGCTGTGGACAATATAAAGGGTTTAACCAGGAACATGCCTTCTCCTCATGATTAATGTGTGTCTCATAGACCTGCTGCATTTTACATAGTTCACACCTTAGAAACAGTAGTCGTGAAGACTTTAAAATACTCCGCGAAAAATACGCTAAGCCACTTTAGACTGATTTAAAAAAAGGCATCACTTGAAGTTGCCTTGTCGAGCTGATAAATTCAGCCACCTCTATTTAATATCAGGAAGAATTATGAACAACTTCACCCGTCTGGCCGGCATTACAGCATTATCACTTGGCCTTATTGCCTGCAACGACAAAGACGACACTAAGCAACCACTGGAAACCCTGCAACAAAAAGCCAGCTATAGCTACGGCGTTGACGTTGCTACCCGCTTAAAACAGCAAGGTATCGAACTCGATGTCAACGCGCTTAACCGCGGTATCGCCGATGCATACAACAGCGCCGAACTGGCGATGGATGATGAAGCACGTCTACAGGCCAAAACCGCTTTCCAGACTGAGCTGCGTGAAGCGCTGATGCGCAAGCAGGCAGAAATCGGTGAAAAGAACCTTGCCGAGGGCAAAGCCTTTCTTGAAGCGAACGCGAAAAAACCCGGCGTGATCACCACCGAGAGCGGCCTGCAATACAAAGTTATCACCAGTGGTGACGGCAAACAGCCAAAAGATTCTGACACGGTAACCACACACTACCGCGGCACTCTGATCGACGGGCGCGAGTTCGACAGTTCCTACAAACGCGACAAACCGGCATCATTCCCGGTTAAAGGCGTCATCAAAGGCTGGACCGAAGCGCTACAACTGATGCATGTCGGTGATAAGTGGCAACTGTTTATTCCTTCTGACCTGGCTTATGGTGCGAGCAAACGCAGTGAGTTGATCGAAGCGAATTCGACGCTGATCTTTGAGATCGAGTTGCTTGATGTGAAAGAATAAGGAACAGGTTGGCAGTGGTCAGTTTGCAGTCGTCAGTTAAAAACAAAAAACGAATAAAAGGCCGCCGTGCTGTGATGTAAGCGTGGGCTTTGCTTTTACTGCTAACTGACGACTGCCAACTGCCAACTTCTCTTCCTGGCCGGAAGTGCTCCTTAGGCTAAAAGAGGTTTTTAGCAATACAGGCAGTGTCTGTATGATTACGTCTGAACTATTACACTTTCATTCTATGTTCTGGATCTGCTCGCGCATCTGCTCGATCAGAACCTTCAGTTCCACCGACGCATTAGTGCTGGAAATATCCGCCGATTTTGAACCCAGCGTATTAGCTTCGCGGTTAAGTTCCTGCATCAAAAAATCCAGTCGACGGCCAACCGCTTCATCACGGTTTAACACGTCGCTCAGTTCTTTCAGGTGACTATCCAGACGATCGACCTCTTCGTCGACATCCATCTTTTGCGCGAGGTGTACCAGTTCCTGCTCCAGCCGATCCTGATTGACCCCGATGTTTAGTGCGTTGATTTTTTCATGTATTTTTTGCTGATAACGCGCCTGTATTTCTGGCATGTTTTTACGGGTTTTTTTGACGATTTTCTGAATCGACTCACGACGCTGCAAGATCAGCTCACGCATGCGCTCACCTTCACGCTCACGGTTGGCGATGAGGTCATCCAGCGCTTTATTCAGACTTACTTCACTCTCAGCCAGCACCGGCTTCATGTCCAGTTTCGACTCCTGCACCACACCCGGCCACTGCAGTACTTCCATCGGGTCGACTTCCGAAGGCTGATGCAATAGACCGTTTATCTGCTGACAGGCACTGACCAGTGATTTTGCCTGCTGGGTATTTACCGTGATGCTCGCCGTATTCTCCACACTGGCATTAAAGCGCAGGAAACATTCGATCTTGCCGCGCTTTAGACGGTGCTGCAATATCTCGCGAAAACGGGTCTCACTGGCACGAAAATTTTCCGGCATCTTAAAATTCAGTTCGAGAAAACGGTGATTTACACTGCGTATTTCCCAGATGATTTCGCCTTCGTCCAGGCTCTGCTGGATACGCGCGAAGGCCGTCATGCTTTTTGTCATGCTCTGTTCTCTTTTTTGATTTTACAACCATTCGAGTCTATCACGACCGTATCGCCGGCCGTCATTTAATCTGCCAGCCATGTATAATGTGCGCATTTTTTAACGAAGAGATATCTACCAACATGCGATCAAGTAACCGCCAGCCCGATGAGATGCGCGCCATCCGCATCACCCGCAACTACACAAAACATGCAGAAGGTTCTGTACTCGTCGAATTTGGTGACACCAAAGTCATCTGCACCGCCAGCGTCGAAGAGCGTGTGCCGGGCTTTTTACGCGGCAAGGGTCAGGGCTGGGTCACTGCCGAATATGGCATGCTGCCCCGCTCCACCGGTTCGCGCATGCGCCGCGAAGCATCCAGCGGCAAACAGGGTGGCCGCACCATGGAGATCCAGCGTTTGATCGGCCGCGCCCTGCGCGCCGGCATCGACCTGGAAGCGCTGGGTGAAAACACCATCAGCCTGGACTGCGATGTCATCCAGGCCGACGGCGGCACACGCACCGCCAGTATCACCGGCGCCTGGGTAGCGCTGAACGATGCCATCGAACATCTGCTGGCCAAAAAAGTCATCACTAAAAACCCGCTGCACCACCAGATCGCTTCGGTATCTGTTGGCATCTATAACGGCACACCGGTACTGGATCTGGATTACGCGGAAGACTCTAACGCCGAAACCGACATGAACGTGGTGATGAATAACAATAGCGGCTTCATCGAAGTTCAGGGTACCGCCGAAGGCCACCCGTACAGCAAGGACGAACTCAACAGCATGCTGGCGCTGGCTGAAAAAGGCATCAATGAATTAATCGCCGCACAGTCGGCCGCTATCGAAGGCTAAATATCATCATGAAAAAAATTAGCAAAATCGTGCTCGCCAGCGGCAACGCCGGCAAAGTTCGCGAGATCAATAAACTGTTTGCCGGCAGCGGCATCGAAGTTATTCCTCAAACTGAACTTGATGTGCCGGAAGTGCCTGAGACCGGCACCACCTTCGTCGAGAACGCGATCATCAAAGCACGTCATGCTGCCGAGTGTACCGGTCTGCCCGCGATCTCTGACGACTCGGGCATCGAAGTCGATGCACTCGACGCACGGCCCGGTGTTTACTCGGCACGTTACGCCGGTGAAAATGCCAGCGACGAAGACAACAATAATCTGATGCTGAAAGAACTGGAAGGCGTTGCAGAAGCCGACCGCAGCGCACGTTATCAATGCCTGATCGTGTTCATGCGCTCTCACACCGACCCGGTGCCGATCATCACCCAGGGTAGCTGGGAAGGCCGGATTTTAGAAGCGCCACAGGGCGATGGCGGTTTTGGTTATGACCCGATCTTTTATGTACCGACGCATGATTGCTCCGGTGGCGAGCTGCCACTGGATGTTAAAAACACTTTGAGTCATCGTTCCATTGCACTTAATGCGATGCTGGAAGAATTTAAAAAACATCATTATATTTAACAAATAACCTGATCAGTCCGCGAATAACGCAAATGACGCAAATGTGTAAAACTTGAAAATGTTTTTTTCGCGTCTCTTGCGTTATTCGCGGACAATCTTGTCTGCTTGAAAATGACCGTTCTACTTTGTAGCGACATCAGTCTGCAACACCTGCAATCTCTGCTGCATCGTTACGGCATGGAAATAAAAACCGTCGACGATAACGCAGACATCCCCGGCAGTTTCTGGCAGCCGCCGGAAGCCGGCCTGGTCGGTGACACACTTTATATCCGAAACGACACACCGGTACATTCCGCATTACACGAAGCCTGCCATTACATCTGCATGGATCAACAACGCCGGGACAAGTTGCATACCGATGCTGGCGGCACGGCCATCGAAGAAAACGGCGTTTGTTATTTACAGATATTGTTATCGAATTTTATTCCAGAGATGAAGCAGGCGCGCATGTTGAGCGACATGGATGCCTGGGGGTATTCTTTTCGTTTGGGTTCGGCAAAAGCCTGGTTTGAGCAGGATGCGGAAGATACTCATGAGTGGTTGTTAACAAACAAGGTTATCAATTCTGATTGCAAACCTGTTTGGGCTACTCGCAAATAAAAAAACTGCCACACATTGAGCAAAACCGACACTACCAGCCAGGATAATAATATAGGGAATCTCTGATTAAGTCTGGGTCGAACAGATTGTGATTATAATGTTCTGATTCAAGGCGTGGAACGCACGCCATGGCCGAGTATTAGGCAGGGCTATTGCGAAGTTCCACAACGCAGAAGCAGGACATTATAATTGCAAGATGTCGATTCATGACTTATTCAGAGGTTCCCTGGCTTTTTCTCTCGCAGAGGCGCAGAGCACGCCGAGAAAAACTATGACTTCTTTGCGGTCTCCGCGCCTCTGCGAGAAAAACCTTACAAGCAGGGGTTGCAAACAAACTTATCTCTGACGTCGAAGTACGCATCAATAATAAACATTGTCATCCTGGACATATGCGCACCGGCTTCCTGCCTCCTTGCGCTATACCGTCCATCCATGGACATAAAAAAGCCCTCCGAAGAGGGCTTACTATTTGAATCATTTATTATTATATTATCTATAAACGCATCCTTAGAAATTAAAGTTTGCCTGCGCACTTAAGATATCAACAGATGAGGCATAAGTGCCTTTAAGCGTTGCACCTGAAGATGATGAGCCTGTATTGCTATTAATTGTAGTGTCACTAATAAACAGGTGCGAATAACCAATATCATATGACCAACTAGCAGATGGTGCGTAACCTACACCCAGACTTAACCACTTACGATCATTACCCGGAATCCTTGCCGATGTGTTTTCAGGCGAACGAATAGGTGTTTCGTCGTAAGCCAGGCCGCCACGATAAACCAGTTGGGCATTGTGATGATAATTTATACCCACCGAATAACGATTGGTATTTCTATAAACCAGATCAAGCGTTGGTTCCTGACCAGGAATACCTCCCGCCTGCCTAATTGTAATAACGTCTAAACTACTCCAGCCAGTCCAGGTCCAGTCAAACAGAGCTGTCCATTTAGTATTTACATCACTAACAAAACTTAAAGAAAATGTTTCCGGCAATTCAGCTGTTGCATCCAGAGTGGTATTTTGTAAAACCTTAAATCCAGGCGGGATAGGCGCAGCACCAAGAAAAGCTGACAATGCAGGATCCAAATTATAACTCGCATCACCCGACACTTCATGTTTTATCGCAGAGCGATAAGCAATACCTAAACGGCTTTTATCGTCCAGATCAATTAAAATTCCAGTGTTCCAGCCAATTTCAATTGAATCGCCATCAAGTTTTACACTACTATCCTGAGTTACATCACCTGGTACGGGATTAAGCCCTGCACCTACACAACTTGCCAGCGTTGGATCAAAATTTGCGCACACCGCTAAAGAGTCAATACTGTTTGTTAACTCTAACTGCATATACTGAATACTAACACCAAAACCAACAGACACTTTGTCGGTCGCTTTCCAGGCAATAGAAGGATTAATATTCACACTGGTTATTTCACTGCGCAACGCATGATAACGACCGGTCCAGCCATCATCATATTCTGTAGACAAGCCAAACGGCGTACCAACGCCAACGCCAACATGGATATCATTAGACAACTCTGTTGCATAATAAAAATTAGGAACAAACGCAGGATCTCCTGTAGAAGAATCTGAACCCTGTAATGGTGAACCAGCAAATGTGGTTGAACCTTCATTCGTAAAATCAGCATTTGGCGAAATGACATGTCCAGCAACCACAATTTGCGTGCCCGATAGCCTTGTCATACCTGCCGGATTAAAATAAATTGTACTAGCATCTTCACCCAGTGCTGAGGCACCAGCATATGCAGAACCTTGCCCACTGGCACTTTGCTCAATAAGCCCAAATGAACCCGCCTGAGTCATTGTTGAAGCACCTGCGATACCGATAGCAAGCAACGTTTTCGAAAAAGAATTTTTCATATTATTATTCATCCGAATTTTCACCTTATTATTTTTTAATGATTCACAGCGAAATAATACGCCAGCTGGTACAAATTGCAAAACAATAATGCGCTAAACACTGATTATTTTTAGCTTTTTTTATTAAATTCAGATAAAACAGTCTTTATTTTTCTGGCAACTGCATCGGTCGCCGGTTTTCATCGATAGCGACATAAGTCAGTACCGCCTCGGTGACTTTTATGCACGAGGTTTCACCCTTGCTCATGCGCTCGGCATAAACTTCGACTTTAACTTTCATCGAAGTTCGACCTTCTGAAATTATGTCAGCATAACAACTGATCAGATCACCGACAAAGACCGGCTTTTTAAATTCGAATGAGTCTACTGCGCGGGTGACTACCGGACCGCGCACGCGATCCAGTGCAGGAATACTGCCGGCGATATCAACATAAGACATGATCCAGCCACCAAAAATACTGCCGCCGGGATTTATATCGGCCGGTCTTGCAGGCACGCGAATGACAGGTATGCGATTTTCAGGCAAGCTACATTCAGACATAGTTTCTCAGATAGACCAACAGATAGAATATTTAGCCAAACTTACCACCAATCCATGAAAACAAAAACCATTAAATGCAACTTTAAGAATTCGCGTGGCGAAACCCTGGATGCACGACTTGATTTACCGACGGATATCGAAGTCGACGAGATAACAGATTTTATTATTTTCTGCCATTGTTTCACCTGCAGTAAAGAGACCATCACCACTTTTCGACTGAGCCGCCTGCTCGCCGAAAACGGTTACGGTGTTCTGCGCTTCGATTTTACCGGACTGGGAAACAGTGAAGGTGATTTTTCATCGAGTACGTTTTCATCCACGCAGGACGATTTAAAAAACGCGATCAGTTTTCTGATCGATAATTACCGCGCACCCTCTTTTCTCATGGGGCATAGCATGGGCGGCACCACGGTACTTTCTGTTGCACAGGATTACGATTTTATAAAAGGTGTCGTCACCGTTGCCTCGCCCAGCGACCCGGAACATGTACTGCATCATTTTGGCCACGCATTAACCCTGCTCGAACAGGGCATAAGCGCCAGCTTTAAAGTTGCCGGGCAGTATTATGATATTAAACCCGCGTTCATCGAAGACGTGCGTAATGCTAATACACAAGCCGTTTTATCACGACTGGAAAAACCTGTATTGATTTTTAATGTTGAAAATGATGCCATGGTTGGTGAAAACAACGCGAAAGAAATTCAGCAGCGGGTTAAAGGTGAAACAGAATTGATCACTTTGAAGAATACCGATCATTTGCTTTCTGACAGACAGACAAGTGCGGAGGTTGCGCGGTTGATTATTGAGTGGTTAAAAAAAGATAAAAACTAAATATTTGCCGCGAAGGACGCAAAAAACGCAAAAACACATCTTATTTTGCAGGCCGGGATAAGGTTTTTTCGTTCCCGGCGTTTTTCAGAGGCTGCCGGCTACGTGCCTTATTACCTGCCTACAAATGAACCATTGTTTTTTAAAGATTTAATTTGCGCTTTTTGCGTCCTTCGCGGCAAACAAGTTTTTAACTATGCCAACCTGTCGCCTCGGCCACGCCTTTACCTAACTCGGCAGGCGAGCGCACGGTATGCACGCCAACTTTTTCCAGCGCGGCAAATTTTTCTGCAGCGGTACCTTTACCGCCAGCGATGATCGCACCGGCGTGACCCATGCGTTTACCTTTGGGGGCGGTACCGCCGGCGATGAAAGCGGTGACCGGTTTACTGACTTCGGACTGAATAAATTCGGCGGCTTCTTCTTCGGCGCTGCCGCCGATCTCGCCGACCATTAAAATAGCTTCGGTCTGCGGATCATTTTCGAACAGCTGCAAACAATCGATAAAACTGGTGCCGGGAATCGGATCACCACCGATGCCGATGCAGGTGCTCTGACCGAAACCGGGATCGCTGGTCTGCTTGACCGCTTCGTAAGTTAATGTGCCGGAACGCGAGACCACGCCGACCTTGCCTGGCAGGTGTATTTCACCCGGCATGATGCCGATCTTGCACTCGCCGGGGGTGATGATGCCGGGGCAGTTCGGCCCGATGATGCGCGCGCCTTCGCTATCGGCTACCATCTTCACCTGCAACATATCCAGCGTCGGTATGCCTTCGGTGATGCAGACGATCAGTTCGATGCCAGCATCGATGGCTTCCAGTATCGAGTCTTTACAGAAAGGCGCAGGCACATAGATGACGGTGGCGTTTGCGCCGGTATCATCGACCGCCTGCCTGACGGTATTGAACACCGGCAGATCAAGATGCGTCTGCCCGCCTTTGCCGGGGGTGACGCCGCCGACCATGTTAGTGCCGTAAGCGATCGCCTGCTGCGAATGAAAGGTGCCCTGCTTGCCGGTAAAACCCTGGCAGATGACTTTTGTGTCTTTGTTTATTAATACGCTCATAAATTTATTTTCCGCAAATGCACGCAAATGAACGCCAATAAAAACAAATAAAACATTTTAAGGTTTTAAATTTGCGTTCATTTGCGTGCATTTGCGGAATAAATGTTTTTTACTTTTGAACTTCAGCAACAATTTTTTTAGTCGCATCGGTCAGATCATTGGCAGCGATAATATTCACACCGCTTTCAGATAGCAGCTGACTGCCGCGCTCGGCGTTGTTACCCTCAAGCCTAACCACGACCGGCACATCAACATGTACTTCTGCAACCGCACCGATGATGCCTTCAGCAATTAAATCACAGCGCACGATGCCGCCGAAGATATTGACCAGTATGCCTTTGACGTTGCTGTCCGATAAGATAATTTTAAAGGCTTCGCTGACACGTTCTTTGGTCGCGCCGCCGCCAACATCCAGAAAGTTAGCCGGTTCGCCACCGCACAGTTTAATTAAATCCATCGTTGCCATCGCCAGCCCGGCGCCGTTGACCATGCAACCGATGTCGCCGTCCAGCGAGATATAATTCAGATCCCATTCCTTGGCGCGGTTCTCACGCTCGTCTTCCTGCGACTCATCACGCATGGCCAGAATCTCTTTCTGGCGGTACAGCGCGTTATCGTCGATATTTATTTTTCCGTCGAGGCAGATCAGATTGCCTTCAGCAGTCACCACCAACGGGTTGATCTCGACCAGGCTCAGATCTTTTTCGACGAACATTTTTGCAAAACCGTCTAACAGGCGCACGAACTGCTTGATCTGGTCACCTTCCAGGCCGAGACCGAATGCCAGCTCACGTGACTGGTAAGGCTGTAAACCTGTCAACGGATTGATGGTGGCTTTTAAAATCTTCTCCGGCGTTTCGGCGGCGACCTTTTCTATCTCCATACCGCCTTCAGTCGATGCCATGATGACCACGCGCTGTGAGGCACGGTCGATAACGGCACCGAGATAAAGCTCACGGTCGATATTACTGATCTCTTCGATCAACACCTGATGGATCGGTTGTCCCTGTTCGTCGGTCTGGTAGGTAACGAGGTTGGTGCCGAGCATGCTACTGACCGCCTGCTCGACAGCATCGGCAGAATCCAGCAGCTTCACGCCACCCGCCTTGCCGCGACCACCGGCGTGTACCTGCGCTTTGACAACCCAGCGATCACCCGCCAGCTTCGCCAGTGCGTTTGATACATCGCTTGCGGTTTCGACCACCTGATTATTCGGTACCGGCATATTGTAAGAAGCAAAAACCTGTTTTGCCTGGTATTCGTGTAAGTTCATTTTTTTATTTCATCATAAAGTCTGGTGAATAGATACTTGATTTTTTAGTCCGCGAAACACGCAAATGACGCGAAGATCAAAAGCAAAAAAATGTTTTTTCGCGTTATTTGCGTGTTTCGCGGATTATATATTTTTAGTTTTTAATGTGGATCGCTCTGCCATGAACAGACAACGCTGCCTCATGCATAGTTTCGGATAAGGTCGGATGCGCGAACATGGTCAACGCGATATCTTCCGCGGTGGCCTGCATCTCCATCATCAATACCGCCTGCGCGATGAGTTCCGAAGCCTGCGCTGAAAAGATATTTACACCTAAAACACGATCAGTTTCAGCATCGGCAATAATTTTCACCAGGCCTTCTGATTCGTTCATGGCACGGGCGCGGCCGTTGGCAACAAAAGGAAAACTACCCACATTGACTTTTATACCCGCCGCTTTACATTCGTCTTCTGTTTTGCCGGCCCAGGCGATTTCGGGATGCGTATATATGACGGACGGAATCAGCGCGTAATTCACTTCGGCCACATTACCAGCAATCGTTTCGGCGACCATGACACCTTCTTCCATCGCCTTGTGCGCCAGCATCGGGCCACGTACCACGTCGCCGATAGCGTAGATATTCGGCACGCTGGTGCGGCAGTGGTCATTCACCAGGATGAAACTTCTTTCATCTTTTTCAATACCCAGTTCTTCACCGAACACACGGTCGCTGTTCGGTTTACGGCCGACAGCTATTATTAATTTATCAAAGGCGATTTTTTGTTCTCCTGACTTGTCTTCATACACCACCTGCACTTGTCTGTTTTTAACTTCAGCAGAAACCAGGCGGGCGTTGAGTCGGATATCCAGCGACTGTTTTTTTAGACTACGTTGCGCCAGCGCCACCAGTTTTTTATCAGCCATCGGTAGAAATTTCTGCATCGCTTCGATCATGGTCACCCTGGAACCCAGACGTGACCAGACGCTTCCCAGCTCCAGACCGATGGCCCCCGCACCAATAATACCGAGAGTTTCTGGCACCTCTGTCAATTCCAGCGCGCCGGCTGAATCGATGATGCAATCATTTTCCAGTGGCGCCTGCTGCAGCCGAACCGGTGATGAGCCGGTTGCGATGATGATTTTTTTTGTTTTTAATTCATCGATCTTTTTACGCGTCTCCCGACTGGAAATCTCGATGGTATCAACCGCGGTAATCTTTGCACGGCCATGAATCGAAACGACTTTATTGGCTTTAAATAAAGTTTGTATGCCCTGCGTCAGATCGCTCACCACCTGGTCTTTTCTCGCCTGCATGGCTTTAACGTCCATCTTTAAGGACGAAACAGAAATACCATGCTGATCAAATTCCGAGTTGGCCTGCTGGTATAGATATGACGATTCGAGCAATGCTTTGGAGGGGATGCAACCCACGTTCAAACAGGTGCCACCCAGTGACGACTCACCCTGATGGTTGATCCACTCATCGACACAGGCGGTTTTCAATCCCAGCTGCGCACAACGGATGGCGGCCACATAACCGCCGGGGCCGGCACCGATTACTACCACATCATATATTGATGACATTTCTAAACTCCCAGCAACATACGTGAAGGATCTTCCAGCAACTGTTTTATCGTCACCAGAAATTGCACAGCACTTTTACCATCGACCAGACGATGATCATACGACAGCGCCAGATACATCATCGGCAGCACCTGCACTTCGCCATCGACCACCATGGCGCGCTCGGTGATGTTATGCATACCGAGGATGGCGCTCTGCGGCGGGTTGATGATCGGTGTCGATAACATCGAGCCGAACACGCCACCATTGGAAATGGTAAACGTACCGCCGGTGATGTCATTGATCGACAGGCTGTTTTCTTTGGCTTTGGTGGCATAGCTGATAATCGATTGTTCGATGTCCGCGATGGTCTGAATATCGGCATCGCGTAAGATCGGCACCACTAATCCGTTCGGCCCGGACACGGCAACACCGATGTCATAATAACCGTGGTAGACGATGTCATTGCCATCGATAGACGCGTTAATCTCAGGAAAGCGTTTTAAAGCTTCGACGCTGGCATGCACAAAAAACGACATAAAACCCAGACGCACACCGTATTTTTTCTCGAACACTTCTTTATAACGCGCACGAAGTTCCATCACCGGTTTCATGTTGACTTCATTAAACGTGGTGAGGATGGCGGACTGCTGTTGTGACTGCAGCAGACGTTCGGCGATGCGGGCACGCAATCGTGTCATCGGCACGCGGCGCTCCAGTCGTTCGCCGGATGCTGGTTGTTCAGCTGCGGCTACCGGCACAATATCTTTCGTAACCGTTGTTTCAGTTTCTTTTTTCGCCGTATTTTCTGCAAGAAATTTTTCCACATCCTGTTTTACTATCCGGCCATTTTTTCCGCTGCCTGTTAACTGCGAGGCATCGATTGAATTTTCTGCGATCAGTTTTCTGACCGACGGACTCATCGCTGCTGCCACTTCATTACCGGCATCACTGGATTTTTCATCTTGCTCAGAACTTTCGGCGGCATCGCCTGTTTCGGCTGACTCATCGATCATCGCCAGCAGCTGGCCGGCGGTAACGGTGTCACCGACAGAAAATAATATCTGTTTCACCACGCCGGCTTTTACCACCGGTACTTCAAGGATAACTTTATCGGTTTCAAGATCGACCAGCACTTCATCCATATTGATGCTTTCGCCAACTTTTTTATACCAGTTCGCCACCACGGCATCGGCGACGGATTCGGGGAGTTCGGGTACTTTGATTTCTATCGTCATTGTTTTTCCGTTTATATTTTTTTATTCTTTCTGGTTCAGGCACAGTGCATCATTGATTAGCGCCTGCTGTTGTTTGGCATGCAGTTTCGCCGAACCGACGGCGGGCGCAGACGATGGCTCTCTGCCGGAGTAACCCAGTTGCCAGCGCGCATTGATAAACGCAGGAATGCGCAGTTTGCAAAAGTCCCAGCCGCCCTGATTTTTTGGCTCTTCCTGACACCAGATCAGTTCATTGGTGTTGCTGTATTGCTCCAACAACGCATCGAGTTGTTCACCGGGGAACGGGTAGATCTGTTCGATACGCAGGATGGCGATATCATGAATCCGGTTAACGCGCCGCGCTTCCAGTAATTCATAATAAACTTTTCCGCTACAGATGACGACGCGTTTGACCTGCGCGACATCAAACTCATCAATCTCGGGCAACACCCAGTGAAACGCACCCTGTGTCAGATCGTCCAGTGTGCTGATGCATAATTTATGCCGTAATAAACTTTTTGGCGTCATCACGATCAATGGTTTTCGGCAGTTACGTACCATCTGACGTCTTAACATGTGAAACATCTGCGCCGGTGTCGATGGCACGCAGACCTGCATATTATGCACCGAGCACAACTGCAGATATCTTTCCAGGCGGGCGGAAGAATGTTCTGCACCCTGACCTTCAAAACCATGCGGCAGTAACATCACCAGGCCGCTGGCGCGTCCCCATTTATGTTCACCCGCTGAGATAAACTGGTCGATGACGATCTGCGCGCCGTTGGCGAAATCACCGAACTGCGCTTCCCATAAAACCAGCGTTTCCGGATCGGTAGTGGAAAAACCATATTCGAAACCGAGCACCGCCAGCTCTGACAACAGTGAGTCGAACACGCGAAAATTGGCGTTGTTGTTGCCCAGCTCACGCAGCGGAGTATAGGTCGAACCATCGAGCTGATTATGCAGCACCGCATGGCGATGAAAAAACGTGCCGCGGCCGCTGTCCTGCCCGGACAGGCGAACCGAAAAACCATCTTTTAATAGAGTGCCATAAGCCATCAGTTCGGCGTAGCCCCAGTCGATGGACAAGGCCCCTGCCGTCATCTTGATGCGGTCGCTCATTATTTTTTCGACGCGCGGCTGCAACTGAAAATCTTGTGGAATGTCCTCGAACACTTCGCCGACTTCCCGAATTTTCTCTAGCGCAACCGTGGTATCAACATCCTGCAGGATAGAGTCAGTAAGAAAATTGCTCCAGTCGACATGCGTCGACAGATCGGCCAGATGCTCCGGCAGTTTGTGCGGCACCACGCACTGGCCTGATTCCATAATCTTGCGCACACTGTGCGCCATGGTGTCGCATTGCTGCTGTGTTAAAACATTATCCTTAATTATTTTTTTTACATAGATCGCCCGCGTGCTCTCCAGCGCTTTGATTTTTTTATACATCATCGGCTGCGTCGCCGATGGCTCGTCTGCCTCGTTGTGGCCGTGGCGGCGATAACACACCATGTCGATGACCACGTCTTTTTTAAATTTATTGCGAAATTCCAGCGCGATGCGTGTCACCATGATGAGCGCTTCCGGGTCATCGGCGTTGACGTGAAAGATCGGCGCACCGACCATCTTGGCGATGTCGGTGCAGTAATATGTCGAACGCGCATCCTGCTGCGCGCTGGTGGTAAAACCGATCTGATTGTTGACGATGATGTGGATGGTGCCGTGCGTCAGATAACCGCGCGACTGCGACATCTGCAAAGTTTCCATGACCACACCCTGACCGGAAAAAGCAGCATCACCATGTATCTGCACCGGGATGACTTCATTGCCTTCGCGGTCACCGCGATGCCACTGTCTTGCTCGCACTGAACCTTCGACCACCGGTGCGACGATCTCCAGATGTGAGGGATTAAACGCCAGTGCCAGATGCACCGGGCCACCGGGGGTATCCATGTCTGAAGCAAAACCCAGATGGTATTTCACATCGCCGGTCAGTTCATGCACTTCTTTGGTACCTTCGAATTCGGTAAATAGTTCGTGCGGTGTTTTACCGAGGATATTGACCAGCACGTTAAGCCGTCCCCGGTGCGCCATGCCGATGACGACTTCTTTTATCTCGCTGGTGCCGGCAAACTGTACCAGCTCATCCAGCAACGGAATCAATGACTCACCACCTTCCAGCGAGAAACGTTTCTGGCCGACGTACTTCGAATGCAGGTAACGTTCCAGCCCCTCGGCATCGGTCAGCTGTTGCAGGATATTGATCTTTTCGATCTCATTTAGATTGGCGTGCCCGCGCGCGGTTTCCAGACGCTGCTGAATCCAGCGTTTTTCTGCAGTTTCCATGATGTGCATGTATTCTGTGCCGACCGTGCCACAATAGGTTTGCTTGATGATCTTGTGTATCTCTCGCAGCGAAAGATTTGTCGCTGCCGCTAACGAGCCGGTTTCAAACTGGGTATCGAGGTCGACATCCGATAAACCATGAAATTCCAGCGATAGCTCAGCGATTCGAGTCTCGCGTCGTCCGCCCAATGGATTAAGGTTAGCGATCTGATGACCACGAAAACGGTAGGCGTTGATCAGCTGTAAAACCTGCACCTGTTTTTTTTCATGATCAAAACTGGTCTGCGCATCGAAACCGCGGGTGTGTTTATGCTCGGCATAATTAACGAAATAATCGTGCATCTCACGAGGTGAGACTTCGCGGTTTAATTCCAGGTTCAGATTGGCAGGGTCGTGTCCGTTGCCGGCACGGCCATTTGTTTTTGTGGGGATGTTATCAAAGTACTGCCGCCATTTTGCTTCCAGCTTATCGGGATCAGAAAGATAGGTTTCATACATCGACTCGAGCCAGGCAGCACTTTCACCATAAACTGCCGAACTCTCCCAGAATTCGGACATGCCTGTTTTATTTATTTGAGCCATTTTATTTTCTTTTAATTATTTTTAATGATTTTTTAATTATAGAGACAGTTCACAAAAGTCATCTACATTGACACTTATTATAGTGCAGAGGTTTATTTAAATTAATTTTTCAGAGTAATTATTTTTGCATCATGCTGTACGAGATTCCGCACCCGAGACAGTCAGGCCGTAGCCATATTAAACGCTGGTTCACTTCGTGCGACATGGATTTGTTCGTCTGGTTCCGCGATGATATGCCCGTTAGATTCCAGCTGGCTTATGACAAAAGCAAAAAAGAAAAGGCAATCAACTGGGATCTGCATCTGGGCTTTCGCCACTACCTGGTGGACAGTGGCGAAGCCGTTACAGGGAGGTATAAGCAGACGCCGATACTGATCAGCCTGTGTGATCAGAAGAATCTGGCAAACCTCGCCAGAAAATTTCTCGCCGCCAGTGAAAATATTGAGACCGGCATCGCTGATTTTATCTATGCGCGTCTGATGGCACATCCGACAGTAATTGCGCAGCGCAGTGCAACGAGTACAGATCGACCCCGGGAGAGATAGCGATCTGTGACAAAAAATGATTTATCGGTGCAAACAACGGCGACGGTAACCTCTGATAATCAAACCACTGCCAGCCAGCACATTTTTCCGGCTCCAGTATTTCTGCTTCACCTGCTTTATATTCACAGGAGACCAGCAGCGTCATATATTGTTGCTGTGCGGCGGCAGATGTTTTGTCGGTGAAACCGAGATGGCGTAATTTTTTGATGCTCAAACCGGTCTCTTCCAGTACTTCACGTCTAGCGCAGGCAATGACCGGCTCATTATTCTCCAGATGACCACCGGGAAACTGCCAGCAATTCTCCTGAGCTTCTGCGGTGCGCTCACCGAGCAAGAGTTGCTGTCCGCGCCAGACCAGCACACCGACACCGATGACCGGTCGTGAAAGATTTTTTGCTGGCATAGTGAAAGCGGTGTTAAAGATCGACGGGCACGTTAGCCGCAATTTCGACACGGTTCTTGCCATTGCGCTTGGCGTGGTACATGGCGACATCAGCGGCAGCGATCATCATATCCAGCGAGTAACCCGGCTGCCGGCCGGCGATGCCCAGCGAGATGGTAACAGCTGGCAGTAGTTTGTCATCCAGTTTGCCGGTATCGGCTTTACTGACACGATCACGTAAGCGCTCGGCAATTATTCTGGCATTTTTTACCGTGGTTTCCGGCAGCAACACGGCAAACTCTTCGCCGCCAAAGCGCGCGACCAGATCATTCGGCCGCAACGGACTGCGGATAGCATCGGCCACCGTGACCAACACCTGGTCACCTGCCAGGTGCCCAAAATCATCGTTATAGCTTTTGAAGTCATCGACATCGATCATGATCAACACCAATGGTAATTCGTCTCGCTCGCTGCGATTTATCTCTCGCTCAAAAGCATCATCCAGCCAGCCCCGGTTATGCAACCCGGTCAGTGCGTCGGTGGAAGCGAAACGCTGGTATTTGCGCTGCATCTCAAGGCTGTCGGCGATTACCAGATTACTGTAGCGTACGCGTTCAGACATAATGTACAGCAGGTTTCTGGCGATCTCGTGGGATACGCTAACCATGCGCCATAAGATGTCCTGCTCGATGACCAGCACCTGCGTTTCTTCGGACGCTCTCACCTGCGCCGATGGCACGCGACTGTCGATGATGGACATTTCGCCTACGCACTCACCCGGCTCTACTGTCGCCAGTGGAATATCATCATGCTCAGCCAGCTGGATAACAAGACGGCCTTTTAATAAAATATAGAGATAGTGATTTTCAGCTTCGGTAGACAGAATGATTTCGTCAGTAACCAGCGTGCGGTATTCACATTGCGATAGAAGATCCAGTAACGCCGGATTTTCCATTTCAACATTTCTGAATAGCTGCAACCGGGACAGTAATAAGATGTCATGCTCGACTGTTGAAGTTTCCATTTTCTGTTTACACTCGTGTTCGCTCGAAAAGGTATACTCTATTTGGGAGCGTGATTATAAACACGTTTCCACTGCCGATTCAAAATGAAATTGTTTAACACAGCACTGATTAATTATCATGCGTTGCAAACAGGGGGAATCCAGCATGCCAGCCAGTCAGAAGAACGTCAGTATTCACAGCGTGGAACTCGGCCCGATGGAAAATTTTGTTTACCTGATTCACGATCATGCCAGCAATACTGCCGCCATCGTCGACCCCGCCTGGGAGATCAATGAAATGCTTGATTTTGCTGATTCAAAAGATATTAAAATCACCGATATCCTGTTGACCCACAGCCATCACGACCATATCAATGGTCTGCAACAAACTCTTGAACACAGTGATGCAAAAGTACATCTCTTAAAACCGGAAGCCCAATTCTGGGGCGCAAACCTTAGCAAACCGGTACTGCATCACGGTGCTGACCAGATAAAACTTGGTGAAACCCGGATAAATATTCTTCACACCCCTGGGCACACACCGGGTTCGGCCTGTTACCAGATTGGCAACGACCTGATTGCTGGCGACACCCTGTTTGTTTTCGGCTGCGGTCGCTGCGACCTTACCGGCGGCGACCCGGAACAGATGTTTCAAACCCTGAAAAAAATGAAAACTGAGCTGCCGGCCTCAACCGTACTTCACCCCGGCCATAACTATGCACCACAATCGCCAACCTCGACCATGGAGACACAATGCCAGGGAAACCCTTTTTTGCATTTTGATAAATCAGAAGATTTCGTAGAATATCGGATGCATGTTCACGACAAAATTCGAGAGACACCTTACGAGGCAGTTACCAAAGAAGAAGCTTACAACTCCCTAAAATAAAGGGCATTTTTTGTGAATCAGTAACCCTGAGTTGCACCTTGTGCCTCAGTTATACACAATGCACAAGATATAGTGACGCAACCATTAAACAAATAGTTAACCTTATATTCGTTAAAACCAACATACAATATAACGCATAACCAACTGAAATATATGCGATTACTAACCGGTAGCGATAATTGTAATTACAAAAAAAATTTATCGCAAAAACAAAAAGACCGGTTATTCAATATTTTATCCCCAAAGTTATCCACAGGAGGAATAAACAAACGGCAGGTAACTTATGACTCGGTTAATTCAAGCCCTTTGTTGTGCGTCTCATTGATGCGTTTCAGCAGATAGCGAAAAGGCACCATCGATTCATGGTATTTTTTCATCTCGGCGACATAAGCCAGGTCACCGGTGGCGAACTCGTAGCTACCGTTTTTCATCGCTTCGTACATTTCTTTCAAAACGACCTCGATGGTATCCACCAGCGGGCGCGCCTCAGCCAGAAATTCTTCATCAAACTCGATTGCCTGGCGCAGGTCAAAGGTCTCATCGATAGCCTGCCGGATCATATCGACGTACTCATCGGTCGAGTGTGCGCGCACAATTTTATTATTACTTAACATATCTACCTCAATATCTCTTTATCTTTATCTTCATCGTTGCCGGCGCCGCCTGCCCTGAAACTGCACCACCGACTGTATAATTTCACCGTATGGCAGGCCGTCCAGCGTGTCATACTTTTTTTTCGCCTGATCTAAAATCCGGCTTATATCATCGAGCACTGGCGGTTCTGATAGCTCACCTGCATCCGCATCGACCAGTTTTGCCAATCCTGCCAGGCCACCCACCTGTACACGAACCTCCATATTGTGCGGCAACGGGCCGTTTATCTCGCGCAACTTAAGGACAAATGTTGAATTTTCGCGTAATAGTTTTAAAAATTCACTACATTTACGTGAAGATGCTGCATTTTCACAAGAGTACCCCTCACGATCAGCCAGACAAAAATGCCGGGACAAGCCACATTTTGCCTGATGATTCGTTAAGGCTTTCTCAAAAACACAACGAATATCGGCCAGCTCATTATATGTCGACTTATATTCGTCTTCTTCCATACCCTGTTATTTTTCGTGCTCCATGACCACCGGTTTCTCACGATAAGCCAGCAGTTGTTCCTCGGCGAGCAACTGGTTATCTGCAAACATCACTTTTATGGCGCTGGTATCGTCTGTATCAAGGGCTGCGCGCTGCTCTTTGGCAAAAGTTTTCGCTTCGCGGAACGACTCGTAGTCGCCGATTAATTCCAGGTTTTTCACCAGTTCCATCCCTTCCGGGGAGGACATCTTAAAAACATAATAAGGCATAATGTTATCTCTCAATCCTGTCTCAATCTATCAGCATATTTGTTAAACCGGCATTTGCTAAACCGATTTTTGCTAAACTATGAGCGGTATTATACCGAATAGCCATCACACACGAAAACATCACATTATGAGTACAAACTTCCATTCTAAAGAACACCAGATTTTGGCCACTTTACGCAAGGTGTTATCCGAGGTCGTGCGTGACACGACACCAAAACCCGGCCGTCCCAACGCATTAAAACCACAGACCGTGGATAATGTAAAACTGTGTTTCCAGTTAATAACGTCACGGGAAAAAGAGATTATCGATGAGGCTGGTGGCACCGGCATGGACAGCCGCCCACGTTATGCAGACGAGCCAAAAAAGACCTCACAGGTGGTTCAATTTAACAAAGCAGAAGACAAAGACTAAATATTTAAACGCTTTTCGACTACACTCATAGTCATCAACTAATGCGGGTTTAGACGGATGAGCGAAGAGTTATTCGATGTCGTATTTTTCGGCATCTTGCAGGCAGGCAAAGACAAAGAAACCGTAATGCAGAATATGGCAACGCTGTTTAAAACAGATGTCAGCAAACTCGCGCCTTATTTTTCCGGCGGCCGTAAAGTCATCAAAGGAAAAATCAATGCCGCTGCCGCTGAAAAATACAGAGCTGCTTTAGAAAATGTTGGCCTCACCATCAGGCTCGAACCCTGCGAAGCGCCGGCCGCAGCAAAAACCGAACAAAATGACGAAGCGAAAATAGACACCTCCGGTCTGACCATGGCCGATGCCGGCAGCGACGTCATCGAAAACCCGGTTGCGGTACCCGCTCAGAAAATCGACGACATCAGCGACATCTCCATGGCTGAGGCAGGCGCGGATGTGATTGAAAACCCGGTCGAAGTGTCGGCGCAGAAGATCGACGATATCAGTGATATCTCCATGGCAGAAGCAGGCAGTGATGTGCTTGATCACCCGCCAGAAGTAGTACCACAAAAGATCGATGATATTTCAGACATCAGCCTGGCGGAGGCCGGTGCTGATCTTATCGAAAATCCTCAAGCCGTAGAAAAAGCCAAAATCCCGGATACCAGTGAGCTTTCGCTGGATGATGAGAAAAATTAAAGTCAAAAACTTTCACCACAGAGGACACAGAGAAAACTTTTTTTGTTAGCCTCGCCTGTGCGCGGCTAGCAAAAATAAAAAACTCTGTGCTCTCCGTGCCCTCTGTGGTGGCTGGTTTTTAGCTTTGCGGAATTTTCTCGCGCAGCGCATCACGATCAAACCACCAGTCATCGACTGGCACGATGGCACCCAGCACCAGCGACAAACGCGGCAGGAAAACATCGGGATCAAGCAGTTCCAGGCGCTCCATCCACGCATTCAGACCTTCCTGATCTTCCACGCCAGAATGCTCTTTGGCGACATTCGCCAGTAGTTGCCTGGTCAGAAAGGTCAGACTTTTATGCTTGTCGTCCGCCGCGCGTACGTCGGCGACATAATGTGCCGACACCGCTGCGATGGCCGCACCATCGGCTTTCGCCGGGGTTTCATCGATCACATAACTGAGCATATTAACGGTCAACGTGGGATCCACCGGGTATGTCACCGATAACCAGACACCGTGCGCCAGCGCAACGATCGATGCCGGTTGCGCACTTTGGTACAGCACATCACAGCTTTCCACCGCATCCTGCCACTGTTCGAGCTCGATAAAAGTGTCGAGCGCGGCGCGCGCTTTTTCCCACGACTCATCAGCACGTCCCGAACCCACCAGTGCTTCTGCCACATCCAGCTGCAGACGTGCACGATCGATCGGGGTAGCGCTGGCTTCGAGCGCATCATAAGCCGCCTGTTTTTTCTCCAGATATTTCTGGATATCTTCTTTTGACTGCTCGGGTGACGAGCTGTCTATAAGCAGATCATCGAGTTCTTTATTGCCTGACATAGGAAAAACCACTTAAAGTGTGAATTGGAAAGATAAATTGAAAACGCTTTTTACAGCATTTTCGCCACGATGGAAACACGCTGTTTGCAGGGGATTGCACGCAAATCACCCTACCTTTCGAGATATATCCTGCAACGCGGTGCGTAACTGTGCTTCATCAACAGGGAAAGTGAGTGACGCGGCCACCTCAAAACTTTGTAGAAAACGCTGGTACTGCGGTTTAAATTCTTCTTCATAAAATACGATCATGCTGGCGTCGGTCACGCCCTGAGTGCTCGATAACAGGGTTTCCAGGCTGCTGGTGCGGTCGCGAAAGTCCGACTGAAAATTGAATTCGGCCACCATCACCGTCGGTTTATACTGGCGGATCAACTTGACCGCCTTGCGCACACTCTCGGTCTTCAACACCTGATAACCCGCCGCTTCATACAGCGGCGTGAAATCCGGATAACCACCCAATTCGATGATCGACAATAAAACCGGTTTGTTACTGCTACTCATTAAGAAAAAGTCCGTTAAAATACAGGCCGCATTGTAGCGAAATATTTTATCGCACACCCCATTAATTCACTCAACGAAATTACGCAAAGGCTCAGAGATGGCAGGAAAATTAAGCGAACCCAAGATCATTACCGACCTCGATCAGAAAGTTGTCTGCCTGTTGCCGACCGGGTTTTATTTTAACGATGAACGCTGGGACAAAATCTGGCAGCAGTATGAGGCAAAGGGTGATACCCTGTCGATGGCCGACCTGAAGGCTTTGTTTCCCGATGAGGCGACGGTACAGAATCCGGCGGATGATACCGGTGAGACCTTTAGCAAGTGCCGATAAACACGCTGCTAAAAACAAATTCAAAAATATTTCGCCGCAGAGGCACAGAGTTTTTTATTTTGTCAGTTGCACCGCAGGCGCGCCTGACAGGACAGGACACTTTCTCTGTACCCTCTATGCCTCTGTGGTGGAATTTTAGCTTTTAACGACAACCCGCTTTAAATCGCGCAGTGGGGCCACTGCACGCCGCCGATTTTTCCGCAGCTTTTTTGGCGGCTTCTGCTGTCGCTTTTTCAGCGGCTGCCTGTTGCGCACGAGCCTCAGCAGCCCGCAATTTCTCACGTTGCTTTTCCTGCCACTCAAGTTGCAGGCGACGGGTTTCTTCTTTTTGTTTTAAACGTCTTTCTTCTTCGAGCCGTATCGCCATGACACGCCTCTGCTCTTCTAATCTGGCTGCTTCCTGTTTTGCACGTTGCGTCGCTTCTTTCGCCTTTGCTTCCGCCTGCCTGGCTTTACGCTCTCTTTGCCTGGCCGCTGCTACCCGTTTTTTCTCTTCCAGACGGCTCTTTTCTGCGGCTACCTTTGTCGCGATAGCTGCTTTGGCTGTTGCCTGTTTTTCAGCTTCCTGATTTATCCGACGCTCTTCCTGCGCTTTTGCGATAGCGGCATCACGCTCTTTCTTTAAGGTCTCTGCTTCAACCTGCAACTGCCTGAGCTGCTTCTCTTCCTGCTCACGCTTGTGCTGCAGATCCGCTTCCGTGGCCTTGTCTTTAACCGTATCAGTTGTTGTATTTTTTTCACCAGAGAGCATCAGAGCAAGCACGATAAGAACAACCGCTACTACTACGACAATCGTACCGTATCTAATCAGTTGTTTTTTTGTCTCACCATCACTTCCATCTGAACCTTTTTTATTTTCCATCCCGCCAAAAAATTTTACACTGTCAGCATCTGAGCTGGCGGGTGCTGCAGGTGGATGCTCTGTCTGTGGCACAGAATTTTTATGCACAGCGGCTTGTTTCTTCTGTGTTTTATTTTCTTTCCCGGATGGAACGGTTTTAGCATCAGCCGCTGTTTTTTTCTCTGTTCCGGCACTGGCAGTATCTGCTGCGCCCGATTTTATGACCTCTTTTTTAACCGCTGGTTTTCCATCAGTTACAGGGGTCGTTGATATTATATTTTCTTGCGACTTTATACCTTCGCTGCCATCCACAGGGCGAATCCAGGGGAAATCTTTTTCCAGCATCTTGCTGTCATTCTTGCTGCCCTGCCTGGCGATGTCACGATTAACAATAGGCACAACGCTATCTTTCATGCGTTCAAGCACCATCTCTTCGACCAGATCGACATCGATCATCTCCTGCTGATCGGCAAATCCGTAGACCAGAACAGTCTCACACAACAGGTTAATCAGTCGCGGTGTGCCGCCACTGTAGTTATGAATCCGCTCACAGGCCGCTGGCGTAAAGACATCTTTTTGCGCACCGGCGACCACCAGCCGATGCTGGATATAACCACAGGTTTCTTCCAGATTTAATGCACCGAGGTGATAATCGACCGCGATACGTTGTGCAAACTGCATCAGATCCGGCAGCCTTAAAGTTTCTTTTAATGCCGGTTGGCCAGCCAGCACTACCTGCATCAACTGGTCTTTTGCGGAGTTCACATTCGACAGCATGCGTAATTCTTCGAGCGCATCGGGTTGCATATTTTGCGCTTCGTCGACGATCAGTAACACAGTGCGGCCATTGGCGTACTCTTCGATCAGATACTCCATAAATATCTGATGCATCTCGACGTGGGTCAGGTTAGGCCGATGCAGATCAAAGGCAGACAATACCCAGTCGAGCAGACCACCAAAAGACTGGTGAGTGTTGGTAATAAGACCGACAGTGACATTATCTTCGATGCGTTCCAGCAGTGCGCGCAGGATGGTGGTTTTACCCGCACCCGCTTCACCGCTGATAACGCAGAAGCCCACGTGATTGAGCAGGCCGTATTCCAGCAGAGTGAGCGCCGCCTGGTGCTTTTTACTCAGATATAAAAACTCGGGGTCAGGCAACATTGAAAACGGTTTTTCCTTAAAACCGTAGAACGCTTCATACATAATATTTTCTAACCAGTTAAGATAATAAAATCAATGAACTATATCGTAATTGCAACTGCCGGATGATTTTATTAATGTAAATTTCATAATTTCGTCATGTCGTGTTGGGTATTATAGTCAATTTAAGCGATACCCTGACGATATTCAGTATTTAAATAAATCTGAAGACCTGGAATATTGAATGAAACACCAATGTGAAACAGAGAAGAATATGGACAGCAAAGAAGAAGAGCATCTCGAAGAACTCATCTTGCAGGAAAGCATTGTCAGTGCGGCCGGACTGCACTCCGAGCAGGTATTGATCGGCATAAAAGGCGACCCGTCCCTGCGTGAGAGCGCGCCTTTAAGAAAGCGTTATGACAGCAAGGTCGACAGTCTGTTTGACCAGCTCGAGCCCAATCTGGAAGACATCATGCTGAACCGGGGAATCTACCGGATTTTTGTCGGTTTCAACAGTGGTGAGATCCGTACTAACTCGGTGTTCGACCCATTACGCCAGGAGATCCATGACGCTGAAAAAATCGCCAACAAAGATTACATAAACCGTCATTTTCCAGAGATTAACTATGACGACAAAATTGCTCTAATGCGTGAACTGTACGCCACTCTGCGTGCGAGCGAGCACTACAAAAAAATCCCGGGGTACTGGCAGAACATCCTCAATCGACGTTCACAGAGCTGGATGCCTCTGGAACCCGACAACATCGCCAAAATTTTAACCACGGTAAGAAAACTACGTGATATCGAAGAGTATTATCTGCGTAATATTACGGTATGCATCGTACAGGGAATCGTCAGAATGCAGTTCAACTGCGATGGCACACAGATTATCGACGCACACAACTTCAAACATTTTCTGGAAGACAATATTTGAAAATGAAAAATGAAAAATGAAAAAAATTTTCATTACACCCCAAAAGATACAATCTTTTTAAGCAACTAAGTTATTTACAGTAAATTAGTGCGCTTTACGCGCAACAAAAAAATCTGTTCTTTCGCTGTTAATTTTTCACTTTTCATTTTTCATTGCGCCAAAGGCGCTAGTGGTATTTCTCTGTCGTTATGTGTCCCGGTTCACGGCGACGGTGTTTGCGTAGACCACGTTTTTCCAGCACGTCTGTCACGCTGCTGATCATTGCTGAATTACCACACATCATGATGTGAGAGTCTTCATCGATATTGATCCCCACGCTTTGCTCGAAAGAGCCATCTTCGATGCTGGTGGTAATTCGCTGATTCGACGCACCTTCGACTTTTTCACGAGTAACAAACGGCACAAATGAAAACTGTTTTTCATGCTGTCTTTTGATCTCCATGATCTGTCGCTGATAGGAGAGCTCCGAAAGGTCTCTCACCGAATAACCCAGGACGATCTTTTCAAAACGCTGCCAGACTTTTTCGCTGTTCAGGATAGAGAGAAAGGGGCCTACACCGGTGCCGGTCGCCAGCAACCACAGGTTTTTACATTCGGGTATTTCAGTAACGGTTAAAAAACCATTGGCTCTGTCGCTAACAAATACCTCGTCCCCCTTCTCGAGCTGTGCTAACTTCGGCGTTAATGGCCCTTCCGGAACGATATTAAAATAAACTTCCAGATAGTCTTCATCAGGGGTATTAACCAGCGAATATGGACGCGCCACCCGTTCAACGTCGATATCCAGCGCCACCCGGACAAACTGCCCAGACTCAAAATTTTTAAAATCACACCGAATACGCAGAGAGAACAGACGTTCGTTCCACTGTATTTTCTCGATCACTTTGCCGGTTAGCCAGTTAGCCATATAATCCCCCTGTTGTTCACTGAAACATTGATACTAAGCCATCTGATAAGATAGATAACCACACTATGATAAAGCTACATCCTCAGTTAAAAAAAGACTGTTTCGTACTCGGCGAGTTCAGCCTGTGCTCACTTTTATTGCTGAATGATGCTAATTACCCATGGTTTATCCTGTTACCCAACCGTGAAAACATCCGCGAGATACACCAGTTATCGAAAAAGGATCAGCAACAACTGATGTCAGAATCGACGTTTTTCAGCCGTTGCCTGGCGCAGACTTTTCAGCCCGACAAGATCAACATCGCAGCACTGGGCAATGTTGTTCCCCAGCTACACATCCATCATATCGCAAGATTCACGACTGACGCCTGCTGGCCAGCGCCTGTATGGGGTGCGGTCAGTCCAGTTCCATACCAGAACAAACAGATTGAAGCCATCAACACACGACTAGTTGAATGGTTTAACAGCAACAATGAGCAAACCTTCCACTGGGCTGGTGAGAATAACTAGCCAACCGAACTGATTCTGCCAAAATCTTCTGCTATAATCCGCGAAAATCATTTAATTTTACGATCAGAATCATTACCTCGCAGTTTGAACTAGCAACAAGATCTGATCCTCTTTTCCCCATATTTCACATGACACTATTTAAATACCACGCAGACCGAGCTCCCGTTTTAATCATCACTTTATTTTTTGCGTTAGATGTACTCGCCTACATGCTGATCGACAACATCTGGTTGCTGGCCACATTCTGGCTGATCATGATCGCGCCCAAAGGCATCATCTGTGCCTGGAATCATCATCACCAGCATCTGCCAACATTTAAGATTACCAGCCTTAATTATCTGCTGGAACAGATGTATGCACTACAGACTGGTGCCACCTCAAAACTATGGGTACTACACCATGTTTTAGGCCATCACCATCACTACCTCGACCAGACCAGAGATGAGAGCCGCTGGAAAGATAAAAACGGAAAAATCATGGGCCGGTTCAAGTACTCCATGGATGTCATGCTAACCGCTTATTATCGCGCCTATCAGGTCGGCAAGCGGCACCCTCGTCCACTGAAGATTTTTTTGATCGCTTCGTCCATCACCCTGCTGGTCATTGTTGCTCTGGTGTGGTATCGCCCAGTGCCCGCGTTACTTGTTTTTGTTGTACCCATGATCAGCAGCCTGTTTTTCACTGCCTGGGTAACCTACGCGCACCACGCAGGTCTGGATGTGGATAACGACTTTGAAGCGTCCTACAACATCATGACACCGATCTACAATACACTGACCGGCAACCTCGGTTACCACACCGCACATCACCACAAGCAGGGACTGCACTGGTCACTGCTGCCTGAACTGCACGAGAAGATCAAAGACAAGATTCCGGCGTACCTGTATAAAACAGACCATCTGGGGTCCGGTTTCCTGAAGGACTGATAACAGGCCTGTTAACTAAAAAAGTTACTCGGTAATTTTTTGCCGGTCTTTTTTCAGGGCGCCGCGTTTAGTTTTAGTATTCAGCCTTCTTAATTTCGAGGCTTTTGTCGGCCGGGTTTTCTTGCGCGATTTTTTTATCGCCAGCGCCTGCGCGATAAATGATTGCAGTCGTAACAAAGCCAGCTCCCTGTTTTTCAACTGGCTACGTGTCTGCTGAGATTTGATGATAAATACCCCCTCCTTTGTTACCCGCTGATCATTTAAAGCCAGCAGTCGCTGTTTGATCGTCTCCGGCAAACTGGAAGCGACGATATCAAATTTCAGGTGTATCGCGGTCGAGACCTTGTTCACGTTCTGACCACCCGCACCCTGTGAGCGTATCGCTGTCATTACGATCTCATCGTCGGGGAAAATTAAATGTTTAATCCGCATAGCAGGTCTCTTATAATATCCACAAATTATAAACCAGAAAAACGATTCCCATGAAAGCAAACGAAATCAAAAAAGGGCTGGTCATCGATCAGGACAACAAAAAGATCCTCATCAAAAAAGTTGTCGTACAATCACCCTCTTCACGCAGCGGCAGCACTTTATACAAAGTGACCGGTAGCGACATCAGCAACGGTCAGAAATTTGAACGCCGTTACAAGGGTGATGAAGTCATTACAGCGGTCGATGTCTCTCGTCGCACGGTTCAACTACTGTTTCATGATACTGACAGTTACACTTTTATGGACAGTGAAAATTATGACCAATTCATCCTGCCTGTGGACGCACTGGAAGATGAAGCCATTTTTCTTTATGACGGACTGGAAGGCCTGAGCGCACTGATAAGCGAAGGCGAATTACTGGGCATCGAATTGCCCAACACCATGTCACTAGAGATCACTGAATGTGCGCCCGGGATGAAGGCCGCTTCATCCTCTGCCAGAACCAAGCCAGCCACACTGACCACGGGGTTAGTTGTCCAGGTGCCCGAATATTTAACACCAGGCGAAGTGATAAAGATAAACACTGAAACACGCGAATTTATTTCAAGAGCCTGATCGCAAACAGATGAATCAGCCAGTACCCATGATCACGCCGCTATCGAACGAGCGACAACAAAAAGTTATAGACCAGACGCGGGTCTGGATCAGGCAGGCCTGCGATCTATTTAATTTAAAAGATAAAACAGTGGCGATCACTTTCGACCTAAAAGGCCGTTCAGCTGGCATGTACCGGATCAAATACAGCAGAGGCCATATCTTTACGCGACAACACAGAGAGATACGCTACAACCCTTATATCTTTTCAAAATATTTTGAAGACAACTATGCGACCACCATTCCGCACGAAGTCGCACATTATGTCACTGACATCATCTATGGATTAAAAAATATAAAACCGCATGGCAGCGAGTGGAAAGCAGTGATGCATGCTTTCGCGGCCGATGCGAGCGTCACTGCAAATTACGATCTTTCTGGCATACCGCTTAAAAAGCTATCACTGTTCACTTATCAGTGTGATTGTCGCAAGCACCAGCTGAGTTCGATAAGACACAACAAAATTAAAAACCGCCGCTACCAGTATTACTGTAATTCCTGCAAACAGAGGCTTCAGTATAAACAGCCAGCAGAGGCGCTAGTCTGACTACGTGTTTAAAACCACTCTGGACGACTATGGTTCTTCACCATAATCAATGGTGATCTCTTCATCCGGGTGAATGTCACGCACCGCGTATAACTCGAAACCTATAAATTCAGCATGCGGTTCCGTACTGTGATTTATATACCGTAGTAAATTTTTTCCATCACGTCCGACCCAGACTTCATCGTACTTTTCTACCCACAGAACATGTGATCCGTTATCGCTGACGACAGGGCCATCATACTCGCCCATGTAATCACCCTCATTGATTTTTTCACGGGCATATAGACCATCACCGTGAATACCAGATTCTTTTTTATAAAACAACTGGTGTAACTGTTCTTCTGATAACATTATTTCTTGTCCGTAAATCGTTTACTGTGAAAACGACAGGTATTTTATCATGGCTTTTCAACGAAATGAAAAATACCAAAACAAAAAAAGTAATAAAAATCACAGTTAATGATTAACTGGTAAAAAGATTTCCCTTCATCATTCGCGCGTAGACCGAGCGCGAAATACAAGCAGAAAACTTATCTAATGTTGATGACCTTGTGGACCGTGAACGTGACCATGCTCGATCTCTTCTGCTGAGGCTTCGCGCACATTAACGACTTTTACATCGAAGTTTAATTCCATACCAGCAAGCGCATGGTTACCGTCGACCACAACAACGTCATCTTTTACTTCTGTAACTGTAACAACGACCGCTGAGCCATCCGGGCTCTGTGCGTGAAACTGCACACCCACCTTGATCTCTTCAGAGTTATCAAACATGTCCTTGGGTACTTCCTGGATGCGATTTTCCTCCTTTACACCGTAACCTTCTTCTGGCGAAACTTTTATTGACAGCTCATCACCGGCAGACTTACCCGTTAACGCATTTTCCAGACCGGGGATAATATTCATTGCGCCATGCAAGTACAGAAAACTGTCATCATCTGACTGATCAATTATTTTTCCATCATTGTCTTTAAGTGTGTAGTGAAGTGTTACAACAGTATTAGGTTCGATTTGCATATCTCGTTTCCGCGCAGTTCTAAAAAGGGTGATAATTTTAGCAGGAATACTTTACTTAAAACAATAGCTACAGACTCCAGGGCTGGTTGCCAAAGTACACTCGAAGAAATACGATGACACCACAAACGATAACCACCAGCAACGTTAAAGCAAGAGCGACTCTATCCATAATCAGCCTATTATAAGACAACAAGATAACATCTGCATGCCACCGCCACGGTAAGATGACGCCATTAATTTATGCTAAAAATCAGTGAAAACTGGTAAATTTCAGCTAGGTTTTATATATGCCAGTTAACTGTTACAGCCAGAGAATTCTCAATCCATTTCGCGGCGTGATGAATATCATCTCCATCGGTGGCGCTGACGCTGTCACCATCGACGGTTGCCACTGGACACTTTACATTCATGATACCTTTGACTGTCCCACTGACGACCCGGAAGAATTTTTTGAAATCGATATGCCGGACATCCGCTACGGCGACTGGGATAAAAAATCCGGCTTGAAACACTCACCGCTCATCGCCTCATATCATTACAATGAAATCCAGGCCATCGGTCATGTTTTACTCGATGCGGTAGAAAAATATGCTGATCAGTGCCCCTTTAGATTTGAAGATAAATACGAACTCTGGCTGCTCGATGAAAAAACCAGAGAACCACTGGCATTACTCGACAGCGCATGTAAACAAACAGAAATTCGTGCGCCAGAAAGTTTGATCTGGGAAGCTGGTCTACGCTGCAAGCAGGAATTTTTAAAAGAGTTTTCACTGACCGACGCACAGTTAAATACAACTGGCGATCTACTCAACCAGATCATCAATCAACGTGCCGGCGAACATCCATCAGCACAGTGGTTTTACCGGGACCGGTTCGACTATGGAAAAGGCATGGGCGGCATCGACCTGGATAATAACCTGGCTGGTCGCGAGTTATCTGCCAGATTATTTCCGAAGATGTTAGTACAACAACAGTGGCTGAATAAATCAGATGAAACGCTCATCGATGCGTTCATCAACTGGCTAGCACCGTACCTGCTGGTGCTAGATTTTTTGCGAGACGCACAACGCAAGACACTCGAACAATCAGCTAAACGGCAGGCATTACTGGTCGATAAGATGTTCCCGCTGTATCCCAAAGTCATCGATCAACAGGCCATCAATAGCGCCCGGGTTGAAGCCATGATGCGCAAATCAAACCAACCTGTAATCCGGGACAAAACCGCAGAGACCATCGAATACATCGAAACACAGCATTCGCTCATCTGATCGAATAATCCTCTTAACTCGTCAAACGACTGGCAGGAATTGTCAATTATATCCCTCCATTTATAACTACACTGAAAGCTGAAATGCTTCTATCATCCACCCGTTGATCTTTAAACTTGATATATCCAACGAGTGTAGTTAATCGGTATAATCGGGGCATCTTAAAGGACTAGCATCACCAACATGTATCTGGCCAACAAACGATCACTTTATCTGCTTGCTTCATGCCTTGTTTTCGATGGCATGTTCACAAATACGCTGCTGGCTGAACCGATATATCATCCGAGTGGCGCCAAGCTTACCTTTGGCGGCATGACGCACCGTCAGATGACAGTATCCGACATGGGCAACCCGGCGCATCCGGCGAGCATACCCTACCCCGAAGGTGACAACGGCCTCTACGGCGCCGGCCTGTCGCTTGGTCTTGGTATCGAATACGACGGTAATGATAATTTGTTCAAACTGTTAGACAAAACGAGTGGTAGCGGCTCGACCGTACCTGGCGGTGATGATGGCAGCGGCAGCAGCGGCGAGGACGGTGGAAGTATTATTCCTCCTCTGCCACCCATTGGTGGCGAACTGGACCCGGCCGTACAAGAAAAACTGGACGCACTCATACAGGAAGTCGCCATCGCCGCTGGCCTGGTGGCCATATCAGTAACCGGCTTAAACGCAAAAGCTTTTCTTTCTGCCGACATACCCGTACTCATCAACAATGACGCATTAGGCGCATGGACCTTCGGCGCAAATGTTTCAGTTACTACCAACCTTCGAGGTCTGAACGACCCCATCAAATTTGATGTCGATCTTGCCAAACAAACCCTGAAAGATCTGTACGCAATCAACACGCCCTCTACCCAGCCGGTGACTTATAATTTATCCGGCGGCGCATCGATCACCGTCAACCCGGACGGCACCACCAAATACCGTTTTGACAACAACAGCGGCGTCATCACCAAGGCGGCACAGATCACCGAGATCAGCATCGGTTATAGCCGCAAAGTCTGGCAACAGGCTGACGACAAAGTTTATGTTGGTGTAAAACCTAAATATTATAACGTAGGCCTTTCTAATACAGCCGTCCCGCTAAATAACATTGAAAACGCCAGAACAATTTTTGACGCGCTGGATAAGTCCAACTTCAGTTACCAGCAGGATTTTGGTATCGACCTTGGCGCTATCTGGAGCGGCAAGCAGTATCAGGTCGGCGCCACACTGACAAACTTAAATGAACCTGATTTTCAGTACCCCCCTTCTGACCTTTCAGGTTTCACCAATCCGATCATCATCCGCCTGATTCGAGACAGGGAAAGATATGTGATGCAACGCCAGTTAAAACTTGATGGCGGCTACATCACCAGCGACGGCGCCTGGGGAATCAACTTTGGTCTCGACGCAAATCCTGTGCCCGACCCGATGAACGACGATTTCCAGTGGGCATCAATTGGTGCCAGTTTTGCCTCGGACAGCTGGTGGCTGCCCGGTGGGCGCGCCGGTATTCGAAAAAATCTAGCGGGCACAAAACTGACTTATGTCACCGCGGGCATTACCGCATTTAACATCGTCAACCTGGATCTTGCCGCCACCACACAGACCGTACAGGTGAATGACCGCACGATTCCACGTGGTCTGATCGCCAATATTGGCGTACAGGTGCTGTTCTGAGACGAAGAGAGTTTTAAGTTATATATTGAAAACTGTAAGTCAAAAAACTTAAAACCTGCAACTTAAAACTTATAACTACGTTTTACATACCGTTGCCGAATTTATCATGATGGATCTCTGTAGATTCACGCATGCTTTTTAGAGCCACCGCGTAACCAGACAGGATACCCAAAGCCCACGAGATACGCTCTCTGAAATAAGCATCCGCTTCAGCATCATTATCGGCGGCATCTTCATTCAGAATTTTTTCGATGTTGCGCAATATCAGCTGCTCAGGGATATAACACAGGCGGTTATTTTTATAGCTGCTCATGCGCAGCTCGGCCACCGGGTAGGCACCGCCGTCGGCAGAAGACACAGTCACGATCAGAGCCGGTTTATGTCCCAGCTCAAAACGGTTAAACATCAAAAAGAAATTCTTCAGACCCGCTGGCACCTGACCATGCCACTCCGGTGAGATGATGATAAAACCATCACTCTCGCTCAGCCGCTGTTTGATGGGTGCGAGCCGCTGGTTCCATTCTTCACTATCTTCCCACAACGTCTGATCCCACAGCGGCAGCGGATTATCGGCCAGCGCAAAAACCCAGGGCTCGATGTTTTCAAAATCGCTCGACAATGTTTTTTCAAGGTAACGTGCCACTTTTTCGCTTTGTGATGGATTACGATGACTGCCGCTGATGATGCTTATTTTCATAGTTTTAACCCTGTATAAATCACTAAATTATTTTTGCCGCGAACAACGCAAAACACGCGAAGAAAAATGAAAAATATAATTTTTTGCGTATTTTGCGTTGTTCGCGGCTAAAAAAGTTTTAACTTTTACACGACCAGTACCGGCTCATGCAATCGCGACAGCTGCTCACGCAATTCCAGCACGTGCTGCTCCCAGTACTGGCTGGTATTAAACCACGGAAATGCCAAAGGGAACGCCGGATCGCTCCAGCGTTTTGCCAGCCACGCGGCGTAATGCATCATGCGCAAACTACGCAGGGCTTCGATCAGGTGTAATTCTTTCAAATCCAGTTCGGCAAATTCTTCATAGCCTTCCAGCAGATCGCACAGTTGCTCGGTCATCTCCTGACGTTCGCCCGACAGCAGCATCCACAGATCCTGAATCGCCGGGCCATTACAACAGTCATCCAGGTCGACAAAGTGCGGCCCGTCATCGGTCCATAAAACATTGCTGCGATGACAGTCGCCGTGCAGACGTATGCTCTGATAGTTTCCGCAACGATCGAATGCGGACTGCACCTCTTTTAACAGGTCATCGACCAATGTCTGATACGCCACCTGCAAATAGTCAGGAATGAAGCCCTGCGCCTGCAAAAATGCCGATGGATCTTCGCCCATCCTTTTTATCTCGATCCGGTGGCGATGTTCGAACGCTGCCGTTCGCCCCACGTTATGGATGCGCGCGATGAAACGCCCCATCCAGTTTAGATCGTCACGCGTTTCAAGATCAGGCCAGCGGCCACCGCGTAAAGGGTAGATCGAAAAACGATAACCCTGATATTCAAACAGAGAAACGCCATCAATGATGATCGGCGCCACCACGGGAATTTCCGACTCCAGCAACTCCAGTGCAAACTGATGTTCTTCACCGATGGCTTCATCACTCCAGCGACCGGGTCGATAAAATTTGGTGATGATCGCATCGCCGTTTTCCAGCTCACAGCGATATACCCGATTTTCATAACTGTTGAGCGCAAGCAGGCGGCCACTGGTTTCATAGCCGGTAAACTCGACCGCACCCAATATGGTCTCTGGTGTTAAATCCGTGTAATCCGGTTTCAGATTACCTGTTGTTGGAGAATCTTGTTGTTGCATCGTTTAAACTTCTGTCACATGGTAGCCATAATAAACAAACCCGCGCCGCAGCCAGAGATCGAATGCTGGGTACAGGGCGCTGAACCCGCGCTCAGCGAACTGGCCGGGCAGGTCATCCTGATCGAGATGATACAGGTTAATTGCCCCGGCTGTTTCATTCATGCGCTGCCCGAGGTGATACGCCTGCACGAAAAATATAAAACACAGGGCCTGAAAGTTTTTGCTATCGCCACTGCGTTTGAACATTTCGAGCAGAATACCCTGGAAAACCTGCAACTCCTGTTGCAACACGGCGAGTTGATCGGCGACCCGCTTGCCCAGCTGGGCAAGGCCGGTCTTCTCAATAGTGTAGCTGGCGGGCATAAATTGCCCTATGCCATCCCGTTCAGCGTCGCCATGGACAGGCTGGTGAAAAATCAAGCCGCTGTCGATGCAACCACCATCGAGCAGTTCATCCTCAGCCAGATACCCGATTTCCATGAAAAGACCTGGGATGAACAGCGCCGGCAATCCATCTACCAGCAGGCCGAAGCGCACCTGAAAAACAAGCAGTACCACGCACTCACCTTCGAAATGTATCAGCTACAGGGCACACCATCAAGCATCCTGATCGACAGAAAAGGCTTGCTCAGACAGATATCATTTGGTGCGGTAAATACGCTGGAAACAGAGATACAACAGTTGTTGAACGAATCCTGAAAAGCCTTATAATTCGCCGCAACCTTTTAAACTTGAAAAAAATACTATGGAAATCATCGCAGAAAAATTCCTCTACGCCAGCCGCTGGTTGTTAGCGCCGATCTATCTTGGCCTCAGCGCCGGCCTGCTGATCCTGGGCATCAAGTTTTTCCAGGAAGTTTTTCATATCATGCCACTGATATTTGCCATGAAAGAAGCCGATCTGGTGCTGGTAATTTTAAGTCTGATCGACATGTCACTGGTCGGCGGCCTGATCGTGATGGTGATGCTGAGCGGTTACGAGAACTTTGTTTCCAGAATCGACCTGGACGAAAATACCGACAAGCTGCACTGGCTGGGAAAGATGGATGCCGGTTCATTAAAACAGAAAGTCGCCGCCTCTATCGTGGCCATATCGTCCATCCACCTGCTCAAAATTTTTATGAATGCAGAATCTGTCGATAACGACAAGCTCATGTGGTACGTCATCATCCACATGACGTTTGTGCTGTCCGCCATCGGCATGGCCTACGTCGACAACATCAACAAACACTAAAGGTTTGACCGATGCGAGGAATGGTACCACCCGATCCGGAATCCAGCGCCTCAAATCTCGAATACGCCGTGGTCTACGTACCCAAACGCAGCCGCAACCGTTTTTCTGCCAACTGTGTCAAGATCAAATCCTGCGCCGCCGATGCGCTGGATAATGCCGACCCGGAAAATAAATTTTTTGCAGCGCGTGTCAGCGGACCATCGAAATCATCGGAGGGGCAGTATATTTATTATCTTGTTGAGTGGCTGGAATAGCCGCAGGATCTGCAGCAGGTCTGCTCTCAACACATAAGAGACATTGAGCGGTTTTTCTAGCAGCAAAAATCACTGCCATAGGAGACATTTAAAATTGGTTAGATTTTAATCCCTCCAGCACCTTTAATTAGGGAAACGTTGGCATATCCGGTTCAGTACCTTCAATATCCGCTTCAGGATGATGTTTTTTAACCAGTTCCTCGATTTCGTCTACTCGATCGCGCTTAACATCCACCAGTACTAGAAACTCCCCATCTTTAATTGCATCCTCGAATTTCTTTAATCGTGTACTGGGAACACTAACACCCACCATACTTGATAACCAACCACCAACACCCGCACCGGCAGCGCCAATAGCAGTTACGGCACCACCACCTATAACCAGACCAGCAGGAGGCAAAGTCATTGCAACCAATCCAACCACTACACCTGTTACGGCACCTAAAGCAAGCCCTCTCTCTATCGCAGGAATGAAATCACTTTTCTGTAATAACGAAGCTTCTGGCAGCTCTTCCATAGGCGTACCTTCATTTGCAATCACATGAATATGACGCTCTTCCACATGCGAAAGCAATAATTCATTAACAAGGCTATGTGTTACCGTGATGTCTGGCATTAAAAAATATAAACGATGCATTATCCTCTCCTTTAAATAATATTACGGGATGTAATAAAAACATTACACAAGACAAATGTAAATGCATACAAAGATAATATTGATTTTTATACAAAAAAAACGATTAAATAGCCATCAGGTCTCATCTTTTGTACGGCAGGGTTGATGTATATCAATATAGATACTGTGAAGTGAAGTTATTACCAGACTGATGTAGAAAACACTAAGCAATAGAACCATTAATGACTATTAAGTGAGAAATCTGGGGACAGTATACCTAATTACAGATTAGACTTTTTCACTGTAGACTTTGTTTTCTAATGTCCACTTTGTACCAGGCATACTGTGTTAGATCAATTTCCCGGATGTCTGTTTTGTGGTGAACAGATGAATTGATACAGAGCGATGGTTGCAACCATAAAACAACTTCCACGAAAATTCATGATGCTATTGAACCAGCTCAGACTCACCAAGCAAATCGCGCAAGGCATTAATAAATAATTCTGCCGGTGTATCAAACATGTGGGTTACTAGAGCCATCCCTACGACCATCATCGGCCAGACTATTTTTGCCACTAAACCGGTAGTTATCATTGTCACTAATATCACAAAACCCCAGGGTTCGACTTTGCTTAATATTTGACTGAAACGTTCCGGTAACAGGCCCGTTAGAATACGGCCACCGTCCAATGGTGGCAAGGGTAATAAGTTCAACATCATGACGGCCGTATTTATGAAGATACCAGCCGCACCCATATAAACCAATACCAGCCCAGCGTCAGGCTGAACAGCAGATAACATATACCCCAGTTTCATTATCATTGCCCATATTATTGACATTATAAGATTGGCAACCGGGCCGGCGGCTGCGACCAGGATCATGTCGCGTTTAGGCGAATTGAGATTTTTTTCATTCACAGGAACGGGTTTTGCCCAACCAAAAATAAGGCCGCTAAACCAGAGTAAAAAACCCGGTACGACAATAGAACCAACAGGGTCTATGTGTTTGAGTGGGTTGATACTCAGGCGGCCTGCATGTTTGGCCGTAGCATCACCTAAATAATACGCCACCACACCGTGCGCGACTTCATGCAGTGTAACCGCATAGATAACAGGCACCGCCCAGGTGAATATTCTGATGGTAATGTTTAAGTCATCGTGCACTGATCTATTTTCACCGTTTTTTT
>SWCD01004368.1_pt1 | contig 49465 bp, 46 predicted proteins | sample 4693011 | NCBI WGS metagenome assembly SWCD01 (sample SAMN10267278, study PRJNA491770) | bioreactor metagenome | isolation source: DHS bioreactor inoculated with marine | place: Japan: Omine Ridge, Nankai Trough
GGGGGGGGCCGGGTGTGCCGAGGTCGGTTTGACGCAGGCGTGGCGGATGCCGGGCGCTTCGACCCGCCACCGGTCCTTCGGCCGGATCAGGTCGCCGCGGTCCGTCGCTCGGGCGTTGAGCTCGCGGAAAACGACGAGGGCGGGACGGGTGCGATCACAGGATCGACGCCGTCGAAAGCGTGCGCCGGGCTGTGGCGCCTGGACTGGCCGCGACCGGGGGGGCGACCGGGGCGCGGGTCTGCCCGGTCTGGCCGCCGCAGGCTCAGCCGGCGGGGCCTTTCGCGGTGGTCTTCGCCGCGGCCGCGGCATCGAGGCCGATCAAGTCATCGATCACGTTGATCCAGAGCCCGACCGGCTGGGCGCCGGGGACAACGTGGCGCCCGGCGATGATGAAGGTGGGGACCGCGCGGATTCCGCGCTCGCGCGCATCCGCGTCGCGTTGCCGGATGTCTTCGACATCCGCGTCGGAAGCGAGCAGGCGGGCGACCATCGCGCCGTCCATGCCCTGCGCCGCGGCGACCTCGGCGAGCACCGCGCGGTCGCCGATGTCGCGCCCCTCGTTGAAATAGGCCCGAAACAGCGCCGTCACCACCTCTTCCTGGCAACCTTCGATCCCGGCCCAGTGGATCAGCCGGTGGGCGTCGATCGTCGAGGGCGTGCGGCGGATGGCGTCGAGGTTGAGCGCGAGGCCGGATTTCTCGGCCTCGTCCGCGACCGGCAGGTAGGCTGCGACCGCACCGGCGCGGCCGCCGAACTTGGTCTCGAGGTAGCTCCGCCGGTCCATGCCGCCGGGCGGCATGTCCGGGTTCAACATGAACGGGTGCCATTCGATGCCGAAGGGGTGATCGGGCCGCGCGTCCAGCGCACGCCCCAGCCGGACCTTGCCGATATAGCACCAGGGACAGATGGGATCGGAATAGATATGCAGCGGGATCATGGTCTCTGATAGACGAGTGGGGACCGTCGCGAAAGGGGGGCGGATTGCCTTTGGCCTGCCGGCGCGTATATGTGAACCGATGACCGAAACGCCGCCGCCAGAACCAAGCCTGATCCGGCTCGCCCGCGAGAGCGGCCACGCGGCCCCCGACCCGCAGCCGCTCGACCTCGGCCTGCGGGTGCGGTCGCTGCGCAAGGAGCGCGGCTGGACCCTCGAACAGGCGGCGAACCAGGCGGGGCTTGCCCGGTCGACCCTGTCGAAGATCGAGAACGGCCAGATGAGCCCCACCTTCGAGGCGTTGAAGAAGCTCGCGGTCGGGTTGGAGATCTCGGTGCCGCAGCTGTTCACGCCGCCGAAGGACCAGCGGGTCTCGGGCCGCATGGCCCTGACCCGGTCCGGCGAGGGCGAGGCCCATCCGACCGCCACCTATGAGCACGAACTGCTGGCGGGCGCGCTGACCAAGAAGGCGATGCTGCCGTACCGGGCGCGGGTGCGGGCGCGCAGCTTCGAGGAGTTCGACGGCTGGGTGCGGCATGACGGCGAGGAATTCCTCTACGTGCTCACCGGCGCGGTCCGGCTGATCACCGAGTTCTACGAGCCCTTCGAGATGCGCCGCGGCGACAGCGCCTATTACGACGCCTCGATGGGCCACAACGTGATCTCGGTCAGCGAAGACGACGCAACCATCCTCTGGGTGACGTCGCTCTAGCGACCCAGACCGGCGCGCCGCCGCGACCGCGTGGCGCGAGAGGAGACCGGCGCCGTCGACGCCGGGACGGTCGTTGCCGGGCGTCAGTACAGCGTCAGCCGCAGGGTAAACGCCTCGTGCCGCGCCATCAGCTGGTCCTGCTGGACGAAGAACCGGAACCCGTTGGCGCCCGTATTGAAGGTGAAGTCGCGGGTGCAATCGGCATATCCCTCGGGCGTGAAACAGGCGTTTTCGGCGAAGAGCCGGGCCTCGCCGGTGCCGGTCGCGCGGTCATAGAAATAGCACAGCGGCCGGCCGTCGAGCACGTAGCCCGAGATTTCGCCGATGCCGGTCTCCGGCGAGACCGGGACCACGGTGCAGCTTTGCGCAAGAGCTGCGCCGGCCCAGAAGACGGCGAACGCCGCCGCGATGAGTTTTCGCATGGTTTTCCCCCAAGGTCGCGTTTTCCCCGGCGGCGATGCTAACGAATCGAAAGACCCTTGTCAGGTCCATGGGTGCCGGAAATCGTACCCCAACGGTCGCTTTGGGCGAGCGTCCGCGGCGGAAGGCTGCTATGGCGCGCGGATGTGGAACGCATTGAAAAACTCCTGGGCGCTGCTGTTCGGCGTGTTGCTGTTGATGCTGGGCAACGGAATCCAGGGCACGCTGCTGGGTCTGCGCGGCGCGATCGAAGGGTTTTCGACTTTCGAGATGTCGGTGATCATGGCCGGCTACTTCGTCGGCTTCCTCGGCGGCAGCCGGGCCACGCCCTGGCTGATCCGACGGGTCGGCCATGTGCGGGTCTTTGCGGCGCTTGCGAGTTTCGTCTCCGCGGTGCTGATCCTCTACCCGGTGATCGTCGATCCGATCGCCTGGGCGGCATTCCGGGTGGTGTTCGGCTTCGCCTTTTCCGGCGTCTACGTCACCGCCGAAAGCTGGCTCAACCACGCCTCCACCAACGAGACCCGCGGCAAGACCCTGTCGCTCTACCTGATGGTGCAGATGGTCGGGATCATCGCCGCACAGGGTTTGATCGTGACCGCAGACCCCGGCGGCTACGTGCTGTTCATCCTGCCGTCGGTGCTGGTGTCGCTCTCCTTTGCGCCGATCCTGCTGTCGGTCACACCGACACCGGCGTTCCAGACCGCCCGGCGGCTGTCGCTTACCCAGCTCTACCGGATCTCGCCGCTCGGCGTGGCCGGGATGATGATCATGGGCCTGCTGTTCTCGGCGCAGTTCGGCATGGCGGCGGTCTACGGTGCGAAAGCGGGGCTGAACGTCAGCCAGATCTCGATCTTCATCGCCATGTTCTACGTCGGCGGCATGGTGCTACAATACCCGATCGGCTGGATTTCGGACCGGATGGACCGACGCCGGTTGATCCTCGCGGTCGCGGCCCTCGGGGCGATGGCGGCGGTGGTGCCGATCCTGCTGGACGGTTTCCCGGCCCTGCTGGTGGCAGCATTCCTGATCGGCGGCACGTCGAACCCGCTCTACGCGCTGCTGATCGCCTATACCAACGACCACCTCGAAATCGAAGACATGCCGGCGGCGTCGGCGGGGCTGATCTTTCTCAACGGGCTCGGGGCGATCGCCGGGCCGCTGGCGACCGGCTGGGCGTTGGAAACGGTCGGACCGAACGGGTTCTTCGCCTACCTGGCGGGTACTTTCGGCGCGTTGCTGCTCTACGGCATCTGGCGGATGACACGCCGACCCGCGCATCCGGCCGGCGAGACTCATTCCTACACGCCGGTTCTGCCCTCGGCCTCGCCGGTGGTCATGGATCTCGCCCAGGAACTCTACGCCGAGGCCGTCGAGGAAGCGGCCGGGGCGGCGGAGACGCAATATGCCAAAAACAACCGCGATTGAGGGGGTACTGTGCATGGAACTGCAACAGACCGTTGATATGGTGCGCAACTTTAATAAATACTGTTGCCAGAATATGAAACATTTGCAACGCTCGGAGTCGCCATCTGGGGAACAGGGTGAGGCAAGGGGAAGGCAGATGATCAAACCGGAAGAGGTTCTGGATTTCTGGCTCGACGAGGTCGGGCCCGAGGGTTGGTACGGCGGCGGCGAGGCGCTGGACGACCAGATCCGCACGCGGTTCGGGGCCGCTTGGGAAAACGCGCAGGAGGGCAGCTATTCGCTCTGGCTCACCTATCCCACGGGCGTGCTCGCCTACCTGATCCTGATGGACCAGTTTCCGCGCAACATGTTCCGCGACGACAAGCGGGCGTTCTCGACCGACCCGGCGGCGCTGGCGGCGGCGAAATGCGCCATCGACAAGGGCTGGGACCTGCGCATCGACGAGCCGGCGCGGCAGTTCTTCTACCTGCCGCTGATGCATTCGGAAAGCCAGACCGACCAGGACCGTTGTGTCCGGCTGTTGCTGACGCGGATGCCGAAGAGCGCCGAGGGCAATCTGTTGCACGCCAGGGCGCATCGCGAGGTTATCCGGCGCTTCGGCCGCTTTCCCTATCGCAATGCCGCGCTCGACCGGGTATCGACCGCGCATGAGACGGAATTCGACGAGACCGGCGGCTACGGCGCGGTGCTGCGCGAGATGCGCGCCTGACCGTCGGCACGGGTCGGACCCGGGTCGCGCTGAAGGGACCCGGTCGGTAACGCTTCTTTGACCGGGCCCTGTGTCGGGTGTGCCCGGGCAAAGGCGCGCTGACAGGCGCCGGTCTACCTGTGCGCGTCGGGCACCCAGTCCTCGGGATCGCCGTTCCAGAACCGGTTCGGGTTGTCCTCGTCGGTCCCGCGGATATGCAACGTGCGGATACAGGGGGTCACGAAGATCACCGGCTCTTCGTAGGGATGGGCGGCGTAGATCGCTTTCAGGGCCCCAACGGTTCTTGCCGCGTCATCGGCCAGGAACAGGGACAATTCCACACAGCGGACCTCGACGCTCCGCGCGGTGGCTGCATTGCGCCCGGTTCCCAGCGACCTGAAGTGCTGCGTTCCCGGCGCGGTCGTGAAGGTAACGCGGTCATAGTCGCCGTATGCGAGCGCATCGATGGCGAGAACCGCCTCGATGATCCGCTGAACATGGGTTTCGGGCACTTGCAGCGCGATGCGCTGGCCGTGTTCGGCGATGAACCTGTCATTGTCGCGTTCGGGTCGCGTCATGGCGGAGCTCCGGTTGTGCCGCATCAGCGATAGCCGGTATCCGTGCCGTTGCGGGAAAGAACGGTTCGGTATCGACCGAACTCTCAGACCGAGGCGGCATTGTCGATCGCGTCCCGGGTCAAACCGAACCAGCGGTCCAGCGCGCCGTACCCGCAATCGGTGACCCTCAGCGCCCGGCTGCCGGTGCGGCGCTCAAGCCAGCGCGCCTCCAGCGATTTGTGCAAGATCGCGCGCGCCAGCGGACCGGACAGGTGATGCCGGCGCTCGGTCCAGTCCAGACAGAGCTTTGCCGGCGCCTTTCGCGCGCCGGCAACCGGTGCCGCGATCCCGATGTCGTCGAGGAACGCCTGGTATCGCGGGCCGCGGGTTACCCCCGCCTCGCCGATATTCAGAACCTCCAGCGCAACCAACCGGCCCGTCATCTGCACGCCGAGCCGGCCCGCGATGTGATCGTAGCAACTGCGCGCACGCCGGATCTCGGCGCCGGCCGGGCCGGCCCGGGCAAGATGATCGGTGGGGCTCAGCTGCGCCAGGCCCTCCAGAGCCTGGGCCACCTCGGGCCCGGCAATCCGGTGATAGACATGGCGCCCACTGCGCAAGGAAGCGGTCAGACCGGCATAGCCGAGCTGCTTGAGATGCGCGCTTGCCGTTTGCGGACTGACACAGGCCGCACAGGCGAGTTCCTTGTTGGTGAAGGCGCGTCCGTCCATCAACGCGCACAACATGCGAGACCGGCTGGGATCGGCCAGCGCCGCGCCAATGAGATCCAGTCTCGGTTCGACCAACATGGCGGCCAGCCTACAGAGCCGCGGGGAGGGCGACCAGAAAGAACGTGTCGACGACGGACGAACCGTCACCGGGCGACCGGCTGCAGGGCGCGCCAGACAGGTCCTCGCGACGCCAACGCCCCGCCGGTTGCCGCGTGGGCGTTGCAGAGCACGCATGGCTGCCGCCCCGTTTCATGCGATTGAACGGCTCTGCCAAATAGTTTAACACCAAACTACTTTTCCCAAGGGAGGCGCGGATGGCCGGGACAACCTATGACGTGATCGTGCTGGGCGCAGGCCCCGGGGGCTATGTGGCCGCTATCCGGGCCGCCCAGCTCGGTCTGAAGGCCGTGGTGGTCGAACGCGAACATCTCGGCGGCATCTGCCTCAACTGGGGCTGCATCCCGACCAAGGCGCTCTTGCGCTCGGCCGAAGTGTTCCACCTGATGGAACGGGCCAAGGAGTTTGGGCTCTCGGCCGACAAGATCGGCTACGACCTAGACGCGGTGGTGAAGCGCTCGCGCGGCGTCGCCAAGCAGCTCTCGGGTGGCGTCGGACACCTCCTCAAGAAGAACAAGGTCGACGTGGTAATGGGCGAGGCCACCCTCGCGGCGAAGGGCAAGGTCTCGGTCAAGACCGACAAGGGCACGCAGGAACTGACCGCGAAGAACATCATCCTCGCCACCGGCGCGCGGGCGCGCGAACTGCCGGGGCTCGAGGCCGACGGCGATCTGGTGTGGAACTACAAGCACGCGCTCAACCCGCCGCGGATGCCGAAAAAGCTTCTGGTCATCGGATCGGGCGCGATCGGTATCGAATTTGCGAGCTTCTTCAACACGTTGGGCGCCGACGTTACCGTGGTCGAGGTGCTCGACCGGGTGTTGCCGGTGGAAGACGCCGAGATCTCTGCCTTCGCGAAAAAGGCCTTCGTCAAGCAGGGCATGACGATCATGGAGAAATCCATGGTCAAGCAGCTCGACCGGGCACCGGCGAAATCGGCGGGCAAGGTCACGGCCCATATCGAGACCGGCGGCAAGGTTCAGAAAGCCGAGTTCGACACGGTGATTTCGGCGGTCGGCATCGTCGGCAATGTCGAGGGGCTCGGGCTCGAGGCCATGGGTGTGAAGGTCGACCGGACCCATGTGGTGGTCGACGAGTTCTGCCGTACCGGGATCGACGGGCTCTATGCCATCGGCGACATCGCCGGCGCACCCTGGCTGGCCCACAAGGCGAGCCACGAGGGGGTGATGGTGGCCGAGCTGATCGCCGGCAAGCACGCCCACCCGGTGCGCCCCGAAAGCATCGCCGGCTGCACCTATTGCCACCCGCATGTCGCCTCGGTCGGCCATACCGAAGCCAAGGCGAAAGAGCTGGGCTTCGAGGTGAAGGTCGGCCGGTTCCCGTTCCTCGGCAACGGCAAGGCGATCGCTCTGGGCGAGCCCGAGGGGCTGGTCAAGACGGTGTTCGACGCCAAGACGGGTGAGCTTCTGGGCGCCCACATGGTCGGTGCGGAAGTGACCGAACTGATCCAGGGCTACGTGGTCGGCCGCCAGCTCGAGACCACCGAGGAAGACCTGATGCAGACCGTCTTCCCGCACCCGACCCTCAGCGAGATGATGCACGAAAGCGTGCTCGATGCCTGGGGACGGGCGATCCATTTCTGAGCTCAGGCTTGGTGAGGGGCGCGGATCTATCGGTGCGCGAGTGCATGGGCTGGCGTTGATCGGGTCGGCCTACGGCGCCACCGACATCGCGTTTGTACGCGCGTCCTTCGATGCGGCCGAAATTCCGGTTTTCGTTCTCGGCGCCGATGTGCATGCCGTGTTGAGCCGCGCTGCGGTGGCGATGGGCGGCGCGCGAATCATGGTGTTTCGCCGGGATGTCGCGGCCGCGCTGAGCGTTCTCGACACCTGCGCATTCGAACCCGCTCCGAGATAGGGCTGGGGCCGCATCGCGGTCGTGCTGCTGCTCTCGCTTGTGTTCGGCGCGATGCCGATGCCGTACCGCGCGGTGGTCGTGCGCGTGCGCCCCGTCCGACAGAAGCAGGTCTGAAGATCGGCGCGGATCGGGCAAAAAAAAGCCCCGCGGCAGGGAGGACCTGGGCCGCGGGGCAGAGCAACGTCCGGGAGGGACGATTTCTTGCGCGTCAGGCGCGGGTGATCGCGCCGCCGGCCATCTGCCAGTGGCCGAGGCCACCGATGTTGTGGACATCGTCGAAGCCGTATTGCTCGAGCACCTGGACCGCCATCGACGAGCGCGCGCCGGAGGCGCAGTAGACCGCGACGGGCTTGGTCCGGTCGAGTGCTCCGTTGAAGTCGGGCGAGGTCGGGTTGGCCTGCATCTGGATCACCGAGAGCGGGATATGCACAGCCCCTTCGGCCTTGCCGGTCATCGCCAGTTCGTTGTGGTCGCGCACGTCGATCACGGTCACCCGGCCCTCTTTCGCCATCGCGACCGCGTCCTGCGGGGTGAGGCGGGAGACATTGGCCTGGCGGCCCATCATGAAATTCAGCATCTGTAGGTCCTTGTCCTGGTCTGCCGGCGGGCCCGTTCGCGGATCCCCGTCGGCGTCGTTTCGTTGTTGCAGACATTAATATTCACAAACCTGAATATTACAAGTCCCGCATATACGGAAATTCTCACAAAGCCGCGAGCGGGTGGGCGCCGGGCGCTTCGGTGCGGCAACACTCCGGGAAATGTTCGTGCATTGTTCTCTATTTCCCGTTGGCCTCGGGGCCGGATTCGCGTACAACCGCGGGGGCAAACGAGGTGGGTCATGGCCGAGCAGAAGTTCATCGAGGTGCGCGGCGCGCGCGAGCACAATCTCAAGTCCATCGACGTCGACATTCCGCGCGACGAGCTGGTGGTCATCACCGGGCTGTCGGGCTCGGGCAAGTCGTCGCTCGCCTTCGACACGATCTATGCCGAAGGGCAGCGCCGCTACGTCGAATCGCTGTCGGCCTATGCCCGCCAGTTTCTCGACATGATGCAGAAGCCCGACATCGACCATATCTCCGGTCTGAGCCCGGCGATCTCGATCGAACAGCGCACGACCTCGAAGAACCCGCGCTCCACCGTCGGCACGGTCACCGAGATCTACGACTACCTGCGGCTGCTGTTCGCGCGCGCCGGCACGCCCTATTCGCCCGCCACCGGGTTGCCGATCGAGGCCCAGCAGGTGCAGGACATGGTCGACCGGGTGATGGCGATGGAGGAGGGCACCCGCGCCTACCTGCTCGCGCCGATCGTGCGCGACCGCAAGGGCAGTTACGCCAAGGAATTTCTCGACCTGCGCAAGCAGGGGTTTCAGCGGGTGAAGGTCGATGGCGGTTTCTACGAGCTCGAAGACCCGCCGAAGCTCGAGAAGAACTTCCGCCATGACATCGACGTGGTGGTGGACCGGATCGTGGTGCGCGAGGGGCTCGAGACCCGGCTTGCGGACTCGTTCCGCACCGCGCTCGATCTCGCCGACGGCATCGCCATCCTCGAAACCGCGCCCGCGCCCGAAGCCGGCGAGCCGGAACGTTTCACCTTTTCGGAGAACTTCGCCTGTCCGGTCTCGGGCTTCACCATCCCCGAGATCGAACCGCGGCTGTTTTCCTTCAACGCCCCGTTCGGCGCCTGCCCGGAGTGTGACGGGCTCGGGATGGAGCTGTTCTTCGACGAGCGCCTGGTGGTGCCCGACGTCACCCTGAAGATCTACGACGGCGCGCTGGCACCCTGGCGCAAGGGCAAGTCGCCGTATTTCCTGCAGACCATCGAGGCGATCGCGAAACACTACAAGTTCAAGCGCTCGACGCCCTGGAAGGACCTGCCCGAAAACGTCCAGCAGGTCTTCCTCTACGGCTCCGGCAAGGACGAGATCAAGTTCCGCTTCGACGAGGGCGGCCGGGTCTACGAGGTCACGCGGCCGTTCGAGGGCGTCATTCCCAACATGGAACGGCGCTACCGCGAGACCGATTCGAACTGGATCCGAGAGGAGTTCGAGCGCTATCAGAACAACCGCCCCTGTGGCGCCTGCGAAGGCTACCGGCTGCGCCCCGAGGCGCTGGCGGTGAAGATCGGCCCTGCCGGCGGCGGGCAAGAGGAACTCATTCACATCGGCCAGGTGGTGCGGATGTCGATCCGCGAGGCGCTCGACTGGGTCGATTCGGTGCCGGCGAGCCTCAGCGCGCAGAAGAACGAGATCGCCCGCGCGATCCTCAAGGAAATCCGCGAACGCCTCGGCTTTCTCAACAATGTCGGGCTGGAATACCTCACCCTCAGCCGCAACGCCGGCACGCTTTCAGGCGGCGAGAGCCAGCGCATCCGGCTCGCCAGCCAGATCGGGTCCGGGCTGACGGGGGTGCTCTACGTGCTCGACGAGCCCTCGATCGGTCTGCACCAGCGCGACAACGGCCGGCTGCTGGACACCCTCAAGAGCCTGCGCGACCAGGGCAACACGGTGATCGTGGTCGAGCATGACGAAGAGGCGATCCGCGAGGCGGATTACGTCTTCGACATCGGCCCCGGTGCCGGGGTGCATGGCGGCGAGGTGGTGGCCAAGGGCACGCCCGCCGACATCGCCGCCAACCCGGCCTCGCTGACCGGTCAGTATCTGACCGGTGCCCGGGAAATCGCCGTGCCGGCCTTTCGCCGGTCGGGCAACGGCAAGAGCGTCCGGGTCGAGAACGCGACCGGCAACAACCTGCAGGGCGTCTCGGTCGATTTCCCGCTGGGCAAGTTCGTCTGCGTCACCGGCGTGTCGGGCGGCGGCAAGTCGACGCTGACCATCGAGACCCTGTTCAAGACCGCCTCGATGCGGCTCAACAACGCCCGCCAGACGCCCGCGCCCTGCGACACGGTCAAGGGGCTCGAACATCTCGACAAGGTCATCGACATCGATCAGCGCCCGATCGGACGCACGCCGCGGTCGAACCCCGCCACCTATACCGGCGCCTTCACCCCGATCCGCGACTGGTTCGCCGGCTTGCCGGAATCCAAGGCGCGCGGCTACAAGGCCGGACGCTTCTCGTTCAATGTGAAGGGCGGGCGCTGCGAGGCCTGCCAGGGCGACGGCGTCATCAAGATCGAGATGCACTTCCTGCCGGATGTCTATGTCACCTGCGAAACCTGCCAGGGCCACCGCTACAACCGCGAGACGCTGGAGATCAAGTACAAGGGCAAGTCCATCGCCGACGTGCTCGACATGAATGTCGAAGACGCCCAGAGCTTCTTCCAGGCGGTGCCGTCGATCCGCGAGAAGATGGACGCGCTGATGCGGGTGGGGCTTGGCTACATCAAGGTCGGACAGCAGGCAACGACGCTGTCGGGCGGCGAGGCACAGCGGGTGAAGCTGTCGAAGGAACTGTCGAAGCGCTCGACCGGCCGCACGCTCTACATCCTCGACGAACCGACCACGGGGCTGCATTTCGAGGACGTGCGCAAGCTGCTCGAAGTGCTGCACGAGCTGGTCGACCAGGGCAATACGGTGGTGGTGATCGAACACAACCTCGACGTGGTCAAGACCGCCGACTGGCTGATCGACATCGGCCCGGAAGGCGGCGACGGCGGCGGCGAGATCGTCGCCGAGGGCACGCCCGAGGACGTCGCGGAGGTTGCCGGCAGCTACACCGGCCACTATCTGCGCGCCATGTTGCATTCGAAACACCGGGCGGCGGAATGAGCGAGGCGGGCGTGCGCCCGACCCTCGGGGTGCTCGCCGTGGCGCTGCGCGGGCCGTCGGCGTTGCTGGTCCAGCGCGCCAATCCGCCCGACCAAGGGCTCTGGGGCTATCCCGGCGGCAAGGTCGAACCGGGCGAAACCGTGGCCGAGGCGGCGATGCGGGAGCTTCGCGAAGAGACCGGGCTGATCGGCTCGCCCGGGCCTGTGCTCGGGACCAAGGACATCATCCACCGTGCCCCGGACGGCCGCCTGGAATACCATTATTTCCTCGTCGCCGTGCTTTGCGAGGACGCGCGCGGCCAGGCCGTGGCGGCCGACGACGCGGCGGCCCTGGCCTGGGTGCCGGACGAGGAAATCTTCGCCGGGATGCGGCCGATGAGCGACGGCGTCGACCGGTTGCTCACCGTGGCACGGGCGATGTGGGGTGGCTGACCCGCCTGGCGGCGCGCCGTGCAGGCCTGGCTTTCTGATGACAGGTCAGTGCGCGCGCGTTTTCCCGCGCCCGGTATGGCCGCCCGCATGCCCCCCACCGCCGGTGGACCCTATCATCATGGCTCCAGACCAGCTGGTTTCCTAGGAAACGGGGGCCAGTTTCCTAGGAAACCGGCCTCCGGTCTGGCGCGGAAAACATCATAAAAACAATATGATGGTGGTGCGCTGGCGGTAACGATCCGTTAACTTTTCACCGATGTCTTAACGATTGAATGCGAAACCACCCTGGCCGGCGGCGTCGGCCGCGGGATGCCCTTTCCGGGCCGACATCGGTCGGCGAAACCTCGATCTCCGCCGCGATCGGCCGTGTCCGGCCCACCCGCGCCGGGGCGCATTGTGTCACGTCCGTGACCAATCGCGCGGTTGTGCACGAGACTGTGTCGCGGACCGGGGGCTACACCTTCTTCGCCAGCGGGTGATGCTCCAGCACCAGCGCTTTCAGCCGTTCGTCGAGCACATGGGTGTAGATCTCGGTGGTCGAGACGTCGGCGTGGCCCAGCAGGGTCTGGATCGCCCGCAGGTCGGCGCCGTGGGCGAGCAGGTGGGTCGCGAAGGCGTGACGCAACCGGTGCGGCGTGACCGCGCCCGGCGAGATCCCGGCCGCGACTGCGACCTCCTTGATCAACCCGTGGAACCGGTGCCGGGTCAGGTGGCCGGCGCTGCCGGTGGACGGAAACAGCCAGCGCGACGGCGCCCGGCCAGTTTCGCGGGCCAGCTCTTCGGCCCGGTCCCGCACCGTCAGCCAGGCGGCCAGGGAAGTCCGCGCGGGGTCGGAAAGCGGCACCATCCGTTCCTTGCCGCCCTTGCCGCGCACCAGCAGCAGACGCGGATCGCCGCGGGCGGCGCTGACGGGAAGTTCCACCAGCTCCGACACCCGCATCCCGGTCGCGTAGAGCAGCTCCATCAGGCAGGTGTTGCGCAGCCGGTCGGCTTCGGTGCGCCCGTGACCGCGCGCCGCCTCGATCAGCTGCGCGACCTCGTCTTCGCTGAGGGTCTTGGGCAGCTTGCGCGCCTTGCCGGGGCCGGTGATGCGCAGGGCCGGGTTGTCTGCCCGCCAGCCTTCCTCGAAGGCGAAGCGGTAGAGCTGTTTGACCGCCGAGAGCCGCCGGGCCCGGGTGGCCACCGCCAGCCCCGCGGCCTCGCACTCCACCATCCAGGCCTCGATATCGGCCCGCTCGGCGGTTTCGAAGCCGGTTCCGCGGTCGGCGAAGAAGGCGGCGCAGGCTTTCAGATCGCGCCCGTAGGCGAGCAGGGTGTTCTCGGCGGCGTCCAGCTCGGCGGCCTGGGCTTCGAGAAAGGCCGAAATCCAGCGCGCGGCCGCCGGTGCGGGGCGGGCAGGGGCCGGCATGACCTCAGTCCTGCCGGTCGAGGATGAGAAACTCGAGCGCGGTCCGGCGGGCGGTGTCTTCGAGGCCGACCGACCTGAGCAGGGCCAGCGCATCGGTCACCTGGTCGAAATCGCCCGAAGTGCCCTCGGCCAGCAGCGTGATCGCACGCAGGATCGCCTCGCCGAGGCGGTCGTCCTCGATCAGGGCCGCTAGCCGCGGCGGCGGGCCGGTTGCGGTGAAACCGTCGATCACCACCTGGGCGCGCTCGTCATCGGCCGCGCTTTGGGTCACCATCCCGCGCGCGACCGCCACGAGCAGACGGTCGGCGGCCGCCTCGGGCGTCGCCTCGGCGGCCTTGGCCTCGTAGTCGTCCGACAGCAGCGCCATCCGGAACGCGAGCTGCCCGGCCGGGCCGGAGAGCTGCATTGCCGCGAGGTCCGGCCCGAGGATGCGCGCGATCGGCACCTCGACCCGGGCGCTGCTCAGCGCCTCCCAGAGCGGCGGCAGGGCCTCGGCGGTCCCGGCCTTGTCGCCCGCGCGCAGCGCACGCTCCAGCGTCTGCAGGGCGTTGACCCGGTCCCAGACCCCGCCCGACGCGGCGGCGCGGCGCTCGCTGTAGAGCCCGTAGAGCTGGTTGTCGGAGACGGCGCCGGTGCGTGCGAGCCTCTCGCCGGCCTCGATCCGCGCCTTCCAGCCGATGTTGTCGCGCAGGTCGGAATGCGCAAACGCGAGCGGCAGCCCCTGGGTCGGGATCGCCTGGCCGATCGCTTCGTACATCCGAAAGGTCAGCGGCGTCGGGTTGCGCGGGATCTCGAGCGGCGGCTCGTCTTCGAAGAGGTCGGGGTCGAGGAACCGGGCGAAGAGATCGGCGTCGTCCTGCGGGATCAGCTCGAGCACGCTGCCGGTGCCGAGCAGCAGCGCCGCGCTCGACCAGTCGCCGGCCCGCGCAAGGCAGAAGATCCGCGCCTGGTAGGTGGGCGACAGCTGGGGCGACGCGGCCAGAACCTCGCAGAGCGGCTGTTCCTCGCCGAGCAGCAGGGCCACGTCGAAATGCCGGCGGATCACCCGCGGATCGTCGCGCGGCGCCCGTTCGAGCAGGGCGTTGGCCTGTTCGAGCGCGCCCATCTCGAGCAGCTTGTCGACCCGGGCCAGAAACACCTCGCGCCCATCGCCGCCGGGCCCGCGCGGCGGGTCCAGTTCGGCCAGCAGGATGGTCTGAAACAGCGCCTCGAGGGCGGGCAGCATCTCGGGCCGCTCGGCGCGGATCCGGCGGGCGATGTCTTCGGGCCGCGCGTCGCCCCAGAGCCCGACCGGCAGACCGGTGACGGCGGGCGACAGGATGCCGATGCTGTCGGGGCGTGTCGCCGGTGCGTCGAGCGGCGCGACGGCGACGGGCGAGAGCGCGTCGGGCCCGAGCAACACGGTATCGGGGTTGCCCAGGGCACCGGGCAGCAATGCCTCGGCTGGCAGCTGCGGACCGGCGAGTCCCGCGGCCCCGTCGCCCACCGCGGGCGGCACTGCCACGCTGTCCGAGAGCCAGTCGATCGCCGACATCGGCGCGCCCTGGTCCTGGGCCCACGCCGGGCCGGCGACGGCCAGGTGCAGGGCGGTGAGCGTCACGAAGCCCCGCCAGAACAGGGCGCGGCGGCGCGCAGATCGCGCCGCGCCCGCGGGCCCGCGCGGCGGGCGATGGGGCCTTGGCCTAGCCGGCATCCAGGATCACCGTGAGTGTCTCGTCGCGGGGATCGGGTGCCAGATCGCCGATCTGGGCATAGACCGACAGCCCGATCGCGGCCAGCACGGCGAGCCCCAGAACGAGTTTGATGAGCTGCCCGAGCATCGAGACCTCGCTTTCCCCGGTTTTCCCCTCCGCCGAACTCATATATGGCATGTTTCCTGTGTTCACGCCATGGACGCGAAATCGAAATTCTTGAGCGGAGGCTCGCCATTTGGCTCTGGTGGTGAAGAAGCCCATCGTGATGGTGGGGATGATGGGCGCCGGCAAGTCCGCGGTCGGCCGGGCGCTGGCGAACCGTCTTGGCGTGCCCTTCCTCGACAGCGACGAAGAGATCGAAGCGGCCGCGGCGATGACGGTGGCCGAGGTGTTCGAACGCGACGGCGAGGCGTTCTTTCGCAACCGCGAGGCCGAGGTCATCGCCCGTCTGGTCGCCGCCGGGCCGTCGGTGCTGTCGACCGGCGGCGGGGCCTACCTGCGCGAGGAAAACCGCGCCCTGATCCACGAGAAGGGGGTCGCGGTCTGGTTGCGGGCCGATCTCGATCTCCTGTGGGAGCGGGTGCGGCACAAATCGACCCGGCCGCTGCTGCATACGCCCGACCCGAAACGCACGCTGCGGGCGCTCTACGAGGCGCGGGTGGGTATCTACGCCAAAGCCGAACTGGTGGTCGACGCGCATCCGGGCTACACGATTTTCGACATGACCAGCCAGGTGATCCGGGTGCTCAAGACCCGGCCCGACGTGCTTGGGGAGATGACGTGATGGCAACAGAGACCGGCGCGCCGATCGACGTGGTGCAGGTGGCCTTGGGCGAACGCGCCTACGAGGTGCGGATCGGCCCCGGGCTGATCGCCCGTGCCGGCGCCGAGATCGCGCCGCTTCTGACCCGCCCGAAAGTGGCGATCGTTACCGAGGAGCGGGTGGCTGCGCTGCATCTCGACGCGCTCAAGGCCGGGCTGGCCGCTGACGGCATCGATGCCGAAGCGCTGGTGCTGCCGGCCGGCGAGACGACCAAGGCCTGGGTCCATCTTCAGGAGGTGGTCGAGTGGCTGCTCGGCCAGCAGGTCGAGCGCAAGGACATGGTCGTGGCCTTCGGCGGCGGGGTGATCGGCGATCTCGCCGGCTTTGCCGCCGCGATCCTGCGCCGCGGCGTGCGCTTCGTGCAGATCCCGACCTCGCTGCTCGCCCAGGTCGACAGCTCGGTCGGCGGCAAGACCGGGATCAACTCGGCCAAGGGCAAGAACCTCGTCGGCGCCTTTCACCAGCCGAGCCTGGTGCTGGCCGATATCGACGTGCTCGGCACGCTTTCCTCCCGCGACTTCCTCGCGGGCTACGGCGAGGTGGTCAAATACGGCGGGCTCGGCTCGCTGGCGTTCTTCGAATGGCTCGAGGCGAACGGCCCGGCGCTGGCGGCGGGCGACAAGGGCCTGCGCCAGGAGGCGGTGCGCCGTTCGGTGCAGATGAAAGCCGACATCGTTGCGCGCGACGAGACCGAACAGGGCGACCGCGCGCTGCTCAACCTCGGCCATACCTTCGGCCATGCGCTGGAAGCCGCGACCGGCTACAGCGACCGGCTGTTGCACGGCGAGGGCGTGGCGATCGGCTGTGCGCTGGCGTTCGAAACCTCGGCCCGCCTCGGGCTGATGAGCCAGGAGGCGCCCTCGCGCCTGCGCGCGCATCTGTCGGCGATGGGGATGAAACGCGATCTCGCCGATATCCCCGGTGCGCTGCCGGATGCCGAGGGGCTGCTGGCGCTGATGGGGCAGGACAAGAAGGTCGAAGCCGGCAGGATCCGGTTCATCCTGGCGCGGGCCATCGGCGAGGCTTTTGTCGCCGACGGGGTCGACCTCGACGTCGTGCGCGGCGTGCTCGCGGATGGTCTCGCCGGGCGTTAGGCCGGCATCCGCGCGCGGTTGGGGCGGCAGCGCATTCAGGGCGACGGCCGGCCGGCGGATCGCTCGCGTCCGGCTCCGGGATCACCTCGCCCCGGGTCGGCTGTGTTTCGCGGCGGTCACCCGGCGGCCACCGGGGGCCGACGGCCCACCCGACCGCCCCGGCGGTGCCCGGCCGCCGAGGCGGTTGACAGCCGGCGGCGCCGGGCCGAGATTGCCGGCGTCTTGGCGAAAGAGCATTGGAACCGACGCCCGTGAAACCAAACCCGTGGTCCTTCGTCAGCATCGGCGTGCTCGCGTTTGCGGCCTGGCAGACCGTCACGACCCTGTCGCACACGCCGGCCTTCAACCGGTCGCTCCGGACCGAGACCGGCGGCGGCGGCGGGATACTGGGCTTCACCGAGGCGATGTATGATCGTGCCGAGTACCACTACTGGATCGCTCTGGGGTGGCAGGGCCGGATCGACAGCCTCGCGCCGCCCGGCGAGCCGGCGACGAGGCTGCAACAGGAGGCCGTGCAGGCGGGTTACGCGCGCATCCGGGACGCGGCCACCGAGAGCCTGCGCCACAACCCCGGCAAAGCGGATGCCTGGATGTTTGTCGCGAAATCGCAGGCGGTGCTCGGTCAGCCGGATGTTGCTCTCGCAGCCTATCGCCGCTGGCACGATCTGGCGCCGCACCGCGCGTCAAGCGCATCTGCGCGGTTGAGTTTCCTTGCCGATTTCATGCGCGAGACGGAGAACAGGGACCGCGCTTTGTCGGTGATCGATCCGGCGATCATCGAAGCGGACCTGCGGGTCCTCCATGGCGGCACCCATCGCCAACGCGGGCTGCACCTCGCCAATGACCCGGCAATCGCGGCGTTTGGCATTGAGGTCGACGACCAACCGTAACGTCTCGCCCGGCGCGATGCCTGGGCGATGCTCGAGGCCCCGGAGCGCTCGAGGCCCCGGAGCAAGTGATCGATCTTCTTCGGTCAGCGGTGGCTCACCTGATAGCGAGAACCCCTGTCGCCGGCATCAAGGATTATTGCAGTCGGCTGCTTTGTTGAGCAGCGCGCCATTCGAGTCCACCAGGATGGTCTTGTTGCAGATACCTTCGACGCACGTTGCCGTATTGCCCGTTCCGCTCGCGCCTGCACAGCAGGTGTTGTAGACGAGGTCCAGATGATTGCACGCGGTGGCGTTGCGGTTTGGACCGAGGCAATCGTGATAGTTGGAATTGTTGAAGGCGGCGATCCAGTCGGGCACCGCGTTGGAGCAGTTGGCAGCGGCCAGAACCGGACCGTGAGTCCCGATTCCAACGATCGTGGCCATCGCCGCTACGCGCAGGGCCTTCTTCCAACCAACATATTGACCTGTCACCGACCCACTCCTCGTCATTGAAATACGCGTTTTCTTGTGAGCGCGAGCATACCTTCGGCCCCGGGCGAGGTCAAACCCATGAATCGCGTTTCAGCGCTCAAGCCGGGCCGATGTGTTGCCGCCGGCCCACGCTCGGAATGCGCGAAGCTGTTTTCTTGATACAGGGTTCACGATAGGATCTTCGTCGGTTCAGGGGGCCATTGATGACCAGTTTCGAGCAGAATCGACCATCCACGCGGGCAACGCGGAAACCGGGCAGGCGCCACACCGCAAGATCGGCGCCCCGGGTGCAGGCCGCCCTGGGCTGGGCGGCGCTCGCGCTTGTGCTCTGGGCCACGCTGCGCAACGGTGGCACGCCGATGCCGGTCTGGCACCTGGTATACCTTGCCACGCTCGCGCTCTTCGCGGTCCAGGCGGTGCTCGATCTCCGGTTCGGATTGCCACGGCAGGCGCGCATGGCCCTGTGGGTGGCGCTGCCGTATCTTGCGGTTCTCGTCTGGCTGCAGATCCAGAGCATGTCCGGGCTCGCACCGGGCCTCGCCCACCCGTTCTGGGCGGGCGCGCCGGAGGGCGCTCAGGCGGCGATTTCGGCCCATCCCGACGCCGGACAGCATGTGGTCATGCGGCTGAGCTGTTACGCGCTGCTGTTCTGGATCTTCCTGCGCAGCGCCGAGACGGCGAAACGCGGCGGTATCGCCTTCATCCGGGCCATCGCCATTTTCTCGACCGCGCTGGCGATCTACGGGCTGGTCTCCCAGGCCACCGGGTTCAATTTCCTGCTCGATGCGGAAGAGACCGGCAGCGTCGTGCGCGCGAGCTTCTGGAACCGCAACGCCTATGCGACCTTCGCGGTCTTCGGGGTGCTGGCCAATGTCACCGTCTATCTGCGGTCGGTCTCGGGGAGCGATGGCGGCGAGGGCCTGATTGCCTTGCGTGACTTCCTCGAGGCGTTCTTCGCCGGCGGATGGCTCTATGCCTTCGGCGCCCTGGTCGGGCTGGTCGCGGTGGCGATGACCCTGTCGCGCGCCGGCGCCATGGCGGGTGTGACCGGCATGATCGTTCTGCTCTGGGCCCTGCGTCGCGGTCAGGGGAAGTCCAGTTCGGCCCTGCTGGCGATCCCGGTGGCGCTGTTCGCCTTTGTCGCCTTGTTCATGACCTCCGGTGTCATCGACCGGATGGAAAGCGTCGACGACGGCGCCCGGTTCGCGGTCTATCGGCAGGTCGTCGAAGGGATCGCCGACCGGCCCCTGCTCGGACATGGCGCGGGCGCGTTCCCGGAGGCGTTTCGCGGCTATGCGCCGGCGAAGTTCGCCTACGTGGATTGGCAAAGGGCGCATAACAGCTACCTCGAGAACGCCTTCGAATTCGGCCTGCCGGCGGCCGCGCTGTTCTACCTGGGCCTCGCGTTGGTCGGCTGGCGTCTGGTGCGCGGAGTGCTCACACGGCGGCGCAACCAGGCCATTCCGGCCTTCGCGCTCGCCTGTTTTGCCGCCGCATTCGTCCACGCGGCGTTCGAATTCACCCTGCAGGTCCCGTCGGTCGCCGCCCTGTTCGCTTGCATCCTCGGGATCGGCTGGGCGCAGAGCTTCCCGACGCGCAAACCGGTCTGAACCGGCCCGAGCCGGATCGGGACCGATCGCGCGACGCTCCTGGCCGGGGTGCGCAGCCATCGCGGCCGGCGCCGTCGTGGCACTGGCGTGGTTCGCTTGCGCCCCGGCGCGCATGGCCCCGACATGAACGCCAGCCTGCTATTGCAGCGCTTTTCGGGTCGTCTATCTTGGGTACCCTGGCCTCGACGGTCGCCGCGATCGATCGGAGCGCCGCAGATGCCCGGCGCTTGAATGTCCGATCCAATCGCGCCCATATCAGGCACAACAGGATTGGAAGGTGACATCTTGGACGAAAGCACGAGCACCTGGGTCATCGCGCAGACCAAGCCCAACAGCTATCGGATCGCCGAGAAAAACCTGCAACGGCAGGGGTTTGTGACGTTTCTGCCGATGATCGAGGAGACCCGGCGGCGCGGCAACCAGTTCGTGCGCAAGGAAGCGCCGGTGTTTCCGGGCTATGTCTTCGTCGCGCTCGCGCCGGGAAACGCCGGGCGCTGGCACGCGATCAACTCGACGCGGGGGGTGACAAAACTCGTCGCGCTCGGCCCACGGCCAGCGGAGGCGCCGGTGTCGCTTGTCGAGGCGCTGCGGGATCGTTTTGGCAACGGGCTGGCATTGTCCGACAGCGGCCTCGCCGAGGGCGATGTCGTCCGGGTCGAAGCCGGCCCGTTCACCGATCTGGTCGGCCGGATCGAGAGCGTCGATCCCGACGAGCGGATCTGGGTTCTCCTCGATGTCCTCGGGCGCCGGTCGCGGGTGTCGCTGGCCGCCCGCGACCTGCGCAGATCCTGACCGGACCGCGGGCCAGGTTCGGCGGGCACGGAATGCCGCGGCGGACCGCCGGGTGCCGCGCTCAGCCGGGCAGGGTGCCCGCGCGGGTCCAGGCATCGACCACTTCGAGCGCCGCGGCGCTGAATTCGGGGTCGTTGATATGGGCGTCGATCTCTCTCAGCTCGACGTTTTGGGGGCAGCTGCGACGGATCTCGTCGATGAAAGCCGCAAGGCCATCCGGGTCGCAGAGCGGAGCGCCGGGGCGGTCCCATTCGTTGCAGCCGTGGAGCGGCAGCAGGAACACCACCGGGCCCCTGGCCGCTGCCAGCCGCGCGCAGAGCGCCCGGGCCATTTCGCGGCGCTGGTCTGCGGTCATCAACACCGAGGAGAGCAGCCGGTTGTGGGCGTGGACCTCCTGGCCTGCGAGCCGGGCGGGCGGCGCCTGCCAGCCGACGAAATCGACGAGGTCGTAGCAGCCGGGGGCGACGATCTGCGGGATGCCGGCACGCCCGGCATTGGTCATCCGGTCGGGTCCGGCACTGATCGCCGAGCCCATGATGTGGTTGCCCACCTCCTGCGGCGCAAAATCCATCACGCAGGCGAACACCCCCTCGGCCGCGAGGCTCTCGAAGGCCCGCCCGCCCATGCCGGTGGCGTGAAACACGGCAACCTCGTAGCCGCGCGCTTCAAGCGCCGGTTTCAGGCTCACCATGTAGCGCAGCACGGTCTTGCCGAAGCTGGTCATGCCGATGAGCGGTCTCGTCAGGTCGGGCTTTTCCACCGCCCGCGCGGCCCCCAGCACCGCGCCGGCGGCCTGGCTGAGCGCTGCCTTGCAGATCGCGTTGAGCCCGTAGAGCCCACCGGCCCAGAGGATCATCTGGATGTCGGCGGCGAGCCGCTCTGGCGGCAGCATGGCCGAGAAACTGACGGTGGAGACCACGTATTTCGGCACCCCAAGCGGCAAGGCCTGGCACAGATCGAGCGCGAGGTCGGTGCCCATCGAGCCGCCGAGCACGACGACGCCGTCGAACCGGCCCTCGCGGTAGAGGCTCAGGGCGAGGGCGGCGGCACCGTCGGCCATGATCTGCATCGCGGTGTTTTCGTCGCCGCTGTCGATCGCCGCCCGGATCGAGGAACCCCCGGCCTCGGCGACGTCGTGCTTTGACCAGTCGCAGGGTGCCGAGGGGTCGCCGAGCACCGAGACGTCCATCGTCACCACGCCGCCGCCCTGGCCGCGGATCACCTGGGCCATATAGCCCAGTTCGTCGTCCTTGGTGTCCCAGGTGCCCACGATCAGAATGGTCTTGTCAGCCATGGGTGTCTCCCTTTTCGTCCAGCAGATCCCGCGCCATCCGTTCCGCCAGCGCAATGAAGCGTTCGGCGCGCACCTGCGCCCCAGGCTCGCCCAGACGCGGCACGATCCAGCCCACATAGGTGAAGGCACGCAAGCTCTGGAACAGAGCAAGATCGGCGCGCTCAAGCGGGCGCTTGTCCGCGTACCCCTCGACGAGCGCTTCGATCAGCGCCGTGGAATGATCCTCGCGCAAGGCCCGGTTGGCGGCGGTGGCAAGGTCGAAGGCGCGCGCGCCCCGGCCGCCGTCGTCGAAATCGATCATCACCGGGCCCCGCCCGGTCAGGATCACGTTCTCGGGCACGAGGTCGGCGTGGATCAGCCCGACATCCAGCGCGCCGTTCCGTGCCGCAAGCCGGTCGCGCGCCCGGTCGCGGGCCGCGCGCAGGAGATCGCGCTGGCCCGGCGAGAGCAGCGGGTTTTCCCAGAACCGCCCCCAGAGCGGGGCGTCGCCGACCAGCCCGTCGGCGTCCCAGGCCGGCCGGGCAAAGCCCGCCGGGCTGTCCCAGGCGTCGGAGACCGCGTGCAGCCGGGCCATCGCGCTCCCGAGCGCGTGATAGGCGGCCGGGGCGTCGTCGAGGCTGGCGAGCCGTCCGTCGATGCCCATCGGCCGGCCCTCGATCCAGCTCAGCACGTCGGCCATCGTGCCGTCCGCCTCGATGCAGAGCGCGCCTGCCATCGTTGGCCGCGGGGTCGGGACGGCGAGCCCGCCGGCGGAAAGCGCCGCCATCCAGTCGAGCTCGCTCTCGATCTCCGCCCGGCTCCGGTAGCCCGGTCGGTGCAGGCGCAGCGCCACCGGCCCCGCCGGGGTCTCGACCCGGTAGACATGGTTCTCGCGCCGCGCGACCAGGCGGCACGGCGCTTGCCCCAGCCCCCAGGCGGCGAGATATGTGCCCGGGTCAATCAACCGGACGACCGAGTGCCGCCAGTGCGTCGTCGAGCCGCTCCAGCATGTAATCGGCGTTTTCCGTCGAAAACGGCATCGGCGGGCGGATCTTCAGGGTGTTGTAATGGATCCCCAGTGAGCTCAGCAGCACGCCGCGTTGGCGCATCTCGTTGACCAGGCGTTTGACGTAATCGGTCGCCGGCGCCATGGTCTGCCGGTCGGTCACGATCTCGGCGCCGAAGATCAGCCCGTAGCCGCGCACGTCGCCGATCCAGTCGTATTTCTCGGCGAGGGCGCGCAGTCCCGCACGGGCGTAATCGCCCACGACCCGCGCATTCTCGACGAGGTCGTCGCCTTCGAGCACGTCGAGCATGGCGTCGGCGGCGGCGACCGAGACCGGGTTGCCGCCGAAGGTGTTGAAATACCGAAACGACCCCCGAAACGCCGCCATGATCTCCGGCGAGGTCACCACCCCCGCCACCGGGTGCCCGTTGCCCATCGGCTTGCCGAGGGTGACGATGTCGGGCCGGGCCTTGATCCGCTGATGCGCCCACAGGGTCTCGCCCAGCCGCCCGAAGCCCGATTGCACCTCGTCGGCGATGAACAGCCCGCCGACGTCGCGCACCGCCGCAAGTGCCGGATCGAGCCAGCCGGGGTCGAGCCGGGGGAAGCCCTCGTTGACGAAGCCCGGGCAGAGGATGATCCCGGCAAAGCCGACGCCGCGCGCCTCGAGCTCGGCAATCGCACCGCGTACGGCCGCGGCGAACGCCTCGGCATGCGGCCTGCCGGGGGTGCCCCCGAGCGGGCGGGTGCTGTCGGGGGCCGGCACATGCGCCACCCAGCCGCCACCCCCGATACCGGTGCCGGTGCCGGGCCGGTTGGTGGCCGAGAGCTGCGCCACGAGGGCGGTGTTGCCGTGATAGGTGTGGTCGGTCGCGATGATCCCGCGCTTGCCGGTCACCGCCTCGGCCATGCGCAGGGCGATGTCGTTGGCTTCGCTCCCCGAGCAGGTGAGAACGGCGGTCGACAGCGGCTCGGCAAAGGTGCCGGTGAGCCGTTCGACATAGTCGAGGATGCCGTCGTGCAGGTAGCGGGTATGGGTGTTGAGGGTGGCCGCCTGGCGACAGATGGCATTGACCACCTGTGGGTTACAATGGCCGACGTGTGGCACATTGTTGTAGCAATCGAGATATTTCCGCCCGGCGCAATCCCAGACCCAGACCCCTTCGCCGCGCACCAGATGCACCGGTTCGTCGTAGAAGGTCGACACATTCGGGCCGAGGAGCCGCCGGCGGCGCGCGACGAGGTCTTCTGCCCGGCTGCCTCGTGTCACAGGGCGATCCACGCGGTCTTGAGGTCGAGATACTTGTCGAAGGCGTGCAAGGACTTGTCGTGGCCGTTGCCCGACTGCTTCACCCCGCCGAGCGGCACCGTGAGGTCCGCCCCGCCGTAGGTGTTGACATGCACCACGCCCGCGCGCAGGTCGCGCACCATCCGGTGGGCGCGCGCGAGGTTCTGGGTCCAGACCCCGGCCGCCAACCCGTAATCGGAGTTGTTCGCAAGCGCGACGGCCTCGGCATCGGAGCGGAACCGGGTGACGGCGAGCACCGGCCCGAAAACCTCCTCCTGGGCCAGGCGGTGGTCGGGTTTCACCCCGGTCACCACGGTGGGCTCCATGTACCAGCCGCCGGTGTCCTCAAGGATGCGGGCGCCGCCGAGCGCCAGCTCCGCGCCTTCGTCCAGTGCGCCCGCGACGAACCGCAGGTTGCCTTCGAGCTGCGGGAGCGAGTTGACGGCACCGACGTCGGTGCCGAGGTCGAGCGGGTCGCCGACCTTGAGACCCGCCGCCGCCCGGGTCAGCGCCTCGACGAAATCGTCGTGGATGCTGTCTTCGACCAGCAGGCGCGAGCCGGCGACGCAGACCTGGCCCGCGTTGCGGAAGATCGCCGTGGCCGAGACCCGGGCCGCCTGGGCGAGGTCGGGCGCATCGGCAAAGACGATGTTGGGCGATTTGCCGCCCAGTTCGAGGTAGCAACGCTTGATGTTGGAGCAGGCCGAATACTCCAAGAGCCGCCGCCCGGTGGCGCCGGAGCCGGTGAAGACCATCACGTCGACATCCATCGACAGCGCCAGCGCTTCGCCGGCGACGCTGCCCTGACCGGTCACCACGTTGAGCACCCCGTCGGGCAGCCCGGCCTCGGCCGCCAGTTCGGCGATCCTCAGCAGCGTGAGCGAGGCGGTTTCGGCCGGTTTCAGCACCACCGAGTTGCCGGCCGCGAGTGCGGGGGCGAGCTTCCACGACCCGATCATCAGCGGGAAGTTCCACGGCACGATGGCGCCGACCACGCCGACGGGTTCGCGGTGCACGAGGCCGAGCACGTTCTGCGCCGTGGGGGCGATCTCGCCGTAGAGCTTGTCGAGCGCTTCGGCGTAGTAGCGGAAGGTGGCCGCCGCCGAGCCGGCCTCGGCCTTCAGCGCCATCGAGATCTCGGTGCCGTTGTCGCGCACGCCGAGCACGGCCAGTTCCAGCGCGTTTGCCTCGATCAGCTCGGCGAGGCGCCGCAGCACCGTCTTGCGCTCCGCCGGCGCGCGGCGCGACCAGCGGCCGTCGTCGAAGGCCCGCCGCGCCGCGGTCACCGCGCGCGCGACATCGGCGGGCTGGGCGCGTTCGATCGTGGTCAGCGCTCGTCCGTCGATGGGCGAGAGAACTTCGAGCGCTTCGCCCGCAGCCTCTTGCCACGTTCCGTCAATAAAAAGCCTCTGCGGCGCGACAGGCTGCTGGCGAAGCTCGTCGATGCGTGACTGGTCGACCATGCGCGGGCCTTCCTTTCTTTTCTGTCGAGCAGGACCCGGCGGAAGTGCAGGACCAGCACGATGAGGATGATGGCGAACAGGATCGCGGCGATCGGGCGGTCGATGAAATCGAGCGGGCTCTTCACCCGCGCCATCGCCGAGCGCAGTTTCACTTCCATGATGTTGCCCAGCACCATGCCGAGCACGATCGGCACCACCGGCAGGTCGAGGCGTTTGAGGATGTAGCCGAACACGCCGAACCCGGCGGCGAGGATGCAATCGGTGAAGGAATTGCGCAAGCTGAAGACGCCGACGAAACTGAGGATCAGGATCGCGACGCCGAGAAAGCGGTTGGGGATTTTCACCACCTTGATGAGCTGGTTGGTCGCCACCAGGAGGAATACGACAACCAGCACGTTGAGCAGCAGAAGCGCGAGGTAGAGGGCGACGACGAAATCCATGTCGTTCTGGAACAGCTGCGGCCCCGGCGTGACGTTGTGGACGTAGAACACGCTCAGCATCATCGCGGTGAGGGCTTCGCCGGGGATGCCGAGGGCGAGCAGCGGGATCATCGCCGCCCCCGGCACGGCGTTGTTGGCGGTCTCGGCGGCGATCAGGCCTTCCGACGAGCCGTGGCCGAAATCCTCGGGGCGTTTCGAGCTCTTCTGCGCGTAGGTGTAGGACATGAACTGCGCGGTAAACTCGCCGACGCCGGGGATCATGCCCATGATCACCCCGAATCCGGCCGAGACCCCGGCCACCCGCGGGTGACGCAGGAGCTCGCGAAAACCCTGGAAAAACGAGCCCTTGAGGCGGGTGAGCCGGACCTTTTCGTCTTCCTCCATCAACAGCAGGAAGGCCTGGCTGAGGGCGAAGAGCCCGAGCACAACGACGATCAGGTTGACGCCCGAGGCGAGCCAGGCCTGGTCGAAGGTGTAGCGTTTGGAATAGGTCGCCGGATGCAGACCGATGGTCGACAACCAGATGCCGAAACTTGCCATCGCGGCGGCGATCAGCGCCTGGCGCCGATGCGCGGTGACGACGAGGATGATGCCGAGAAGGGCGGCGAGAAAGATCTCGCGCGAGCCGAACATCGGCGCGACCTTTGCCAGCACCGGGGCCAGCAGGATCAGGCAGAGAACCGAGAACATCCCGCCGAAGAACGACGACGAATAGGCCAGCGACAGCGCCCGCCGCGCCTCGCCCCGGGTGGTCATCGGGAAGCCGTCGTAGGTGGTGAGCGCGTTCACCGCGGTGCCGGGGGTGTTGATCAGGATCGCCGGGATCGCGCCGCCGTACATCGACGAGCCGTAGATGCCGAGCAGCACCGTGAGCCCGACGATCGGGTCCATCGAGAAGGTGGCCGGCAACAGGATGGCGATGGCCACCGCCGGGCCGACGCCGGGGATCGCGCCGATCAGCACCCCGCCGACCGAGCCGACGATCAGCGCAAGGGCGACGTCCCAGCGCATGAGGATGCCGGAAGAGGCCTGCACCTGGGCGAGGAATTCGGAGATCAGATCCATGGTCCCGCCTCAGAGATACAGAATGAAGAAGTTGCGCAAGGCGCCCGGCAGAAGCTCGTAGAACGCCGAGCCGGGGATCTTCACCTGCAGCAAGGCCTTGAACAGCACGACCACCGCGACCCCGAACGCGAGCGCGATCCAGAGCATCCGGCGGTCACGGTAGCCCATGCGCCAGGTCAGCAGGGCGGCGAAGGCGAGCGTCACCGGCAGGTAGCCGATCAGCGGCACCAACCAGACGTAGGCGAGAAACCAGCCGACGAATTCGAACACCCGGAGCCAGTTGCGGCCCTCCGCCCAGTCGGGACCGACAAACCGTTTGCGCGGCAGCTGCCACAGGTGCAGCGCGGTGAAACCGACCATGCCGAACACGCCGACGGCGGGCCAGAACCGCGCCTGGCTGAACAGGTCCTTGCCATCCTTCCAGGTGGTCTGGTCCCACAGGAAACCCGCGAGCAGCGCCGAGACCGTGAGGAAGCCCACCGCGAAAAGGAGCTGGCCGCGTTTGGGCCCTCGGAAACCTGTCCCGGTGTCGTCGCTCATGTCCGCCTCGCGCGCTGCAGACGGGCCGGCGCATCGCCCCGGCCCGTGGTGTGGTGCGGCGTTACTCGATCAGCTGACCGATGGTCGCAAGCGTCGCCTTGTCGGCTTCGATCTGGGCGGCACTCGCCTCGGCGTCCATCCAGTAGACCAGCGCACCGGAATTGGCGGCCACTTCCTGGGCGCGGTCGCTCATCACCGTCTTCATCGCGACGGCGGCGATCTTGTCGCGCACGTCCTGCGGGGTCTCCTTGGTGACGAACAGCCCGTTCCACAGCGCGATGTCGAGCGAGGCCTCGACCTCGCCGATGGTCGGCGTGTCCGGCACCTTGGAGATCCGCTCGCCGGTGATCGACACCAGCACCTTGACCTCGTCGAGGCAGGGCAGGATCAGCTGCAACGTGGTGTTGATGACGTCGGCGTCGCCGCTGGCGAGGGTGTTGCAGTCGAGCGCGTCGAAAGCGGCGTCGGAGCCCCAGCTGAAATCCAGCACTTCGGCCAATGCCTTGGTCACCTGGGTCGGCGTCAGCACGTCGCCGAAATGGCCCAGCGCCACGTCGTTCTCGGCCGCATAGGCGGCAAGCTCTTCCATCGTCGAATAGGGCGCATCGCCCGAGGTGGCGATCACGAAGGGATAGGTGAGGAAAATGCCGACGGGGTCGAACTTCTCCGGGGTCAGCTCGTCGATGCCGATCGTGTGGCCGATCACCGGCACGCCCGGCACGAAGGAGCCGATGGTGTAGCCGTCGGCCGGCGCGGTGGCGACGTCGATGGCGCCGGGGAAGGGGCCGCCGCCGCCGCCGGGCTTGTTCACCACCGCGGCGGCAACGCCGTATTCGGCGGCGAAGTCTTCCGCGATCATCCGGGTCAGCACGTCTTCGAGGTCGCCCGGCGGCCAGGGCACGATGAAACTCACCGGCTTTTCGGGATACTCGGCGGCGGCGGGGGCGGCGATGGCCGCCATGGCGAGCGCCAGCGCCCCGCCGATGAAGTGGGTGGTCTTCATGGAATTCTCCCTGTTTCACGCTCTTGTCGCGAGCGGTTCATTATGCGAACCGATGGTTCTTTTTCAGATTGACAGACCCGCCGCGAAGCTGTCAACAAAAAAGGCATATTGTCGCAGCCCGGTTCGGTGGCTGCCTGACCGAGGGGCAGGGAGGCCCGAAACCGCCCATGGGCACGACTTCCAAGGCCTTGTCGCTGCTGGAGCTTTTTTCCCACTCGGCCCCCGCGATCGGGCTGAGCGAAATGGCGCGCCGGTCGGGGCTCAGCAAGGCCACGGTGCATCGGCTGATGGCGGAACTCGCGGCGCATGGCTTCGTCGAACAGGTCGGCACGGCGCGCGAATACCGCCTCGGGCCGGCGGTGCTGCGGCTGGCGCAACTGCGTGAAGCGGCGGTGCCGATGCGCGACGTGGTGCGGCCGGTGCTGTCGGAGCTCGCGGCCGAGACCGGCGAAACCGCGCATGTGTCGCTGGTCCAGGGCGGCGAGCTGGTGTTGTTCGATTTCGCCTACAGCCAGGCCCACGGCACCCTGGTGACGATGGGCGACGCCCCGGTGCTGGCGCTGCACGCCACCAGCTCGGGCCTCGCGGTGCTCGGGTTTTCCGAACCCGCCTTTGTCGATCGCGTATTGCGGGGCAAGCTCGGCACCTTCACCGCCAAGACTCGCACCGATCCGGAGGTGATCCGCGCTGCGCTCGAGCCGGTCCGGCGCGACGGCGTGGCGGAATCCGAGGGCGGGTTCGAGGTCGATGTGCATTCCCACGCGATGCCGCTCTTCGACGTCCACAAACGCTGCATCGGCGCGGTGGCGGTGGCGGCGCCCGCGGTCCGGATGACCCCCGACCTCGGGGCACGGATCCGCGCCGCGCTCTGGCGCCATGGCCCGCGCCTCACGGCGCTCCTCGGCGGGCTGCTGCCGGACGATTTTCCGGCCCCGGAGGCGGGCGCATGACCGGCCCGCGCCGAAGCCCCGACCACCGCCGGGATGCCCACAGATGTGCCGCGCCCGGTCCGGTCGCGGCGGACGACCCAGCGCCGGACGCCCGGTCACACACAGGGAGCACACCATGAAATCCGCGAATTTCCTCAAGGAAAACAATGCCCGCTCGTTCTGGCACCCGATGGCCCACCCGGCCGACAGCCAGGCCAACCCGCCCACCATCGTCACCGGCGGCAGCGGCGTGCGGATCCGGGATGTCGATGGCCACGAGGTGGTCGACGGGGTCGGGGGCCTGTGGAACGTCAACCTCGGGTTTTCCTGCGAGCCGGTCAAACGCGCCATCGCCGACCAGCTCGACCGGCTGCCCTATTACTCGACCTTCCGCGGCACCACCAATGACGCGGTGATCGAACTGTCGGAAGAGCTGCGCGAGTTCTTCGCCGCCGACGGTCTCAGCCGCGCGTTCTACACCTCGGGCGGCTCCGACAGCGTCGAGACCGCGCTGCGCCTCGCCCGGCAATATCACAAGATCCGCGGCCAGGGCGGGCGGGTGAAATACCTCAGCCTCAAGAAGGGCTACCACGGCACCCACACCGGCGGCGCTTCGGTCAACGGCAACGCCAATTTCCGCACCCAGTACGAACCGCTCCTGCCCGGCTGCTTCCACATCCCCGCGCCCTACACCTACCGCAACCCGTTCAACGAGCCCGACCCGGAGAAGCTCGCGGCCCTTTGCCTGAACGCCCTCGAAGACGAGATCGCCTTCCAGGGGGCCGGCACCATTGCCGCCTTCATCATGGAGCCGATCCTCGGCGCCGGCGGCGTGATCGTGCCGCACCCGAGCTTCATGCCCGGGGTGCGCGACATCTGCTCCCGGCACGGCATTTTGCTGATCGCCGACGAGGTCATCACCGCCTTCGGCCGGACCGGAGCCTGGACCGGGTCGCGCCTCTGGGGGGTGCAGCCCGACATGATGACGACGGCCAAGGCGATCACCAACGGCTATTTCCCCTTCGGCGCGGTGATGATCGCGGAGGCGGTCGCCCAGGTCTTCGAGCAGGACCAGACCGGTGCGGCCGCCATCGGCCATGGCTACACCTATTCGGGTCATCCGGTCGGCGCGGCGGCGGCCCTGGCCTGTCTGGCGGAGACGAAACGCCTCGACGTGCCGGCGAACGCCGCCGCGCGGGGGGCCGAGCTGTTCGCCGGGCTTCAGGCGCTCGCCGACACCTACCCGGTGATCGGCGACCTGCGCGGCGGCCAGGGCCTGATGTGCGCGATGGAACTGGTCTCGGACCGCGACTCCAGGACCCCGATCGACAAGGCCAGGATCGGCCGGGTGCAGGAAGTGGCCTACCAGGCCGGCGCGATGGTGCGGGTCTCCGGCCCCAACATCATCCTGTCGCCGCCGCTGGTGCTGACGTCGGCGGATGTGCAGGTGATCCTCGCGGCGCTCGAGGCCGGCTTCCGGGCGCTGTGAGACAGGCGCCTGTCGCGCCCTCGCGGGTGGCATGCGGGGCAGAACCGGATGTGTCGCGGGACGGCCCCCGGCTTGCTGCGCTCAGGTGCGCAGGATCTTTGCCATCGCCTTGCCCCTGGCCAGTTCGTCCACCAGCTTGTCCAGGTAACGGATTTCCTGCATCAACGGATCTTCGACGTCCTCGACCCGGACACCGCAGACCACACCGGTGATCTTCTTTCGATCCGGGTTCATGTGCGGCGCTTCGTGAAAGAAGGTGCGAAAGTCAGCCTGTTTGGTCAGCTGGTTCTGCAGCGCCGTCGGGTCGTAGCCGGTCAGCCAGCGCACGATTTCATCGACCTCCGACTGCCTGCGTCCTTTTTTCTCGGCCTTCTCGACATAGAGGGGATAGACCTTGGAAAACGGGGTCGAAAAGATGCGGTGGTCGGGCACCATCTTGCTCCTCTCGCGAATGGCCTTGCTGCGTTGACGCCGCGTCCGCGTCACCGGCTCCTGGACACGCTCTTTACCACATCGGGTGCGGTTGTGCGAACCGGCGATGCTGTCGGTCGAGGGCAGATCGTGGGTGCGCCGTAGCGCCTTTCGGTCACGCCACGAAACCGGCGCCGCCGCCCGGACAGATCGAGCCACCGCGCCCCACTGCCGCGCCGGGGTTCCGCCCGCGAACCGCTTCATCCAGGAAGATCCCGCGGGTCAGGGACGGATCGCCAGAGCCGGACTGTTCGCCCAAACGCGGCGGGCGAAGTAAACAGTTACCGCTACCGTTAAAGAAAACAACCGGTTGACCCCCTGTCCGAGTTCGGGACACCTCGGGACAAGGCTCTTGCAAGAGCCTTTTCAAACGCGTTTCGAAACGCGTTCGCGAAGCCGCTTCGAAGCGGCTTAGGCCATCACACGGCCGGCACGCGCAACCGGACCCCGTCGAGCGCCTCGGTCATTTCGATCTGGCACGACAGCCGCGAATGACCCTCGCGCGGGGCGGCGGTGATATCGAGCATGAAATCCTCCGTGGCCTCGGGGCCGCCGACCGCCGCGGCCCAGTCGTCGGCCACCACCACGTGGCAGGTGGCACAGGAGAGATTGCCGCCGCAATCGCCGAGGATCCCCGGCACACCCGCCTTGAGCGCCGCGTCCTTCAGCGTGGTTCCGGCGGCGACGTCGGCCACGATCTCGGTCCCGTCGGCCAGTTCCCAGCACACCTTCATCGCGCGACCTCCTCAAACATAGTACACGTAGAAATCGCGCAACCCGTCGCCCTCGAGGTCGCGCGTCTTCTTCTCTTCCTTGAGCCGCATGAACACCTGGTGATCGGCGAGTTCCTGGCCCACGGCCCCGGTCAGGCGCGTATCTGCCGCGAGATCGCGCATCACCTGTTTGAGACCGGCCCCGACGCCGACCGTCGCATCGGTCCGGTCGAACCCGTCGCCGGTCTCGATCGGCGGCAGGGCGTAGCCTTCTGTCACCCCGAGCCGGGCCGCCTGCAACACCGCGGCCACGGCGACGTAGGGGTTGGCCGAGGCATCGGCCATGCGGTGTTCGATGCGCTGCTTGGCGCCGCCTTCGGCCGAGACCCGGGTGGTGACATTGCGATGATCGCCGCCCCAGTTGCGCCAGTAGCCCGCGAGCATGCCCGGTTGCAGCCGCTGGTAGCTGTTGGCGGTGGGCGCGGTGAAGCCCGCAAGCCCTTTGTGGTGCTGCATGAGCCCGGCGACGCAGCCTTTCGCGAGGTCGTTCATCTGCGCCGGCCCGCCAACCGGGCCGTTGCCGAGCGCATTGCGGCCATCGGCGTCGCGAAAGGAGAAGTTGATATGCATGCCCGAGCCGCCCGCTTCGGCGATCGGTTTCGGCATGAAGGTGAGCACGATCCCATGTTCGAGCGCCACTTCGCGGGCCATCTGGCGAAACAGCACGATATCGTCCACCGCCTTGACCGCCTCATCGAAGGTCAGGGTAAACTCGAACTGCGGGCTGTCGTATTCGCCGGTCATCATCTCGAGCTTGAACCCGACCTGTTCGGCGCGGTCCCAGATGTCGTCGGTGAACCGGAGCGGATCGGTGAACGGCCCGGTGCCGTAGACCACGCCGCCCGGCGCGTCATAGGGCACCAGCCGGCCGGTCTCGTTGCCCTGCATCGCGTAGCATTCGAGCTCGATCCCGATCATCGGCTGGAGCCCGAGCTCGCCCCAGTCCGCCACCGCGCGGCGCAGCGCGCTGCGGCCGTCGAGGGGCAGGGGGCGGCCGTCCTCGTCCATCAGGTCGCCGAGCACCACCTTGGTGTGGGCCTCCCAGCCGTCGCGGATGTCCTGCGCCTTCCACACCAGCTCCATGTCCGGCAGCCCCTGCATCATCATCGCGCCGGGGGCATCGAGCAGGTCCTTGTCGTAATGCACCCCGAAGGTCGAGCGGCAGAACCGGGTGCTGGCGTCGGCGATCTTGCTGCCGGGCAGGTACTTGCCGCGCAGGATCGACAGGTGATCGAGAAACATCGCGCGCAGGCGGTCTTTCATCGCGGGTCTCCTCCTGAGGCCCTCGGGCCGGTGTCCTTCGGGTCGGGGCCGCCAGCGTCACGCCGCGACCGGGCCGGGTTCACGCCGGTATCATGGTGACGGGCAACGCCTTGATCCCGCCGACGAAGTTAGAGCGAAGAAAGCGGTGCGGTCCAGCGGGTTCGACAAGGGTGATCCGTTTTGCCAGCTCTTCGAACAGGATGCGCACTTCGAGGCGCGCAAGGTGCATGCCGAGGCAGACATGCGGCCCCCCCTGGCCGAAAGCGACATGGCGGTTGGGCGCGCGGTCGAGCTTCACCCGGAACGGGTCGTCGAACACCGCCTCGTCGCGGTTGCCCGAGGCCCACCAGAGCAGCACCTTGTCGCCCTCGCGGACGGTCTGCCCGTGCATCTCGAAATCCCGGGTCGCGGTACGCCGGAAATAGAGCGCGGGCGTCGCCCAGCGTATGATCTCGTCGGCGGCAGTCGTCCAGATCTCGCCGCCCGCCTGCATCTGGCCGAGCAGTTCCGGCTGATGCGCCATCGCCTGGATGCCGGCGGCGATCGAGTAACGGGTGGTGTCGTTGCCGGCCGCCACCAGCAGGCAGAAGAAGTTGCGGAACTCGAGCTCCGGCATCACCTCGCCGTTCTTGTCGGGCTGCAGGATCATGTGCAGCACGCCGTTGGTATCTCCGGTGCGGTTCTTCTCGGCCATCAGCTCCTTGGCATAGTCGAAGAGCTCGGCCCCGGCGGGCGAGTTGAACGGCATCAGCCGGTAGGCGTCGGTCTCCATCTTGTCGAGCACGTGCTCGGTGAAGTCGGGATCGGTATTGGCGATCAGCGCATCGCCCTTTTCGACCAGCCAGGCGAGGTCTTCCTCCGGCGTGCCGAGGATCTGGCCGAGCATCCGCATCGGCAGTTGCCGCGCGATCTCCCTGGTCGCGTCGAACGTGCCCAGCTGCAGCGCGTCGTCGAGGATCTCGTCGCACAGGCTCCGGATCCGGGCCTCGAACCCCGCGACGACCGGCGCCGAAAACGCCTTGGCCACCTTGATCCGCGTCGCCATGTGTTCGGGCGGGTCGGTCTCCTGGAAGGTGCGGCGCGCGAGGTATTCCTCGTGGCTCTGGTCTTCCATCCGGATGCCGCGGGCCGAGGACATCAACCCGGTGTCGCGGTTGAGCTTGAGGATGTCTTCCTGCCGGGTGACGTTCCAGAAGCCCAGGCCCCCGTCCCAGTCGGTCCATTCCAGCGGCGCTTCGCGGCGCATCCGCCGGAAGGTGTTGTGTGGCGGGCCCGCGGCGAAGGTGTCGTGGCTCGACAGATCCGCATGGCCGTCGTCCGTCGGTGTCCAGACGGTCATTCGCGCCTCCCTGGCAGGGTGATTTGGAGCGGGGGGTGAAGGGGTTGTTCCCGCGACGTCCAAAATATATTAAGGGGATCGCTAAATATGTAAAGCGGAGACGTCATGCGCATCGGCATCCTGATGTCAAACACCGACGAAAGCGCGTTTTCGCACGCCCACCCGAAGGACGGCGAGAAGTGGCGCGCGGCGCTTGCGCCGCTCTGTGCGGATTGCGAATTCCCGGTCTACGCGGTGAAGGACGGGCAGTTTCCCGACCATGTCACCGGCCACGACGGCTTCATCATCACCGGCAGCCCGGCGTCGGTGAACGACCTCGCGCCCTGGCTCGACCGGCTGTTCGGGTTGATCCGCGAGGCCGTGGACAAGGGGGTTCCGCTGTTCGGCGCCTGTTTCGGCCATCAGGCGATCGCGCTCGCGCTCGGCGGCGCGGTCGAAGACAACCCCGGCGGCTGGGTCTTCGGCACGACCACGACCCAGGTGCATGCGCCCGCTCCCTGGATGGAAGCGGGATCGATCCACCAATACGCGGCCCATATCGAGCAGGTCACGAGGCCGCCCGAGGGCGCCGAGGTGGTGATGGGCAATGCGGCCTGCCCGGTGGGCGGGTTCGTGATCGGCACGGGCGTGTTCACCACCCAGTACCACCCCGAAATGAGCCAGGATTTCATCGCCGCGCTGGTCGAGGAATATGCCGCGAAACTGCCCGAAGAGGTCGTCCGGGCGGCACGCGGATCGCTTGCCGAGGCGGCGGACAACCGGACCTTCGCAGGCTGGATCATGGCCTTCTTCCGTCAGGCGCAGAGCTGACCGAAGCGGTTTCGAAACCGCTTCAGAACGCGTTTCGAAACGCGTTTTCAAGGCCCGTCGACGGGCCTTCGCCCCTCACCCGAGGGCGGCCAGAAGATCCATTGCGGTGACCCGGTCGAACTGCACATGGTCGGCCATGAACGTCTCGGCTTCCGCCGCCTTCTGCGCCCCGATCAGTTCCGCAAGCGCGCGGTGGTCCCTGGCCGAAGCGGCGATGGCGCCGGCATAGCGGTAGCGGGCGCGGTAATAGGCGAGCAGCTTTCGGGCGTTGGTCTTGATCATCTCGACCAGGAAGACATTGCCGGAGGCCAGTGCAACCGCCTCGTGGAACCGCAGGTTCAGCTGGTAATAGGCCTCCGGCTCGTTGTCGCCCAGATCCGCCGCATGGGCCTCGCAGGCCGCGACGATGGCCTCGATCCGCGCCAGATCCTGCGGTCGGCTGCGCCGTGCCGCCAGCCCCGCCGCCTGACCCTCGAGTTTCGCATGGACCTCGAGGATCGCGAGAAACTCTTCCAGCGTCGGCTTGAACAGTACCGCGCCCTTGCGCGGCGGTCGCTGGACCAGGCCGATCGCCTCGAGCCTGAGGATCGCTTCGCGCAGCGGCGTGCGCGAGACGCCATAGGCCTCGATGAGCGCCCGTTCCTCGATCGGATCGCCCGGGTTCAGCTCGCCCCGGTCGATCCCTTCGAGGATCCGGGCGAGGATCGCATCTGTCTGGCCAGCCATGTCGGGACTATGCCGCCGGGGGCGCGAAAAGCAAGGCCGGCCCCGACCGCGGGCGACCGTAGGGTGGGTGCCAACCCACCGGCGCGGGGGCCGCTCCCGCGAGCGCCTCAGTCTTCCTGCGGCGGCGGCGCGGTGCTTTCGCGCAGCACCAGCTCGGTCTCCAGCACCAGCCGCGGAACGGGTCCGCGCGCACGGATCGCGGGCGCGAGGTCCATGCGTTCGAGCAGCAGCCCGGCCGCCGCCCGGCCGATGTCGGTCCGGGGCTGGTGCACCGTCGTCAGCGAGGGCACGAAATGCGCCGCCATGTCGAGGTCGTCGAACCCGACCACCGAGACCTGGCCGGGCACCGCGATCCCGCGGCGCAGCAACGCGCCGATGAAGCCGATGGCCATCACGTCGCTGGCGCAGAACACCGCCGTCGGGCGGTTTTCGGCCGCGCACCAGGCCGCCGCCGCGCGTGCGCCCGAGTCGAGCGAAAAATCCCCGGGGTAGATCCAGTCGGGCGACATGGTCAGGCCGGCGGCCGCCATCGCCGCCTTTGCGCCTTTCAACCGTGCCCGGGTCAGCACGTTTTGTGGCGGGCCGCAGAGGTGGCCGATCCTGCGATGGCCGAGGGATATCAGATGCGCCACCGCGCCCCGGCCGGCGGCCTCGTTGTCGATGATCACCCGCGGCCGGTCGATCAGGTCGGACCATTCGCAGGCGTAGACCGTGGGCGGGCGGATCTGCGGCGGTCCGAGATTGTCGAGCGCCGCCTGGTCGAGCAGCCCGTCGAGCACGATCAGCCCGTCGACATGCTGGGCATTGGCAAACTCGGGGAAGTGGTGGCCGGCCTGGTCGAAGGGGGTGGTGTCGTTGACCAGCACGTTGTAGCCGGCGCCCGACATCACCTCGGCGATGCCGGAAAGGATCGCGGAAAAGAACGGGTTGGCGAGATTGGGCACCAGCACCGCCACCGCCCCGGTTTCGCGCTTGCGCAGGTTGCGGGCGGCCATGTTGACCCGGTACCCGGTCGCCTCGACCGCGCGGAACACCGCGTCGCGGGCGGTCGGGCTCACCTTGTCGGGCGACGACAGCGCGCGGCTGACGGTCGCCGTCGACACGCCGGCGGCCTCGGCGACATCGCGAATGCTCGGGGCCTTGGGGTTCATCCGGCACCCCTCCTTGGATTCGTGACCCTGTCCCGCAATCCGGGGTTAATTTACGACTCGAATTAAATTTTGTTGTAAACGATTACATCACGCGTATAGTGCCGATGTAAAGGATTACATGTGCGATTCGCAAATACCGGGGAGGGTTATGCGGTTGCAGCCCGCTCCTCGGACGAGGAGGTTCAAGACATGAAGACGATCAAGGGCCCGGCCCTTTTCCTGGCGCAATTCGCCAGCGACGACGCGCCGTTCAATTCCTGGGACAGCATCACCAAGTGGGCCGCCGAGGTCGGCTACAAGGGCGTGCAGGTGCCCAGCTGGGACGGACGGTTGATCGATCTCGCCAAGGCGGCCGAGAGCCAGGATTACTGCGACGAGTTCAAGGGCGTCGCGGCCGCGAACGGCATCGAGGTCACCGAGCTGTCGACCCACCTGCAGGGCCAACTGGTGGCCGTCCACCCGGCCTATGACGAGGGCTTCGACGGCTTCGCCGCGCCGGACGTGCGCGGCAACCCGAAGGCGCGTCAGGCCTGGGCCGTCGATCAGGTGAAAAAAGCGCTCACGGCCTCCAACAGGATGGGCATCACCGCGCATGCCTCGTTCTCCGGTGCGCTCGCCTGGCCCTATCTCTACCCCTGGCCGCAGCGGCCCGCGGGGCTGGTGGAAACCGCCTTCGACGAGCTCGCCAGGCGCTGGAAACCGATCCTCGACCATGCCGACGAAATGGGCGTGGATGTCTGCTACGAGATCCACCCGGGCGAAGATCTGCACGACGGCGTGACCTTCGAGATGTTCCTCGAGCGGGTCGGCAACCATCCGCGCGCCAACATGCTCTACGACCCGTCGCACTACGTGCTGCAATGCCTCGACTATCTCGACAACATCGACATCTACGCCGAGCGCATCAAGATGTTCCACGTCAAGGATGCCGAGTTCAATCCGACCGGGCGCCAGGGCGTCTACTCGGGCTACCAGCCCTGGGTCGACCGGGCCGGACGGTTCCGCAGCCTTGGCGATGGCCAGGTCGATTTCGGCGCGATCTTCTCGAAGATGGCGGCGATGGATTTCGACGGCTGGGCCGTGGTCGAGTGGGAATGCTGCCTCAAGCACCCCGAGGACGGGGCCCGCGAAGGGGCGGCCTTCGTCAAGGACCACATCATCCGCGTGACCGAGAAAGCCTTCGACGATTTCGCCGACGGCGGCACCGACGAGGCGGCCAACCGCAAGATGCTGGGGATCGGATGACATGAGCGAACGTATCAGACTGGGCATGGTCGGCGGCGGCAAGGACGCCTTCATCGGCGCCGTGCACCGCATCGCCGCACGGATCGACGGCGAGTTCGAACTGGTCGCAGGGGCGCTCTCTTCAACGCCCGAGAAGGCGAAGGAAAGCGGGGCCGCCCTCGGCCTCGCCCCTGACCGGACCTACGGTGATTTCCGCGAGATGGCGATCCGCGAAAACCGGATCAAGGACGGGATCCAGGCGGTGTCGATCGTCACCCCGAACCACGTCCACTACCCGGCAGCGCGCGAGTTTCTCAAGCGCGGCATCCACGTGATCTGCGACAAGCCGCTGACCTCCACCCTTCCCGACGCCCGCAAGCTGGTGAAGATCGCCGAGGAAAGTGGGGCGCTGTTCATCCTCACCCATAATTACACCGGCTACCCGATGGTGCGCCAGGCGCGCGAGATGGTGGCGGCGGGCGAGCTCGGCGAGATCCGGGTCGTCCAGGTCGAGTACCCGCAGGACTGGCTGTCGACGGCGCTGGAGCAGACCGGCACCAACAAGCAGTCGGAATGGCGCACCGATCCGGCACGCACCGGGGCAGGGGGCTCGACCGGCGACATCGGCACCCACGCCTTCAACCTCGCGGGCTTCGTCACCGGGCTGGAGCTCGACAGTCTCTCGGCCGATCTCGACAGCTTCGTCGAGGGCCGGCGGGTCGACGACAACGGCCATGTGATGCTGCGCTACGAGGGCGGGGCAAAGGGGATGCTGTGGTGCAGCCAGGTGGCGGTGGGCAACGAGAACGCGCTCAAGCTCAGGGTCTACGGCACCAAGGGCGGGCTCGAATGGGCCCAGGAAGACCCAAACTACCTGTGGTACACGCCGTTCGGCGAGCCCAAACGCCTGCTGACCCGGGCCGGCGCCGGCGCGCGCGACGTCGCCGCAAGGGTCAGCCGCACGCCGGGCGGGCACCCCGAGGGGTATCTCGAAGGCTTTGCCAACATCTACGCCGAGGCGGCACGGGCGATCCGCGCGAAACTCGCCGGCGCGGCAGTGCCGGCGGATGTCGTGTTCCCGACCGTGCAGGACGGGCTCAAGGGGGTCGCTTTCGTCGATGCCTGCGTGCGCTCCTCGGCACGCGATGCGGCCTGGGTCAAACTGGCGCTCTGAGATGCAGACAGCCCTCTCCACAGACAGCCCGGGGGGTGCGCAGCGCGCCCCGGACAGCCCGCGCCCGATCCTGGCGCTGCGCAACGTGCAGAAGTCCTTCGGGCCGGTGCAGATCCTGTTCGACATCGACCTGGAGCTGATCCCCGGCGAGGTGCATGCGCTCATCGGCGAGAACGGCGCCGGCAAGTCGACGGCGATGAAGATCATGTCGGGCTACTATGAGGCCTCCGGGGGCAGCATCGAACTCGACGGCGCGCCGGTCACCTTCTCCCATTCGCGCGAGGCCGAGAAACGGGGCGTGACGATCATCCACCAGGAATTCAACCTCGCCCCTTCGCTCAGCATCCGCGAAAACATCTTTCTCGGCCATGAGCTGAAACGCGGTTTCCTGCTCGACCACAAGACCATGCAGGCGCGCACCCGCGAGTTGCTCGACCGGCTGGAAACCCCGCTCGACCCGCGGACCCGGACCGCCGACATCGCGGTGCCGGAAAAACAGATGGTCGAGATCGCCAAGGCGCTGTCGCGCGAGGCACGGGTACTGATCATGGACGAGCCGACCGCGGCGCTCACCACCCGCGAAACCGAGGTGCTGTTTCGCCAGATCGAACGGCTGCGCGCCGCGGGCACCGCGATCCTCTACACCTCGCACAAGCTCGACGAGGTCGCCAGGATCGCCGACCGGATCACGGTGATGCGCGACGGGCGCATCGTCCGCCGGGCGCTGCGCGGCGAGATCGACGTCGACCAGATGGCCGAGGCGATGGTGGGGCGCGAGCTCACCGACATGTTTCCGCCGAAAGGACAGGCGGCGGGGGCCGAGCCGGTGCTCGAGGTCGCGCATTTCTCGGTCGAAGACACCGTGCGCGACGTGTCCTTTTCGCTCGGCCGCGGGGAAGTGCTCGGGTTTGCGGGCCTTGTCGGCTCCGGCCGGACCGAGCTGATGGAAGGGCTCATCGGCGTGCGCGAGACCGAGGGCAGTGTGCGCATCAACGGGGTCGACACCCGGATCCGCAACCCCGAGCAGGCGATGGACGCAGGGCTGGTCTACCTGCCCGAAGACCGCAAGGAACACGGGCTGATCCTGACCCTCGACATGCGCCGCAATCTCACCCTGCTGGCGCTGAAGAAGTTCACCCGGGTGCTGATCGACCGCAAGGCCGAGGAGGCCGCGCTCGACAAGGCAATCGAGGAATTCGACATTCGCGCACCGAGCCGCGACGTGCTGGTGGGCAACATGTCGGGCGGCAACCAGCAGAAGGTGCTGCTGGCCAAGATCATGCTGGCCGATCCGCAGATCGTCATCATCGACGAGCCGACCCGCGGTATCGACGTCGGCACCAAGCAGCAGTTCTACACCTTCATCCACCAGCTCGCCGAGGCGGGGCATTCGGTGATCGTGATCTCCTCGGAGATGACCGAGGTGATCGGGCTGTGCAACCGGGTGCTGGTGATGCGGCGCGGCCGGATCGCCGGCGAAGTGACCGGCACGGACGTCAACGAGGACACGATCGTGCGCCTCGCAATGGGACTGGAAATCAGGGGCAACGGGAATGGCTGAAACAACGAACACCCCGCGCAGGGCCGGCTTCAAGCTCGACGTCCAGGCGCTCGGGCCGATCCTGGCGCTGATCGTGCTGATCGTGATCGGGACGCTTCTGAACCCCGATTTCCTCGCCGCCCAGAACATCACCAACGTGCTTTCGCGCTCGTCCTTCATCGGCATCATCGCCGTCGGCATGACCTTCGTCATCACCGCCGGCGGCTTCGACCTGTCGGTCGGCTCGATGACGGCGTTCATCGCCGGCGTCATGATCATGCTGATGAACGCGCTGATCCCGTCCTTAGGTACCTCCTGGGGGGTGATCGGGATCGGCATGCTGGCGGGCCTTGTCATGGGGGCCGCCCTCGGGGCGGTCAACGGGCTGCTCATCACCCGGCTCAACATCGAGGCCTTCATCGTCACCCTCGGCTCGATGGTGATCTTCCGCTCGCTGGTCACCTGGCTGGCGGACGGCGGCACCCTGTCGCTCAATTTCTCGCTCGGCAGCCTCTACGAACCGGTCTACTACGGCGGGCTCTTCGGCATCCGCTGGCCGATCATCGTGTTCGCGATCGTGGCCATCCTCGGCGAGATCGCCATGCGCCACACCGCCTACGGGCGCCATTGCACCGCCATCGGCTCCAACGTGCAGGTCGCGCGCTATTCGGCCGTCCACGTGGCCCGGGTGCGGACCATGACCTTCGTGGTCCTCGGCCTGCTGGTGGGCATCGCCTCGGTGCTCTACGTGCCGCGTCTGGGCTCGGCCTCGAACTCGACCGGGTCGCTGTGGGAGCTTGAGACCATCGCCAGCGTCATCATCGGCGGAACGCTTCTGTCGGGCGGGTTCGGCCGGGTCTGGGGCACGGTGGTCGGTGTGCTGATCCTGAGCCTGATCGACAATATCCTCAACCTCACGGATCTGGTGAGCCCCTACCTCAACGGGGCGATCCAGGGCGTGATCATCATTCTGGCCGTTGTGTTGCAGCGGGTCAGGAAATCTTCCCGTTGACGGGAGCTTCGCCCCGTCACGGGGCAAAACCAAGGGAGTGAGACATGAATATGAAACACCTTTTCGGCGCGACTGCAGTTGCTGCGATCATGATGGCACCGATGGTCATGGCGCAGGATGTCACCGTGATCGGCGTGTCGATCCCGGCGGCCACCCATGGCTGGGCCGGCGGCATGAACTTCCACGCCCAGGAAGCGATCGACCGGCTGGAGGCCACATACCCCGAGCTTGATTTCGTGCTCGCCACCGCCTCCGACCCGGCTAAGCAGGTCGCCGATATCGAAGACATGATGGCCACCCGCAACATCGACGCGCTGGTGGTTCTGCCGTTCGAGAGCGAGCCGCTGACGCCGCCGGTCAAGCGCGTGGCAGAAGCCGGCAAATGGGTCACGGTGATCGACCGCGGGCTTTCCGAGGCGGGCATCGAAGACCTCTACGTCGCCGGCGACAACCCCGGGTTCGGCACCACCTCCGGCGAATTCTTCGTCGAGATGATGCCCGACGGTGGCAAGATCGTCGTGCTGCGCGGTATCCCGACCACCATCGACAACGAACGGGTCGAAGGCTTCCAGGCGGCGATCGAGGGCTCGGGCATCGAGATCCTCGGCATGGAACACGGCAACTGGAACCGCGACGACAGCTTCGCGGTGATGCAGGACTTCCTGTCGAAATACCCCGAAATCGACGCGGTCTGGGCCTCGGACGACGACATGGCGATCGGCGTGCTCGCGGCGATCAAGGAAGCCGGACGGATGGACGAAATGTGGGTGCTCGGCGGCGCCGGCATGAAGGAGATGATCAAGCGCGTGGCCGACGGCGACCCCTACGTCAAAGCCAACGTGACCTATCCGCCGTCGATGAGCGGCACGGCGATCGAGATCACCGCGCTCAACTTCGTCTCGAACGCGCCCGTTTCCGGCAAGTTCGTGATCGGCTCGGTGCTGGTGACCCAGGAGAACGCCGACAAGTTCTACTTCCCCGACAGCCCGTTCTGAGGCGTTTCGGATCCTGAAAATGTCGTGCCCGGCTTCACCGCCGGGCACGTTCTTTTTTGGCGGTGCGCGCCGCGGTGCGAACTCGGTCGCCGCGGGTGCGGGAGACCCAGGGGTGCCGATGGCTCATGCGCCCGGGCTCACGGGCGGGGCCGTCCCCGGGCAGGGGAAGGGATTGTGCAATAAATTGCACCAATCGCACCATTCGCCAGCGAATGTTTCCAGATCTTCAACGACAATCGGTCGCTCGCTCGGTGCTCGAGCGCACCGGAGCGGCGCATTTCCGGTCGCGCGCGGAGGCCGAACCATACGGTTGGGTATTGTAGGGACCGTGCCCTCGCGGCCAACAGCTCGGCCCGGCCCGAGACCGTGCACCTTCCCGCGCAAGCGTCACGCAAGTCGTTGTTGAGAAACCGGATATGCCCTGGTCGCGCGGCGGCGCGGCGGTCGGCTGAGCTGCGGCAGGCCGCATGAGGTGACCCGGAACACGCCCCTGCGATCCGTTCCGGGATCCTGCGGGCATCCGTAGCTCGATACCGTCCCTGGCGGCGCGGACCGCCCGCCGCCGGCCGCGGGTTTTCCGGTCAGATGACCGTGCGCTTGCCGCGCTCTTCCACCGGCTTGATATCCAGAACCGAATTGTGCGTCGCCCGTGGCTTGCGTTTGACCACGACGGCCTTTTCGGCCGTGCCGATGAGCGCACCGGCGATCATCCAGACATAGGGCACGATCGGCGAGTTGATCAGCATGTCGATCATGGTGACCCCGAGCAGAAGCGCGAGCGTGCCGGCGTGGGTCAGGGTGTCGCCGTCGGGCGGGCGTTTGCGCCGCAGCCAGATCAACAGCACCGGCAGGGCGAGAAGCCCGAACTCGGCGGCGAAGCCGACCAGACCGTAGACGCCGACGGTGAGGATCCAGCGCCCGTCGGTGACGACTTCCTGGCGGCCGTCCCACTCGCTGAAGACCAGGTTGCGCCCCCAGTTGCCCCAGCCGAACAGCGGCCGTTCATGGGCATGGGCAAGCAGGATCTCCTCGTTCTCGAACCGGAACTGGAGCGATTGGGCCCGGTCTTCGCTGATCCGGCCGGCGGTGGCGACGAGGTCGTCGAGCGGGATCACCCCGGCGTTGCGCATCGAGGGATAGGCCAGCGCCAGGATCACCATCACCATGCCCAGCCGCATCCGGCCGTGCTCGGACGACAGGAAGATGAACGGGGTGAGCAGCAGCATGTAGAGGGTCGAGCCCATGCTCTGACACAGCACCAGCACCGCCATCAGCCAGAACATCGCGTAGAGATACTTGCTGCGCTTCTCTTTCGGCTCGGTGCGCGACAGCGCCGCGGCGGCGATGACCGCATTGACCATGAAGAAGGCGAGCCAGAGCGCGTGCGGCAGGAACACGATCGGCCGGTAGCCGAAGCCGCGGATCATCTGCAGGAAATCGTGCTGGAAGAAGCCGTAGAGGGTGATGTTGATCTGCGGGCTGAAGCGGATCTCGAAAAGGCTCGGCAGGGTGTAGATCAGCCCGCCGATCATCAGCGCGCGCAGCAATTCGCGCCGCCCGGTTTCGCTGGCGAGCACCGAGCGGGCGACCAGGAAGGGCAGCATGTGGATGATGACCTGCGTGCTCGAGAACGAGATCACCTCGCGCAGCACCAGCCCCGGCAGCACCCGCTGCGCCGCTTCCATCGGGCCGACTTCCATGAAGGGCGCATCGATGACAATGGCGTCGCCATTGGTCAGGACGTTCGGGATCGTGACGAGGATATAGGTCAGCATCAGGATCCGCGCGATCCAGGACCGCGGCATCAGATCGACCTTCACCTTGCCGACGGTGATCGTCAGGACGAAGGCGCAGAGATTGGCGATTGCCAGTTTGTCGAACGGCGGCAGCATCGGCAGATCGACCTCGGTCGCCGGTGGCAGGAACAGATAGCCACCGATGATCGTCCAGACGAAGGCCCGTTCGAGCGGCATGCGCTGGTACATGATCCAGGCCACAAGGGGCCAGGAAAACAACACCAGATATGCAAGAGGGTTCGGCATAAGGCTCCGAAAACGAGGTTCGACAATCCACAAAGCATCAAAGGGGCGCCTCACGGCTCCCGTTGATTCCCGTCCATATAGGCGATTCCCGGCCGGGTGCGAAATCATTCCCGGCATTGTTGCCGTTTTTACGCGAATAATAGCGCCACGCGATCACTGGCGCCCTTTTTTCGCCACGCGAATAAGTGATGGTGCGTGCACAGTTCGTTTTCGCCCCTTTTCGTTGACCACCCCGGGATATGGTCGCACAACTCGGATCGGGCGCGAGGGCAGGCGACGCGTCGTTTTGGGAGTTACCGGTGCATCAGGCGGTTCGGGTGGGCAATCCAGCAAAACTGTTTTCAGGCGAAGGGCTCATGGCCCGTGTCCTGCGCGGTTCTGCATTCGTCATGTTCGGCTACGGGGCGAGCCAGGTTCTGAGGCTGGCGTCGAACCTGATTCTGACCCGTCTGCTGTTTCCGGAAGCCTTTGGCCTGATGGCGCTCGTTCTCATGGTCGAGATCGGGTTGACCCTGTTCACCGACATGGGCATCGCGCCCTCGATCGCGCAGTCCAAGCGCGGTGACGATCCCGATTTCCTTGATACGGCCTATACGCTGAAGGTGATCCGCGGGTTCGTCCTCTGGATCGCGGCCTGCATCCTGGCCTATCCGGTATCGGTCTTCTTCGACGCGCCGGAGCTCGTGCTCTATCTGCCGATCTCGACCTTCTCGATGGTCATCTCGGGCTTTACCACGGTCCGGATCGAGACCGCCTTCCGGCACCTGCAGCTCGGCAAGGTGACGGCGATCGACCTCGCCTCGCAGATCGTGTCGTTGATCTTCATGGTCGTTCTGGCCTGGTACACCGGCTCGGTCCTGGCGCTGGTGATGGGCGGTCTGGTGGCCGCGGCCGTGCAGAACGTTCTGGCGCGCACCTACCTCGAAGGCCACGCCAACCGTCTGCGCTGGGATCCGACGGCGGCGCATGAACTCATTCATTTCGGCAAGTGGATCTTCGTCTCCACCCTGTTTTCGTTCTTCGCCGGCCAGGGCGACAAGATGGTGTTCGGTCGGTTTCTCACGCTCTATGCCCTCGGCATCTACAACATCGGGTACTACCTCGGCAGCTTCCCGTTGATGCTCGGCCAGGAACTGGTGATGCGGGTGATGATCCCGATCTACCGCGAAGTCGCCGAATTCGGCGATGCCAACAGCCACCGCAAACTCAGACTGATGCGCTACCTGATGACCGGCGGTCTGATCGGCCTCATGGGCGTGCTTGCCGTCGTCGGCCCGATGCTCGTCGATCTTCTCTACGACGATCGCTACATCCACGCCGGGGCAATGCTGGTGCTGATCTCGCTGTCGATGATGCCGGCGGCGATCGGCGTGTCCTACGACCGCGCCGCGCTGGCTGCCGGCGACTCGCAGCACTTTTTCATCGTCTCCGCGGTGCGGGGCACGACGGGTGTGCTGTTTCTGCTGATCGGTGTGCATTTCTGGGGCATCACCGGGGCCATCGCCGGGCTTGCCGTCTCGGGCGCGGTGGTGCACCCGTTCCTCGTCTGGCTGTCGATCCGGCACAAGGTCTGGGATCCCGAACACGATGCGATCTTCGCGGTGGTGGCGATGGCCCTGGCGGTCGGATGCATATGGCTGCATCTCGAAGAGATCCAGGCGATGGCCGTGGCCATGGCCGACGGCTGAACGAAGCAGCGCCCGCCCTTCCGGCAGGCGCTCCGGTTCCAAACAGGTGACGGTGCGTCCGGCGGGCGTCAGACGGGGGCCGCCGCGTCCCTTGCCTTGCGGATGACCGCCGGGCGGTCGAGCTTGCCGCTCGCGGTGCGCGGCATCGCGCCGGACCAGCGGTGCAACCGCGCGGGCAGCATGTAATGCGGCATGACCTTGCGGCAATGCGCCATCAGCGCGTCCTCGTCGGCCCCATCGAGCAGCGACACGGCGGCGATCACCACCTGTCCCCGGTCGTCATCATCGACGCCGAAGGCGACCGCGTCGGTGACCAGCCCGCTCTGCGACAACAGGTCCTCGACCTCGGTCGGGCTGAGGCGAAAGCCCATGGTCTTGATCATGTCGTCCATCCGGCTGACGAACCAGATGTCGCCGTCCTCGTCGAGCCGGACGAGGTCGCCCGACCAGACCACCGGGGCGCCCTTGGTGACGGCGTCGAGCGCCGGGCAGACCCGGATCTTTTCCGCCGTGAGCTCGGGGCGCTCCCAGTACCCGAGCGAGATGAGCGGCCCGGCATGGACCAGCTCGCCTTCCTCGCCGGGACCGGCCACGCCACCGTCGGGGCGGATCGCGAAGACCCGCGAATAGGGGATCTCGCGACCGATCGCGCCCTTCTTGGCGGCGAAGCGTTCGGGCGGCAGGTAGGTCGAGCGAAAGGCTTCGGTGAGCCCGTACATCAGGTAGATGTCGACCTCCGGGAAGACCCCCGGCATCAGCTCGAGGATATTGGGCGGGATCTTGCCCCCGGTATTGGTGACGCGCACCAGGCTGGGCAGGTCGGTCGGCACTTCGGCGAGATAGCGCACCACCATGTTCCACAGCGGCGGCACCCCGGCAATGCCGGTCACGGCGTGGTCGCGCGCCATGCGGATCACTTCCGCCGGCATCGTCACCGGCTGGTGGACGACGCTGCCGCCGGTCCAGAACATCGAGGTGAGCTGGTTGAGCCCGGCGTCGAAACTGTAGGGCAGCACCGAGAGCAGCCGGTCGTCTTCGCCGAGCTTGAGGTATTCGCTGACCGCGGCGGCGCCGATGCGGATGTTCGCATGGCTCAGCATCACCCCCTTGGGGCGACCGGTCGAGCCCGAGGTGTAGATGATCATCGCCAGCGCGTCCGGCGCGGGTCGGGCCTCCGGCGCTTCGGCGGCGGGCAGGCTGTCCCAGGCGTCGGTGCCCTCGACCGGCTTGCCGCGCACCAGCACCGCCTCGATCGTCTCCGGCAGCGGCACCGCCGCCTTGCCGGCGACCATGCTGCGGTCGAGGATCGCGGCCCTGGCCCGGCAGTCGCCGGCCACATAGGCGAGCTGGGCGCCGGTCCACTGGACATTGACGTTCACCGCGACCGCACCGAGCTTCCAGGCGGCAAACATCGCGGCCACCTCGCCGATCGATTTGCGCAGCGAGACGATCACCCGGTCGCCTTCGCCGACGCCGCGGCCGGCAAGCCAGGCGGCGAGACGGTCGACCTCGGCCGCGAGCGCGGCGTAGCTTGCGGTGTCCTTCGCGTCGATCAGCGCGATCTTGTCGCCGCGGATCTCGAGATTGTCGGCGAGTAGCCGGTACATCGAGCCGGTCGCGCCCGGAATTTTCGTATCTGTCACGGTCCTGGTCCCCGATCTGGTCTTGCCGTTTCTGCCTCGGCCCGATTTGACCGTGAAACGTGGCGAATACAAGGAATGCCGAGACAGATTTGCGGGCTTTTGCCGAAAGCGGCGGCGCCCGGGAAAGGGCTTGGTCGGGGGGGCCGCGGTCCGGCCCGCGCAAACCGATTCGCGGCGCCTGTCGCCCGACCGTCACCGGTTTCGGGTTTATGCCGCGATTGCCGCCGGAACGGCAACGTTGAACCTTTCCGATCCGAATTTTATTTTCTTCAATTCCGGGCGGGTTTGGTGAGGGTTTCCGGCCCGCGGTTTGTCGCCAATTCGTGGACAAGCGAGGCACCGCGATGGGAGGTATATTCAACCACAGGGGGATTATTTCGAACATTTCCGACATATCTGCCGAGTCCGACGCGACACGCCAGGAATACTCCCAAGTGTTTGTTTCCGATAAGGAAACAATGGCGATGTTGGAGGCCGGTCCGCGCCAGGTTCGATTCGTCCGGTTGTTAACCGTCCCTGCCATCAACGCGCCGCTTTTCCGCCAAAATTCCTTTTTCTGAGCGGAAAGAAAGAGTAATTTGTAATTGCCCGACTGGGGGCGGTGTCTAAAGGCCACGGGGGCGGCCGCACACAACCACGGAATACCGTGGAGAGAGGTGTGCGTCGACCTGATGTGGTTGGCGTGTGTTGCTGTCGCGGCGAGCCTGGGGGGG
>SWCD01007945.1_pt1 | contig 49281 bp, 46 predicted proteins | sample 4693011 | NCBI WGS metagenome assembly SWCD01 (sample SAMN10267278, study PRJNA491770) | bioreactor metagenome | isolation source: DHS bioreactor inoculated with marine | place: Japan: Omine Ridge, Nankai Trough
CCCCCCCGCAGGGATCGGTCGGCGCGCCACCGCCCGGTCCGGCAGAGAGCAATACCGGCCGGGAACCGGTCTGTGGTAAATTCACTCAACACATTCGATCGTCAGTGCCATTGTTTGGAACCTGTGCTTATCTCACCCTTCGCCGAACCTGGCCGCGCGCGGGCGGCGGGTTCAGAGGTTAGCGAAAACGGGAGGCACGGATGTTCACCGCCACAATGAACTTCGATCTCGGCGACGATGTCGGTGCGCTGCGCGACATGGTGCATCGCTGGGCGCAGGACCGGGTAAAGCCGCTGGCCGCCGAGATCGACGCCACCAACGCCTTTCCCGACGCGCTGTGGAAGGAGATGGGCGATCTCGGGCTGCTCGGGATCACGGTGCCCGAGGAGGACGGCGGCGCCGGGATGGGCTACCTCGCCCATGTCGTCGCCGTCGAGGAGATCGCGCGCGCCTCGGCCAGCGTCTCGCTCAGCTACGGGGCGCATTCCAACCTCTGTGTCAACCAGATCCGGCGCAATGCGACGGCGGAACAGAAGGCGAAGTACCTCCCCGGCCTGATCAGCGGCGACCATGTCGGCGCGCTGGCGATGTCGGAGGCCGGCGCCGGCTCCGACGTGGTGGGGATGAAGCTGCGGGCCGAGAAGCGCAACGGCCACTACCTGCTGAACGGCACCAAGTACTGGATCACCAACGGCCCCGACGCCGATACGCTGGTGGTCTACGCCAAGACCGACCCGGCAGCCGGCGCCCGGGGCATCACCACCTTCATCGTCGAAAAGAGCATGAAGGGCTTCTCGACCTCGACGCATTTCGACAAGCTCGGCATGCGCGGCTCGAACACCGCCGAACTGGTCTTCGACGATGTCGAAGTGCCGTTCGAAAACGTGCTCGGCGAAGAGGGCAAGGGCGTGCGGGTGCTGATGTCGGGGCTCGACTACGAACGGGTCGTGCTCTCGGGGATCGGCACCGGGATCATGGCCGCCTGCCTCGACGAGATCATGCCCTATATGGCCGAGCGCCGGCAATTCGGTCAGCCGATCGGAAATTTCCAGCTGATGCAGGCCAAGATCGCCGACATGTACACCAAGCTCAACTCGGCCCGCTCCTATACCTACGAGGTCGCCAGGGCCTGCGACCGGGGCGAAGTCACCCGCCAGGACGCCGCCGCCTGCGTGCTCTACGCCTCGGAAGAGGCGATGGTGGTGGCGCACCAGGCAGTGCAGGCGATGGGCGGGGCCGGGTTCATGAACGACAGCCCCGTCGCCCGCCTCTTCCGCGACGCCAAGCTCATGGAGATCGGCGCCGGCACCTCCGAGATCCGCCGGATGCTGATCGGCCGCGAGCTGATGGGGGCGATGGGGTGAGCCGCCCGTCGGCGCGCGATCAGGCGTTGGCTGTGCCGGCCGGCACGACCCGGACGCCGCGCCTGCCCTGCGCCCCCTGGCCGGAGGCGATCCGATGAAACTGGTCTCGCAGGTTTCGCCGCAGTCAGAGGCTTTCCGCGCCAATGTGGCCGCCCATCTGGCCGCCATCGCCGCGGTCGAGGCCGCCGCCGCCGCGGCCCGTTTCGGCGGCGGCGAAACCGCCCGTGCGCGCCATGTGAGCCGCGGCAAGATCCTGCCGCGCGAGCGTGTCGAACGCCTGATCGACCCCGGCTCCCCCTTCCTCGAGATCGGCCTGTTCGCCGCCCACGACATGTACGGCGGCGCCTGCCCCTCGGCCGGCATGGTGGCCGGGATCGGCCGGGTCGAGGGCCGCGAGGTGATGGTGGTCTGCAACGACGCCACGGTGAAGGGCGGCACCTATTTCCCGATGTCGGTGAAGAAACACCTGCGTGCCCAGGCGATCGCCGAGGAAAACCGCCTGCCCTGCGTCTACCTCGTCGACAGCGGCGGCGCCAACCTGCCCAACCAGGACGAGGTCTTTCCCGACCGCGAGCATTTCGGGCGGATCTTCTTCAACCAGGCCAACATGTCGGCCAAGGGCATCCCGCAGATCGCCGTGGTGATGGGATCCTGCACCGCCGGCGGGGCCTACGTGCCGGCGATGTCGGACGTCACCATCATCGTGCGCGACCAGGGCACGATCTTTCTCGCCGGCCCGCCGCTGGTCAGGGCAGCGACCGGCGAGGTGGTGTCGGCCGAGGATCTCGGCGGCGGCGACGTCCACACCCGGCTCTCGGGCGTGGCCGACGCCCTCGCCGATGACGATGCCCATGCGCTCGCCCTCGCCCGCCAGGCGGTGGCGAACCTCAACATCGTCAAACCGGCGCAGCTCGACCTGCGCAGCCCGGAAGCGCCCGCCTACGACCCGGACGAGATCCTCGGCGTGGTGCCGGCCGATCTGAAGACGCCCTACGACATCCGCGAGGTGATCGCGCGGGTCGTCGACGGTTCGCGCTTCGACGAGTTCAAGGCGCGCTACGGCCCCACTCTGGTCTGCGGCTTTGCGCATGTCTACGGCATGCCCGTCGGCATCATCGGCAACAACGGGGTGCTGTTCTCCGAAAGTGCGCTCAAGGGCGCGCATTTCGTCGAGCTCTGCGCCCAGCGCGGGATCCCGCTGGTGTTCTTGCAGAACATCACCGGCTTCATGGTCGGGCGCGCCTACGAGGCCGGCGGCATCGCCAAGGACGGCGCCAAGCTGGTCACCGCCGTGGCCACCGCCCAGGTGCCCAAGATCACCGTGCTGGTCGGCGGCTCCTTCGGGGCGGGCAACTACGGCATGTGCGGGCGCGCCTACGATCCGCGCTTCCTCTGGAGCTGGCCCAATGCGCGCATTTCCGTCATGGGCGGCGAGCAGGCGGCGGGGGTGCTGGCGACGGTAAAGCGCGATGCGATCGAGCGCACCGGCGCGACCTGGTCGGCCGAAGAAGAGGCCGCGTTCAAACAACCAACGATCGACATGTTCGAGACCCAGTCGCATCCGCTCTACGCCTCCGCAAGGCTCTGGGACGACGGCATCATCGACCCGCGCCAGACCCGCCGCGTGCTGGCGCTGTCGCTCTCGGCCGCCCTCAACGCCCCGATCGCCGAGACGCGGTTCGGCTTGTTCCGGATGTGACCATGGCCCGAAGACCGACAAACGACGGGTGGCCGGGCCGGGGATGCACCGATGCAGGCCGAAGGCTCGAAGAGGAGACCGACGCCTAGTGTTCAGCAAGATCCTCATCGCCAACCGCGGCGAGATCGCCGCCCGGGTGATCGCCACCGCCCGGCGCCTCGGCGTGCGCACCGTCGCGGTCTATTCCGACGCCGACGAGGCCTCGAAACATGTCGGGCTCGCCGACGAGGCGGTGCGGATCGGCCCGCCCCCCGCCGCCGAGAGCTACCTCGACATCGATGCCATTCTGCAAGCGGCACAGGCGTGCGGGGCCGAGGCGATCCACCCCGGCTACGGCTTCCTGTCGGAAAACCCCGCCTTCGTCGACGCGGTGGAGGCGGCGGGGCTCACCTTCATCGGCCCCACGGCCCAGGCGATCCGGGCGATGGGGCTGAAGGATGCCGCCAAGGCGCTGATGGAACAGGCCGGCGTGCCGGTGGTGCCGGGCTATCACGGCGCGTCGCAAGACCCCGACCTGCTGGCGCGCGAGGCCGCCCGTATCGGCTACCCGGTGCTGATCAAGGCCCGCGCCGGCGGCGGCGGCAAGGGCATGCGGCTGGTCGAAAACCCCGCCGATTTCACCGCCGCGCTGGCAGGCGCGCAGCGCGAAGGCCTGGCGAGCTTCGGCGACCCGGCCTGCCTGATCGAGAAATACGTCACCCACCCGCGCCACATCGAGATCCAGGTCTTCGGCGACAGCCACGGCAATGTCGTCCACATGTTCGAGCGCGACTGTTCGCTGCAGCGCCGCCACCAGAAGGTGATCGAAGAGGCCCCTGCCCCGGACATGCCCGCGCGCGTCCGCGAAGCGATGGGGGCCGCTGCGGTCAATGCCGCGAAGGCGATCGGCTACGTCGGCGCCGGCACGGTGGAGTTCATCGTCGACGGCTCCGGGCCGCTTCGCGAAGACGGTTTCTGGTTCATGGAGATGAACACAAGGCTGCAGGTCGAGCACCCGGTCTCGGAGGCGATCACCGGGCTCGATTTTGTCGAGCTGCAGCTCAGGATCGCCTCCGGCGAACCGCTGCCGGTCGCCCAGGAGGATTTCGCGATCACCGGCTGGGCCTTCGAGGCGCGGGTCTATGCCGAGGATGTCGAAAAGGGTTTCCTGCCCGCCACCGGCCGGCTCGACCACCTCGCCTTCCCGCCGGGGTCCGCCTTTGCCCCCGGTCCGCTGCGGATCGATTGCGGGGTGCGGGCAGGCGACGAGATCAGCCCCTGGTACGACCCGATGATCGCCAAGGTCATCGCCCACGGGCCCACCCGGCGAGCCGCGCTCAGGATGCTGAACGCCGCGCTCGAGCAATGCCACGTGGCGGGCGCCGTCACCAACCTCGCCTTTCTCGAAGCCCTCACCCGGCACGAGGGTTTCGCCCGGGGCGAGGTCGACACCGGCCTGATCGGGCGCGACATCGCCGCGCTCACCGCCGGCTTCGCGCTGCCCGACTTTGCCCATGCCCTGGCCGCCATCGGCGCGATGGGCCTGCTCGATCCGCCGCCTTCGCCCGAGCCCTGGACCGCGCTCACCGGCTGGCGCCACTGGCACAAGGCCGAGCAGATCGTCGCCCTCGGGTACGGCGACACGGTCGAAGAGCTGCGGGTGACCCTCTTGGGCGACGGGCATTTCACCGTCCGGATCGGCGACCGCACGGTCGCGCTGCACGCAGCCCCGCTCGGCGGCACCGGCTACCGGGTGGTGCACGACGCCCGCCAGCACCGCGCCGATGTGGTGCGCCACGGCGCCTCGGTCTCGGTGTTCACCGGCGGGTCGAGCTTCGCCTTCTCCCTGCCCGATCCGCTCGCCGACCGCGCCGCCGATCACGCCCAGGACGACGCGGTGACCGCGCCGATGCCCGGTCTCGTGCAGCGGGTCCTGGTCGCCCCCGGTGCGGCGGTCGAAAAGGGCGCACCGCTGCTCGTGCTCGAGGCGATGAAGATGGAACACACCCTCACCGCGCCGCGCGACGGCACCGTCGCCGAGGTGTTCTGCACCGAAGGCGATCAGGTGGCCAACGGCAGCCTGCTGCTGGAGCTGGAGCCGCACGATGGCTGAAAGGGTCGCGCTCTTCGAAGTCGGCCCGCGCGACGGGTTGCAGAACGAAAAACGCCTGATCCCGACGGCGGACAAGATCCGGCTGATCGATGCGCTCACCGCCTGCGGCATCACCCGGATCGAAGCGACGAGCTTCGTCAGCCCCAAATGGGTGCCGCAGATGGCGGATGCCGCCGAGGTCATGGCCGGGATCGCGCGCCGCCCCGACGTGACCGTCGCGGCCCTCACGCCGAACCTGCGCGGCTGCGAGGCGGCGCTGGCGGCGGGCGCCGACGAGATCGCGGTGTTCGCCTCGGCCTCCGAAGGGTTCAGCCAGAAGAACATCAACTGTTCGATCGCCGAAAGCCTCGTGCGTTTCGTCCCGGTGCTGGCGGCGGCGCAGGCGGCCGGCGTTGCGGTGCGCGGCTATGTCTCCTGCGTGACCGACTGCCCCTACGACGGCCCGACCCCGCCCGGCGAGGTCGCCCGGGTCGCCCGGGCGCTCATCGACCTCGGCTGCACCGAGGTCAGCCTCGGCGACACCATCGGCACCGGCACCCCCGACAGCATCGGGCGGATGCTCGACGCGGTGCTGGTGCAGGTGCCCGCACCACAGCTCGCCGGCCATTACCACGACACCGGCGGCCGGGCGCTCGACAATATCGCCGCGAGCCTCGAGCGGGGGCTGCGGGTGTTCGACGCGGCCGTCGGCGGGCTCGGCGGCTGCCCCTACGCGCCCGGGGCGCCAGGCAACGTCGCCACCGAGGCGGTGGTGGCGCTGCTGCACGCGCGTGGCTACGACACCGGCATCGACGAAGCCTGCCTCGCCGCTGTCGCCGCGATGGCCCGCCGCCTCAGGAGCCCCGCATGAGCTACGCCACCCTCGACATCGAGATCGATCCCCGCGGCGTCGCCCAGGTCCGCCTCGCCCGCCCCGAGACCCGCAACGCGCTGTCGGCGCAGATGATCGCCGACCTCACCGACATGGCCCGCACCCTCGGCGCCGACACCGCCACACGCGCGGTGGTGCTCTCCGGCCTTGGCAAGACATTCTGCGCCGGCGGCGATCTGCGCTGGATGCAGGCCCAGATCGAGGCCGACCGCGCGGCCCGGATGCGCGAGGCGCGCAAGCTCGCCGAGATGCTGCGCGCGCTCAACGAGATGCCGACGCCGCTGATCGGCCGGATCCACGGCGGCGCCTTCGGCGGCGGCGTCGGCCTCGCCTGCGTCTGCGACGTGGCGATCGCCGCCGCCGGCACCAGGTTCGGCCTGACCGAAACCCGGCTCGGGCTGATCCCGGCCACCATCGGCCCCTACGTGCTTGCCCGGATCGGCGAAGGCCGCGCGCGCCGGGTGTTCATGTCGGCCCGGCTGTTCGATGCGGCCGAGGCCGAGGCGCTCGGCGTGGTCGCGCGCGTGGTCGAACCGCCCGCACTCGACGCCGCCGTCGAGGCCGAGGTCGCGCCCTATCTCGACGTCGCCCCCGGCGCGGTCGGTGCGGCCAAGGCGCTGGCCCGCGCGCTCGGTCCCCGGATCGACGACGCGGTGATCGACGATACCATCCGCCGGCTCGCCGACATCTGGGAAATGGACGAAGCCGCCGAAGGCATCGCCGCCTTCCTCGACAAACGCACGCCCGACTGGGGCCGCGATTGAGGCCAGGCCCCGCTCGCGGCCAAATGACACGGGAATCACCTTCTGCCGCAGGCGCGCGCCGCGGCGCGCCCCCGGGAAGACCCGGCGACAGATCCGTGGTATTGCATTTGCCGTCACCGATGCCAAAGGCGCGTCGCACCGACCCGACCGCACCATTCCTGCCATGTATTTCAAAACGTTACCCGTTGTGGAGCACCGCTATCACCCGGCAGAACACATCTAGAAAGACGAATTATTGCAAATTCGCTCACCACGTCTGCGGCAGAATATCATTGTTTGCGTGGCACCCCGCTTCAATACTGCGCCCGTCCAGCCCCGCTGAAGACGGCGGCGGACCGGGAGGAGAAAATGAACGCAACGACACCACCGAGGGGGTCGCCAGACCCCGGCGTGCGGACCCGGATGGATCCGCACCGCCCCGCCACGACCGCCGCGTCGATGTCGCGCCCCGTTCGAATGATCTCCGTTGAGACCTGACCCCGGCCGGACCCGGACCGGCGCCGCGGGCGCGCGGGCCTGGGCCCGGCCAGATGACCGCAAAGTGTCTTCCTGTCGCACAGACGGGACCGAGGAGGACGCCAGACCATGACCAACGACGCCGCCCACAGCTTCGCGTCGATCCCCGATCTTCTGGATCGGAATGTCGCGAAATTCGGCAGCCGTCCGGCCTTCCGCGAGAAGGAATTCGGCATCTGGCAGAGCTGGACCTGGGCGCAAGCGGCGCGCGAGATCGATCTGTTCGCCATGGGCCTCGTCGACCTCGGGATCGCGCCCGGCGATCATGTCGCGATCATCGGGCGCAACCGGCCGCGGCTCTATTGGGCGATGATCGCGGCGCAGAAATGCGGCGCTGTGCCGGTGCCGCTCTACCAGGACGCCGTCGCCGAGGAGATGGCCTATGTGCTCGAGCACAGCGGCGCGCGCTTCGTCATCGCCGGCGACCAGGAACAGGTCGACAAGGTGCTCGAAGTGCAGGACCGGGCGCCGAATGTCGAGCAGATCATCTTCGTCGATCCGCGCGGGATGCGCAAATACGACCACCGCCACATCCATTCCTATCACATTCTCCAGGATCTCGGCCGCGAGGGCGAAGGCGCCTATGCGCGCGAGCTCGAAAGGCGCTGCGCCCAACTCACGCCCGACAGCACCTGCGTGATGCTCTACACCTCCGGCACCACCGGCCGGCCCAAGGGCGTGGTGCTGTCGAACCGCAACATCATCGAGACCAGCCGGGTCACCTCCGAGTTCGACCATCTGGCCCAGAGCGACGACATCCTCGCCTACCTGCCGATGGCCTGGGTGGGCGATTTCATCTTTTCCATCGGCCAGGCGATGTGGAACGGGTTCTGCGTCAACTGCCCCGAAAGCGCCGACACGATGATGACCGACCTGCGCGAGATCGGGCCGACCTATTTCTTCGCCCCGCCCCGGGTGTTCGAGACCACGCTCACCAACGTGATGATCCGGATGGAGGATGCGGGCGATCTGAAATACGCGCTGTTTCACCATTTCATGGATTTCGCCAAGGGCGGGATGGGCGAGACATTCGGCATGCCGAAGCGGCGGCTGGCCAAGCCCGATCTGAAGCGCCGGGTCAAGACCATGTGGAAATACGCCATGGGGATCGGCTTCGCGCTTGAGACCCTGGTCGAAAACGCCGCCCGCCTCGCGGTCTACAAGCTGCGCTACGGCAAGGACAGCCGCAAACATTTCAAGGCGCGCGATCCGCTGGGGCTGAAGCTCTACCGCGGCCGCCTGCACGACTATTTCAAATACCGCATGGGCCACGCGCTGGTCTACGGGCCGCTGAAAGACACGATGGGCTTCGGGCGCATCCGCGTCGGCTACACCGCCGGCGAGGCGATCGGGCCCGAGATCTTCGATTTCTACCGCTCGCTCGGCATCAACCTCAAGCAGCTCTACGGCCAGACCGAGGCGAGCGTGTTCATCACCCAGCAGCCCGACGGCGAAGTGCGGGCCGATACGGTCGGCGTGCCGAGCCCCGGGGTCGAGCTCAGGATCTCCGACACCGGCGAGGTGTTCTACCGCTCCGCCGGCACCTTCGTGGAATACTACAAGAACCCCGACAGCACCGCCGGCACCAAGGATGCCGAGGGCTGGGTCGCCACCGGCGACGCCGGCTTCATCGAGACCGGCTCGGGCCATCTGCGCATCATCGACCGCGCCAAGGATGTCGGCAAACTGCTGGACGGCCAGATGTTCGCGCCCAAGTTCGTCGAGAACAAGCTCAAGTTCTACCCCGACATTCTCGAAGCGGTGGTGTTCGGCATGAACCGCGACCACTGCGTCGCCTTCATCAACATCGACCTCTCCGCCGTCGGCAACTGGGCCGAACGCAACAACATCGGCTACGCCTCCTACCAGGAGCTCGCCGGCCACCCCCAGGTGCTCGACACGATCCTCGGCCATGTCGAGGCGGTCAACGCGTCCGTCGCCGAGGACGAATACCTCTCGGGCTGCCAGATCCACCGCTTCGTGGTGCTGCACAAGGAGCTCGACGCCGACGACGGCGAGATGACCCGCACCCGCAAGGTCCGGCGCGCCTTCGTCGAGGAGAAGTTCGCCGACATCATCGAAGCGATGTACGACGGCGCGGACCGGGTTTCGACCGAGACGGAAGTGACCTACGAGGACGGCCGCAAGGGCTCGATCAAGGCGGTCCTCGAGATCCGCGACGCCCGGGTCGTGCCGGCCGCGGCGCAGAGGGTGGCGGCGCAATGAGACAGCTTGCCCTGACGGTCACGCCCTTGACCACCGCCGCGCCCCTGGTTCGGGAGACGACAGCATGAATGCGCAGAGCGAAGACCGTGTCGCCACCGCCGATGGCCGCAACATCGGTCCGGTGATGATGGAACTGAAGAACATCACCCTGCGTTTCGGCGGCGTGGTGGCGATCGAGGATATCTCCTTCGACATCCGCGAAGGCGAGATCCGCGCCATCATCGGCCCAAACGGCGCCGGCAAGTCGTCGATGCTCAACGTGATCTCCGGTTTCTACGTGCCGCAGCAGGGCGAGGTCTGGTTCAACGGCGAAAAACGCCCGCCGATGCGCCCCTACGAGGTCGCTCGCCAGGGCATCGCGCGCACCTTCCAGAACATCGCCCTGTTCGAGGGCATGACCGTGCTCGACAACGTGATGACCGGCCGCCTCACCCACATGAAAGCCGGCATCTTCGCCCAGGCGATCTGGCGCGGCCGGGCCGAGCGCGAGGAGGTGGAGAACCGCGAAAAGGTCGAGAAGATCATCGATTTCCTCGAAATCCAGCACATCCGAAAAACCCCGGTGGGCCGCCTGCCCTATGGTCTCAAGAAGCGGGTCGAGCTGGCGCGGGCCCTGGCGGCAGAACCAAGGATCCTGCTGCTCGACGAGCCGATGGCGGGCATGAACGTCGAGGAAAAGGAAGACATGTCGCGCTTCGTCCTCGATGTGAACGACGAGTTCGGCACCACCATCGCGCTCATCGAGCACGATATGGGCGTGGTGATGGACCTCTCCGACCGGGTCGTGGTGATGGATTACGGCAAGAAGATCGGCGACGGCACCCCCGACGAGGTGCGCGGCAACCAGGCCGTGATCGACGCCTACCTGGGGGTGGCACATGACTGATTTCGCACGGAAAACCGGCCACCGGAGGGGGGACGTCCATGTCGGCTGATTTCTACTACGGCATCGAGGTGGTGCTCAACGGGCTGATGGCGGGCGTGCTCTACGCCCTCGTCGCCCTCGGCTTCGTGCTGATCTACAAGGCCAGCGGCATCTTCAACTATTCGCAAGGCGTGATGGCGCTGTTCGCAGCCCTCACGCTGGCCTCGATCATGGAAGGCCAGGTGCCGTTCGCGCATCTGATCAACGCGATCTTCGGCACCGAGATCCACCATTTCGGCTGGCACGTACCGGCGCTGCTGGCGATCCTCCTCACCGTTGCGGTGATGGTGCTGTTCGCCTGGCTGGTGCAGAAGCTCGTCTTTCGCCACCTCGTCGGCCAGGAGCCGATCATCCTGTTCATGGCCACCATCGGGCTTGCCTATTTCCTCGAGGGCCTCGGCGATCTGATGTGGGGCAGCGAGATCAAGACCCTCAACATCGGTCTGCCGCAGGGCGGAAGCCTCTGGATCGAAGACCACACCGCCTTTCTCGGCGGCGACGATTTCTACGGTTTCTTCATCGACACGCTCGACATCGTCGCCGCCCTGGTCGCGGCGGCGCTGGTCGCGGCGCTGGTGGTCTTCGCCCAGTACACCAAGCAGGGCCGGGCGATGCGCGCGGTCGCCGACGATCACCAGGCGGCGCTGTCGGTCGGCATCTCGCTCAACTACATATGGGTGCTGGTCTGGTCGCTGGCGGGCTTCGTCGCGCTCGTCGCCGGGGTGATGTGGGGGGCGAAATCCGGGGTGCAGTTCTCGCTGTCGCTGATCGCGCTCAAGGCGCTGCCGGTGCTGATGCTCGGCGGCTTCACCTCGATCCCCGGCGCCATCGTCGGCGGGCTGATCATCGGGGTCGGCGAGAAACTCTTCGAGTTCCTGATCGGCGCCCCCTTCCTCGGTGGCGCCACCGAAAACTGGTTCGCCTATGTGCTGGCGCTCGTGTTCCTCGTCTTCCGACCGCAAGGCCTGTTCGGCGAAAAAATCATCGAGAGGGTCTAGAGATGTTCTACCGCGAAGCCGGCGACTTCAAGACCTCCTACCGGGCCGACAACCAGACCTTCCCGGTCCCCTTCGACCGCTACCGCTTCTACCTGGTGCTGGTCGTCGCCTTTCTGGTGATACCGTTCTTCATCAACGACTACATGGCCAACGCGATCTTCGTGCCGTTCCTGATCTACTCGATCGCCGCCATCGGGCTCAACATCCTCACCGGCTACGCCGGCCAGGTGTCGCTCGGCACCGGCGGGTTCATGGCCGTGGGGGCCTATGCCTGCTACAAGCTGATGACCGGGTTTCCGGAGGTCAACATCCTGATCCACGTGGTGCTGTCGGGCGGGATCACCGCCGCCGTCGGCGCCGCCTTCGGCCTGCCGTCGCTCAGGATCAAGGGCTTCTACCTCGCGGTCGCGACCCTGGCGGCGCAGTTCTTCCTGGTCTGGCTGTTCAACAAGGTGGCCTGGTTCTACAACTACTCCGCCTCGGGGCAGATCAACGCCCCCGAGCGCCTGGTGTTCGGCGTGCCTGTCACCGGCCCCAACACCCAGGCCTGGGCCACCTACATGGTCTGCCTGGTCTTCGTCACCCTGGCCGCGCTGATCGCGCGCAACCTCACCCGCGGCGCGCTCGGGCGCAACTGGATGTCGATCCGCGACATGGACATCGCCGCCGAGATCATCGGGGTGAACCCGCTCACCGCCAAGCTCTCGGCCTTCGCGATCTCGTCGTTCTTCGTCGGTGTCGCCGGGGCGCTGTTCTTTTCGGTCTACCTCGGCGCGGTCGAAGTCGGCGAGGCCTTCGGCATCCAGAAGAGCTTCCTCGTTCTGTTCATGATCATCATCGGCGGGCTCGGCTCGATCTTCGGCTCGTTTGCCGGGGCGGCGTTCCTCGTCGCCCTGCCGGTGGTGCTGAAGGTCGTCGGCGTCGACCTGATGGGCTGGCCGACCGACCTGGTGGCGCATTTCCAGCTCGTTGTGATCGGCGGGCTGATCATGTTCTTCTTGATCAAGGAACCGCACGGGCTGGCGCAACTGTGGCGGGTCGCGCGCGAGAAACTGAGACTTTGGCCCTTCCCGCACTAGGGAGGGCACAACGCACCGAGACCGGCAGAGACCGGCATTCGGAAATCCAACGGAGGAGAAAGACATGAACTTCAAGAACATCGCAGGACTGGCGCTCGCCGGTCTGATGAGCGCGGCGCCCGCCGTCGCCGACCTGGTCATCCCCGATCTCAGCTACCGCACCGGCGCCTATGCGGCCGGCGGCACGCCGTTCTCGGACGGCTACCAGGATTACTTCAACCTGCTCAACGCCCGCGACGGCGGCATCGGCGGCGAAAAGATCCGCATCGTCGAATGCGAGACCGGCTACAACACCGAGAAGGGCGTCGAATGCTACGAGGCGACCAAGGGCGAAGGCGCTCTGGTCTACCAGCCGCTGTCGACCGGCATCACCTACCAGCTGATCCCCAAGACCACCGCCGACAATATCCCGCTGCACACGATGGGCTACGGCCGCACCTCGGCCGCCAACGGCGAAGTGTTCAACTGGGTGTTCAACTACCCGGCCAACTACTGGGACGCCGCCTCGGTGATCGTCAACTACCTCTCGGGCGAGAACGGCGGCGATCTCACCGGCAAGAAGATCACCCTGCTCTACCACAACTCCGCCTATGGCAAGGAGCCGATCCGCACGCTCGAGGTGCTGGCCGAAAAGCACGGCTACGAGCTCACCCAGATCGCCGTCGACCATCCCGGCCAGGAGCAGAAATCGCAATGGCTGCAAATCCGTCGCGAGCGCCCCGACTACGTGCTGATGTGGGGCTGGGGGGTGATGAACCAGGTCGCGGTCCAGGAAGCCGCCAACATCGGCTTCCCGATGGAAAACTTCATCGGCAACTGGTGGGCCGGGGCCGAGCATGACGTGCTGCCCGCGGGTGCCGCGGCCAACGGCTACAAGTCGCTCAACATGAACACCGTGGCCGATTTCCCGGTGCTGGACGAGATCCGCACCCTGCTGGTCGATGCCGGTGAGGCGGCCGGCGACGGCTCGAACGTCGGCAAGGTGCTCTACGTGCGCGGCATGTACGCGGCGATGCTCGCCGCCGAGGCCATTGCCAAGGCGCAGGAGATCCACGGCGTCGCCGCAATCACCCCGACGATGATGCGCGACGGCATGGAAGCGCTGGAGATGACCGACGCGCGGATGGAAGCGCTCGGCATGCCGAAGATCGGCCCGGCCTTCTCGGTGAGCTGCCAGGACCACGGCGGCACCGGCCTCGGCATCGTCCAGCAGTGGGATGCGGCCGCCGGCAAGTTCGTGCCGCTGACCGACTTCATGGCGCCCGACGACGCGGTGACCGATCCGCTGGTGGCCGAAGATTCCGCCGCCTTCGCGGCCGAGAGCGGCATCACCCCGGGCTGCATGAACTGAGCCAACGGATCGGGCGGCGCAGATCCCGCGCCGCCCGACCCCCAACGCCGACGGAGCCCGCCCGCGATGCTGGACGACACCACCGCCCCGACCGAGACCCTGCTCGATGTCAACAACATCGAGGTGATCTACAATCACGTGATCCTGGTGCTGAAGGGCGTGAGCCTGTCGGTGCCCAAGGGCGGCATCACTGCCCTGCTGGGCGGCAATGGTGCCGGCAAGACCACCACGCTGAAGGCGATCTCCAACCTCTTGCACAGCGAGCGCGGCGAAGTGACCAAGGGCACGATCCGGTACCGCGGCGAATCGGTCGAGGCGATGCAGCCTTCCGACCTGGTCCGGCGCGGGGTGATCCAGGTGATGGAAGGCCGGCACGTGTTCGAACACCTCACCGTCGAGGAAAACCTGCTGACCGGCGCCTACACTAGGTCCGACGGCCGCGCCGCGATCGATGCCGATCTCGAGATGGTCTACACCTATTTCCCCCGCCTCAAGGAGCGCCGCCGCAGCCAGGCCGGCTATACCTCGGGCGGCGAACAGCAGATGTGCGCGATGGGTCGGGCGCTGATGTCGCGGCCCGAAACCATCCTGCTCGACGAGCCCTCGATGGGCCTCGCGCCGCAGCTCGTCGAACAGATCTTCGAGATCGTCAAAAGCGTGAACGAGGGCGAAGGCGTCACCTTCCTCTTGGCCGAGCAGAACACCAACGTGGCCTTGCGCTACGCCCATTTCGGCTACATCCTCGAAAACGGGCGGGTGGTGATGGACGGCCCTGCCGCCGAGCTCCGCGAGAACCCGGACGTCAAGGAATTCTACCTCGGCATGTCCGATGAAGGGCGCAAATCCTATCGTGACGTGCGGTCGTACCGCCGCAGAAAAAGGTGGCTGAGCTGATGCCTCTATCTCCCGAATTCCAGACCCCCAAGGCACGCGCCGACGAGCAGATGGCCTGCCTCGCCCATATACTGGGGCCGGACAAGACCTTGGAAAGCCTCGACGATCTTGCCACCCTGCCGGTGCTGCGCAAAAGCGACCTGGTGGCGCTGCAATCCGCGCACCCGCCTCTGGGCGGTCTCAGAACCGGCGCGATCACCCGGCTGTTCCAGAGCCCCGGGCCGATCTACGAACCGGGCGGATCGGGTCATGACTGGTGGCGGTTCGGTGCCTTCCTCAGGGCCTGCGGCATCGGCGAGGGCGACGTGGTGCAGAACACCTTCGCCTATCATTTCACCCCGGCCGGCGCGATGTTCGACAATGCCGCGATCTCGGCCGGCGCCAGGGTCTTTCCCGCCGGCCCCGGACAGTCGTCCGACCAGGCGCGGGTGGCGGCGCATATCGGCACCACGGCCTATGCCGGCACGCCGGATTTCCTCGCCGTGATCCTCGCCAAGGCCGACGAGCTCGGCCTCGATCTCAGCCGCCTGACCAAGGCGGCGGTGTCGGCCGGGCCGCTGTTCCCGCAGATGCGCAGCGACTACGCCGCGCGCGGGATCACCACCCGGCAATGCTACGCCACGGCCGACGTCGGCATGATCGCCTATGAAAGCGACGCGCTCGACGGGTTGATCGTCGACGACGGCTGCATCGTCGAAATCGTCACCCCCGGCACCGGCAGCCGCGTCGCCGACGGCGAGGTCGGCGAAGTGCTGGTGACCCTGCTCAACCCCGACTACCCGCTGCTGCGCTTCGCCACCGGCGATCTCAGCGCGGTCCTGCCCGGCCCCTCGCCTTGCGGGCGTACCAACATGCGCCTCACCGGCTGGAAGGGACGTGCCGACCAGGCCACCAAGGTGCGCGGCATGTTCATCCGCCCCGAACAGATCGCCGCCCTGCGCGAGCGCCACCCCGAGATCGCGAAAGCCCGCGTCGAGGTCACCCTCGAGGGCACCGCCGACCGGATCGCGCTGATGGTCGAAACCGCGGCCGAGGACCTGACCGCCATCGAGGCCAGTGCCCGCGAGATCCTGAAGCTGCGCGCCCATGTCGAGGCAGTGGCCCCCGGCAGCCTGCCCAACGACGGCGTGGTGATCGCCGACAAGCGCCCGCTCGATCCCTGAGCCCCAGACCCGCCCCGGAGCGGCCCCGGAATGGCCCCGGAATGGCCCCGGAACGGCCCCGCACCGCCCAAGGAGACTGACGTGGATTTTGCCCTCTCTGAAGAGCAGGAGGCCATTTTCGAGGCCGCCTGGAAGTTTGGCCAGACCGAGATCGCGCCCCACGCCCAGGCCTGGGAAGAGGCCGGCGCGATCCCGCGCGACGTGCTCCTGGCCGCCGGCGACATGGGGTTCGCGGCACTCTACGTGCCCGAAGAGTTGGGCGGAACCGGCCTGAGCCGGCTCGACGCCACGCTCGTGTTCGAGGCGCTGTCGCGCGCCTGCCCCTCGGTGGCCGCCTTCATCTCGATCCACAACATGTGCACCAACATGGTGGCCAGATACGGCTCCGACGCTCTGAAAGCCGCCTGGCTGGATCGGCTGGTCGCCTTCGAGGCGGTCGCCGCCTATTGCCTGACCGAACCGGGCTCCGGCTCCGATGCGGCGGCCCTGCGCACCCGCGCCGAAGCCGTCCAGGGCGGCTACAGCCTCACCGGCACCAAGGCGTTCATATCGGGCGGCAGTTTCGCCGATCTCTACCTGGTGATGGCACGCACCGGTGGGCCCGGGCCGAAGGGGATCTCGGCGCTGGTGGTGCCCGACGGGGCCGAGGGCCTCAGTTTCGGCGCGCTCGAGAAAAAGATGGGCTGGCAGGCCCAGCCCACCGCCCAGGTCCAGTTCGACGGCGTCGAGGTTCCCACCGCGCACCTGCTCGGGGTCGCGGGCAAGGGGTTTTCCTACGCCATGGAAGGGCTCGACGGCGGCCGGCTCAACATCGCCGCCTGCGCCCTCGGCGGCGCCGAGGAGGCGCTGCGCCGGGCTCTCGCCTATACCGGCGAGCGGTCCGCGTTCGGCCAGCATCTGAACGATTTCCAGACCGTTCAGTTCCGCCTCGCCGACATGGTGATGCGGCTCGAAGCGGCGCGCAGCTTCCTGCGCCAGGCGGCCTGGAGCCTCGACACCCAGCGCCCCGACGCCACCGAACGCTGCGCCATGGCCAAGCGCTTCGTCACCGAGACCGCCTACCAGGTGACCGACGACGCGCTCCAGCTATTCGGCGGCTACGGCTATCTCGCCGATTACGGGATCGAAAAGATCCTGCGCGATCTCCGGGTGCACCGGATCCTCGAAGGCACCAACGAGATCATGCAGCTGATCGTCGCGCGCAGCCTGATCGCCGGCAAGATCTGAGCCGGCGGGCCCGGACCCGGTGCCGCGCCCGGCCCCCTGTCAGCTCATCCGCGCGACCGCCATCGCCACCGCCTCGCCGCCGCCGAGGCACAGGCTCGCCATGCCGGTCCTCAACCCGTGCTTGTGCAACGCCGAGATCAGCGTCACCAGCACCCGCGCGCCGGAGGCGCCGATCGGGTGGCCGAGCGCACAGGCGCCGCCGTGGAGGTTCATCTTGTCGGCCGGCAGATCGAGATCGCGCATCGCCGCCATCGGCACCACGGCAAACGCCTCGTTGATCTCGAACAGATCGACATCCTTCAGCTCGAGCCCGGTCTTGGCCGACAGGTTGCGCATCGCCTGGATCGGCGCGGTCGGGTAGGCATGGGCCTCGTGCGCATGGCCGGCATGGCCGAGCACCCGGGCCAGCGGCGTCAGTCCGCGCCGCTCCGCCTGCGAGGCCCGCATCATCACCAGCGCCGCGGCGCCGTCCGAGATCGACGAGGCATTCGCGGCGGTCACGGTGCCGTCCGGGTCGAACGCCGGGCGCAGGGCCGGGATCTTGCCGATGTCGGCCTTGCCCGGCTGCTCGTCGGTGTCGACCATGGTCACGCCGCGGCGGGTCTCGATGCGCACCGGCACGATCTCCTGCGCGAAGGTGCCGTCGGCAATCGCCGCCTTGGCGCGGGTCAGCGAGCGGATCGCGTAGGCGTCCTGGTCCTCGCGGCTGAACCCGTAGGCGCGGGCGCAGTCCTCGGCATAGGTGCCCATCAGCCGACCGCTGTCATAGGCATCTTCGAGCCCGTCGAAGAACATGTGATCGACGACATGGCCGTGACCCATCCGCAGCCCGTCGCGGCCCTTCGGCAGCAGGTAGGGCGCGTTGGTCATGCTCTCCATCCCGCCGGCGATCATGATCTCGCCGGCCCCGGCCACGATCAGGTCATGCGCGAGCATCGCCGCCTTCATGCCCGAGCCGCACATCTTGTTGACGGTGGTCGCCCGGGTGGCATTGGCCAGTCCCGCGCCCAGCACCGCCTGGCGCGCCGGCGCCTGGCCGAGCCCCGCCGGCAGCACGCAGCCCATGAACACCTCGTTCACCGCGTCCGCCGCGAGCCCGCTGCGCGCCAGCGCCGCACCGATCGCGGCGGCGCCGAGGTCCACCGCACTGGCCGCGGAAAGGTCGCCCTGAAACCCGCCCATCGGGGTGCGCGCACCGGCAACGATCACGATCGGGTCTGCATTGTCCTTGTCCATCGGGTCTCCTGTGGTCAGGCCGGTCAACCGGCGGCCATGCGCAGCGCCGCGTCGCGGCGGATCACCGCGCGGTTGAGCATCTGGGTGTCGAAGACATGCGCCACCTGGGCGGCGAACGCGCCCGGATCACCGAGCCGCGCCGGAGGCGGCTGGCTTGCGCCCGGCGCCGCTGCCCGCGCACGCAGCGCCTGCCCGTCGAGCTCCGGCATCGACACCCGCGCCCAAGCGCCGACGACCTGCCGCGCCACCGCGGCCGCCGGACCCGACGCCGCGCCGGTGACGATAAAACTCATGTTTTCCAATGTCATAAGGGCCTCACCCCCTGCCATATCCGGTCTCGCGCCGGATCATTCTGTCGGCCCCACCTGTCGCAAACAATGACGCCAAGGCGCTTTATTTCTGATCGGTAATGCCACAATGTGAGGCCATGGAACGGCGCACGGTCACCCCCGGATTTGTCGGCGACGCGCTCGCCTGCCTGGCCCAGCGCGAGGTGAGCGAAGCCGCGGTGCTCACCCGGGCCGGGTTGCCGCCGCAGATCACCGGACCGCTGACCGGCTCCGAATTCGGCCGGCTGTGGTGGACCATCGCCGACGAGATCGACGATGAGTTTTTCGGGCTCGCCGCGCGACCGATGCGGCCGGGCTCCTTCGCGCTGCTCTGCCACGCGGTGCTGCACACCCGAAATCTCGACCAGGCGCTGCGGCGCGCGCTCCTGTTCATGCGTGTCGCCGTCGACGAACCGCATGGCACCTTGCTGGTCGAGAACGGCGAGGCACGGATCGTGCTCGACGATCCCGGCGGCGCGCGCTCGGCCTTCACCTACCGCACCTACTGGCTGATCCTCATGGGGGTCGCGAGCTGGCTGGTCGGGCGGCAGATCCCGCTGCGCCGGCTGGAGTTCACCAGCCCGCCGCCTGAGCGCCTGGCCGAATACAGCCAGTTCTTCGACGCACCCGCAAAATACGACCGCGACACGACCTACCTCGCGTTCAACGCCTCGTCGCTGCGCTGGCCGGTGGTGCGCACCGAAAAATCGATCCGCAGCTTCCTGCGCAGCGCCCCGGGCAACATCGTCGTGCGTTACCGCCAGGAACAGGGGCTGGTGCTGCAGATCCGCGAGCGCCTGATCGCCAGCCCGGCCGAGGAATGGCCCGGCTGCGAAGACCTGTCACGCGCGCTCAACATGTCGTCGGCCACGTTGCGCCGGCGTCTCGCGGCCGAGGGCCAGTCGATCGGCGAGATCAAGGACGAGATCCGCCAGGCCCGCGCCCGCCGCTTGCTCGCCGACGACCGGCTCACCATTTCCGAGATCGCCGCCGAGCTGGGCTACAGCGAGCCCTCGGCCTTCCACCGCGCCTACCGGAAGTGGACCGGGAAGACCCCGCGGGGGTCCGGCACCTGACCCGCGCCGGTGCCCCTCCGCGACGGATGGCCGCGAGCGGCAGCGTTTCGCCCGTCGGCAACGCGCTTCGACTGCGCGGTCAGGCGGCCGCGGCGCGCGCCGGCCCGCCGCGAAACCGTCCGGGCACCGCCGGACCGCTGGACCCCTGCGCCGTTCTTTGGCAAAACGAGGCCTCGGGACCTGAGGAAGAGGCGCATGGCTGACATCAACATCCGTATCGTCGGCCGCGCCGGCCGCATCACCCTCACCCGCGAGCGGGCGCTCAACGCGCTCAGTTACCAGATGTGCCTCGACGTTTCGGCGGCGCTCGACGCCTGGGTCGACGACCCCGCCGTCGCGGTCGTGGTGATCGACGCGCTCGGCACCCGCGCCTTCTGCGCCGGCGGCGACATCCAGGAAATGTACGAGACCGGCACCCGGGGCGATTTCGCCTACGGCCGCCGGTTCTGGGCCGACGAGTACCGGATGAACGATGCGATCGCCGAATACCCGAAACCGGTGGTCAGCCTGATGCAGGGCTTCACCATGGGCGGCGGTGTCGGGCTCGGCTGCCACGCCTCGCACCGGGTCGTCGGCGAGACCAGCCAGATCGCCATGCCCGAGGTCGCGATCGGCCTGGTGCCCGACGTCGGCGGTACCGCGCTGCTCGCGGCCGCACCGGGGCATCTCGGCGAATACCTCGCCGCGACCGCCGCCCGGATGGGCCCGGGCGATGCGCTCCACGCGGGCTTCGCCGACACCTTCGTGCCCTATGAATACTGGCTCGACCTCACCGAGCGGCTGGAAGAGACCGGCGATACCGGCATCATCGCCGACCTCTCCGAAACCGCGCCCCCGGGGCCGATCGCGGCCGCACAGGCGCGGATCGACACCCTGTTCGCCGGGCCCGTGGCCGGGCTCGAGGCGGCCCTCGGTGAAGCAGACGCCTTTGGCGCCGGGGCACTGGCGGCACTGCGCAAGGCCTCGCCGCTGTCGGTCGCCTGCGCGCTGGCAAACATCCGCGCCGTGCGTGCCGCCGGGGGCGGCATCCGCGAGGCGCTCGCCCGCGAGTTCCGGTTCACCTGGCGCTCGGCCGAAAGCGGCGATTTCCTCGAAGGCATCCGCGCCAAGGTGATCGACAAGGACGGCGCCCCGGCGTGGAAACACCGCGCGCTGGCAGAGGTCGGCGCCGACGAGGTGGCGGCGATGCTCGCCCCCCTCGGCGACAACGAGCTCCGGCTCTGACCGCGCCACCGGCGTGATGCCCCGGCGGGGTGATTGAAACAGTGCAACGCCCGGCTCGGGCGATGGGAGGACAGAGATGCAGATCGGTTTCATCGGGCTTGGCAACATGGGCGCGCCGATGGCGGCCAACCTGGCGGCGGCCGGGCACGACGTGCGCGGCTTCGACCTCGCCGCCCCCTGCCCCGCGGGCGTCACCGCCGCGGCCACCGCCGCCGCCGCCGCCGAGGCCGCCGAGGTGGTGATCACCATGCTGCCGAACGGCGAGATCCTGCGCGCCGTCGCGGCGCAGGTGATCCCGGCGATGGCCCCGGGCGCGGTGCTCTGCGACTGCTCGACGGTCGATGTCGAAAGCGCGCGCGCCGTCGCGGCACAGGCCGTGGCCGCCGGGCTCGACGCGCTCGACGCCCCGGTCTCCGGCGGCGTCGGCGGGGCGGCGGCCGGCACGCTCACCTTCATGGTCGGCGGCTCCGAAGCCGGTTTCGCGGCCGTCGCGCCGCTGTTCGAGATCATGGGCGCCAAGGCGGTGCATTGCGGCGGCGCCGGCGCCGGACAATCGGCGAAGATCTGCAACAACATGATCCTCGGCGTCACCATGGTCGCCACCTGCGAGGCCTTCGCGCTGGCCGACAAGCTCGGGCTCGACCGCGCCCGGCTCTATGACGTGGTCTCGACCTCGTCCGGCCAGAGCTGGACGGTGACCTCCTATTGCCCCGCCCCCGGGGTCGGTCCGACCTCGCCGGCCGACAACGGCTACCAGCCGGGCTTTGCCGCCGAGTTGATGCTGAAGGACCTGACCCTGTCGCAGGCGGCGGCCGAGATGGCCGATGCCGACACCCCCGCAGGCCGGCTGGCCACCGATCTCTATCGCCGCTTCGTCGAAGACGAGGGCGGCCGCGGTCGCGATTTCTCGGCGCTGCTGCCGCGCTTCGCCGCCCGCGGCCGGAACGACGGGTGAGCTGGACCGCCGAGGTCGGCGAACTGGCCGCTCTGGAACCGGCGTCGCGCGCGGTGCTCGACCGGCTGTCCCCCGGCAGCGTGCCGGCGGGCGGGGTTCTGTTTCGTCCGGGCGAGACCGTGAAGGGCTATGTGATCGTGCTTGCCGGGCGGGTCGGCGTCTCGCTGCTCGGCCCCACGGGGCGCGACATCCTGCTCTACGAGGTCGCGCCCGGCAAGGCCTGCATCCAGTCGACCCTCGGCCTGCTCGGCGGCGACGACTACAGCGCCGAGGCCACCGCCATCCACGACACGAGGCTCGTGCTGGTGCCGCGCCCGGTCTTTCTCGAGCTGATCGACCTGTCGCCCGCCTTCCGCAAGGTGGTCTTCGCCGCCTTCGCCGAGCGGATGCAGGCGATGATGCAACTGGTGGAAAACGTCAGCTTCATGCCGGTCGAAACCCGGCTCGCGGCGCTGATCCTCGCGCGCGCCGACGCCGACGGGGCGGTCGCCATCACCCAGTCCGAGATCGCCCATGCCATCGGCACCGCGCGTGAAGTGGTGAGCCGGCGGCTCGACAGGCTCGCCCGCGCCGGCACGCTGCGCACCGAACGCGGGTTGATCCGCATCCGCGACCGCAGAGCCCTCGAGGCGCTGGCCGCGACCCCGGCGATCTGACACGAAGACGTGAGCTTGCCGGTGGCGTGTGACTCCGTCACATGGGCAACTGATCCGAAGGGCGTAACGTGGCGTATCGCAAGGAGAACCCAAGGAGGTACATCTCATGTTCAAGACCAACGAAGGCACGCTCGACCGGGCGCTGCGCATCATCATCGGCCTCGCGCTGATCGCGGGCTTTTTCCTCAACGGAGGCGGCAGCTGGAGCTGGCTCTATCTCCTCGGGATCATCCCGCTGGCGACCGGGATCCTCGGCACCTGCCCGGTCTACTCGATCTTCGGAATCAGGACCTGCAAGATGAAGAGCTGAGATTTCGCCCCGGGCCTTGGGCCCGGGCCGACCCGCTGGGGGGCGCTGCCCCCCAGACCCCCCGAGGTATTTCGGAACCAAAGAAGCAGGGGCTACAGGCCGAGGTCCCTGAACACTTTCGGCAATTCCTCCGGCAGATCTTCGGCGATCAGGCCGGGGCCGAAGCTGCGTGCCGCTTCGACATGCAGCCAGGCGGCGGTTTCGGCCGCCTGGCGCGGCGCGAAGCCGCGCGCGAGCAACCCGGCAATGATCCCCGCGAGCACGTCGCCGGCGCCGGCGGTGGCGAGCCAGGGGGCGGCGCGCTCATAGGCGGCGGAATTGACGCTGGCGCAGCCGGAAGGGTCGGCGATGACGGTGTCGGCGCCTTTGAAAAGCACCGTGCACCCGGCCCGTCTCGCGGCCTCACGGGTCGCATCGACCTTGGAGAAGGCCGGCCCCCGCGTCGCGGGCTTCGCCAGCGCCTCGGCGATGTCGGGAAACAGTCGGGCAAACTCGCCGGCATGCGGGGTGAGCACGCAATTATCGTGCAGCCGGGCGAACAACGTCGCCGGATCATGCGCGAAAGCCGTGAGCGCGTCGGCGTCGAGCACCGCGGCACGCTGCGCTTCCAGCACCACAGGCACGAGATCGCGCGCGCGTTCGACCCCGAGCCCGGGACCGAGGACCAGGGCGTTGAGCCGGTCGTCCTGCAACACCCGTCCCAACGTCGCCGCGTCATCCACCTCCGTGAGCATGACCGCCGTCAGCTGTGCCGCGTTCTCCGCGAGGCCTGCGTGCGGCGGCCCCAGTGTGACGAGCCCGGCGCCGACCCGGAGCGCCGCGCGGGCTGCCAGACGCGCCGCCCCGCCACGACCCGCGGGCCCGCAGAGCACCAGCACATGGCCGTGGTCGTATTTGTGGCCCGGCTGTTTCTCCAACTCGGGAAACAGCCGTCCGGGCGGTATCGGGCGGCCTGCGAGTTTCGGCTCGATCAGGCGGACCGTCTCGGGATCGCCGGAAGACGCGGCGACATACCCCATCGGCATCGGCAAACCGGGCAGCGGCACAACCCGCGGGCTGGGACCCTCGCCGCCGCCCAGTCCGATGTAATGCCCGACCTTCGGGGTGTGGAAGGTCACCGTGAGGTCAGGGTGGAAGGATGTGGTCATGAACCAGGGCCAGGCGTCGTCGCGGTCGCGGGCGTCGTCCTCGGCCTCGGGATCGGCGTCCGGGGCCGGCACCGGCTTTCCAGTGTCTGCCGACACCCCCGAAGCTATATCGACCGAGACCGCCATTGTCCGGATCGGCCGCGCCGGTTTCCGGTCGGACACCTTCCAGTCTGGCGAGAACCGCAATAGCCAGTGAAAAACCTCGCGGACGACCTCTGGCAAGGGGCGCGCAAGTCCGGTTCCGAACAGCGCATCCACCAACAGGTCCGGCTTTTCGCAGCCGGACAGGCACTCTGCCGTGAGGCTCCCGATTGCCCCGATCTCGCGCCACTGGTCATGGTTCACCCGCGCATCCGGCGGCAGCTTCTCCGCATCGCCGTAGAGAAACACCTCCACCGCCCATCCCAACTCTGCCAGCAGCCGCGCCACCACGAACCCGTCGCCGCCATTGTTCCCCGGTCCACAGAGCACCACCGCGCGGCGTTGCCTTTCATCCTGTTTGATGATCTCCGGGGAATCAGGGACAGCGCCCCGATCCCCGCCCACCGCAGGCGCCAGCTCCGGCCATTCGGCGAACACCGCCTCGACCACGCCCTGCCCCGCGGCCTCCATCAGCTCCAGCCCCGTGACCTTGCCGGAGGCGATCGCCGCCGCTTCGATGGCGCGCATTTGGGCAGATGTGAGCAATTCGGTCATGGATTTCGCCCCCTGTTTCGCCCCGGGTGTTCGCAGACCGCCCAGCCCTCGGGCATTCTGCACAATTTTTACGCAGCGCGGCTGGAATCCTCCCGGCCCCTGCGTTACGACGACTCTATCCAATTGAGGCCGTCAGACGAAAGTGGTCAGTGGGCGGCAACACATTTTCCATGGGGGGAGACACCACATGAAGAAGATCGAAGCCATCATCAAGCCGTTCAAGCTCGACGAGGTCAAGGAAGCGCTGCAGGAGGTCGGGGTCCAGGGCCTCTCCGTCATCGAGGTCAAGGGCTTCGGCCGCCAGAAGGGCCATACCGAGCTCTACCGCGGCGCCGAGTACGTGGTCGATTTCCTGCCCAAGGTGAAGATCGAAGTGGTGCTGCCGGACGATCTGGTCGATGCCGCGATCGAATCCATCATCGCCGCCGCCAAGACCGACAAAATCGGCGACGGCAAGATCTTCATCTCGCCGGTCGAACAGGCGATCCGGATCCGTACCGGCGAAACCGGGCTCGACGCCGTCTGAGCGGCCGACGCCCCGGGGAGCCCGATCGCCCCCGAACCCTCTCAACCCGAATTCCGCAATCCAAAACTCAGGGAACACTGCCAAATGAGCAAAGCTGACGTTCTGAAGATGCTCGAGGACGATGTCGCCTATGTCGATATTCGCTTCACCGACCCGCGCGGCAAGCTGCAACACGTGACCGTCGATGTCAGCATCGTCGACGAGGATTTCCTCGACGAAGGCTTCATGTTCGACGGCTCCTCGATCGCCGGCTGGAAGTCGATCGAGGCTTCTGACATGAAGCTGATGCCCGATCTCGAATCGGGCTATATCGATCCGTTCTACGCCGAGAAGACGCTCTGCCTGCATTGCTCGATCGTCGAGCCCGACACCGGCGAGCCCTATGAGCGCGACCCGCGCGGCACCGCCGAGAAGGCCGAGGCCTATCTCCGGTCCTCGGGCATCGGCGACGTCGCCTATTTCGGGCCGGAAGCCGAATTCTTCATCTTCGACGACGTGCGCTACTCGGTCAGACCCAACAAGGTGTCGTTCCAGATCGACGCCGTCGATGCCGCCTGGAACACCGACACCGAATACGAAATGGGCAACACCGGCCACCGCTCGCAGCACAAGGGCGGCTACTTCCCGGTCAACCCGATCGACGACAGCCAGGACATCCGCTCCGAGATGTTGTCGACGATGAAGCAGATCGGCATGAAGGTCGACAAGCACCACCACGAGGTGGCGACCGCCCAGCACGAGCTCGGGTTGATCTTCGGCACCCTCGTCAAGCAGGCCGACGACCTGCAGAAGTACAAGTACATCATCCACAACGTGGCCCAGGCCTATGGCAAGACCGCGACCTTCATGCCCAAACCGATGAAAGGCGACAACGGCACCGGCATGCACGTCAACATGTCGATCTGGAAAGAGGGCAAGCCGCTGTTCGCCGGCGACAAATACGCCGATCTCTCCCAGGAGGCCCTGTGGTTCATCGGCGGCCTGCTCAAGCACGCCAAGACATTGAACGCCTTCACCAATCCGGCCACCAACTCCTACAAGCGCCTGATCCCCGGCTTCGAAGCCCCGGTGCTGCGCGCCTATTCGGCCCGCAACCGCTCGGGCTGTGTGCGGATCCCCTGGACCGAGAGCCCGAAGGCCAAGCGCGTCGAGGCCCGTTTCCCGGACCCGGCCGCCAACCCCTACCTCGCCTTCTCGGCGCTGTTGATGGCCGGCCTCGACGGCATCAAGAACAAGATCGATCCGGGCCCGGCCTCCGACAAGAACCTCTACGACCTGCCGCCGGAAGAGCTCGAAGGCATCCCGACGGTCTGCGGCAGCTTGCGTGAAGCGCTCGAGAACCTCGAGAAGGACCACGACTTCCTGCTCGCCGGCGACGTCTTCACCAAGCACCAGATCGAGGGCTACCTCGAGCTGAAGTGGGAAGAGGTGTACAACTACGAGCACACCCCGCACCCGGTCGAATACGAGATGTACTACAGCTGCTGATTGCCGGCTGGCCGACAGATCGAGGGCGCCCCGCGGGGCGCCCTTTTTTTCGCCCGGGCCGGACCGCGCCGCCGCCGCGCCTCGTCCGCCCCCGCCCCGACGCCGGCCGCGGGGTCCGGGTTCGCCGAACAGCCGCCCCCACCGCATCGCCGCGGCCCGCATCTCGCCGCAACGCTGCCACGCCGCTAGTCCGCAGGCGCGTCGGCACCGTGCACAGCGCCGCACCGGTCACCGGTCTGATTGTCACCAGCCCGTGCACAGAAGCGGGCCCGGCCGGGGCACATCCCCGCGCCGGCCCCGGCCGGTCCCGGTGCGATCGCCGGTGGAGCCGTCGACCGGGCACAACCGGGCCCGCCCGTCCCCCTTCGATTGCCCCGCAACGTCGACACAATCGCGCGCGCCGCCCTCTTCTGGTGCCGGCGCCGACGCAATCAGGCCGCGATTGTTTCGCGAATTTCCACATTTCGATCAAATTGCCACCACTCTTTCTTTGTTTCCTGATCGCGACCTGGATGCGGAGAAACGAGATGGATGTCTTCCCCGGCAGCACGATTGCCGCGCTGTGTTACACGCGCGATACCGCTTTCGATTTCCACGCCCTGGCGTCGGAAATGTCGAAGGCCGTGTGGGACGCGGAAGGCACCGGTCGGCTCGACATGCCGACCCCCGATTTCGCTCTCTGCGACACGACCGGAATGCGGATCGGGATCGCCCGCGTGGAGATGCGGCGGATCTTTCCCGGCTCGTTGACGGGGCAGCATTACCCCTCCTGCATGCTGCTCTCGGTCGGTCCCGGCGAGACCGTGCCCGATGCGCCGATGCAGGCCCGCTACGCGCGGGTGCGCAGCGAGCTGGTCGGCCGGATCCAGGACATTGCCGCCGCCGACCGGGTGCTGATGTTCGAACGCGCCGGCACCTATGACGCCGAGGTTCACGACGCGGTGGTCGACGACATTCGCGGCCATCTCGACAAGGTGCTGGCACCGCGACGCGTCCCGGTGTCCGACGCGCCGCTTGCCCGCCCGGTGGCCGCCCAAGCGCAGGCCCGCGCCCCCAGCCCGATGGGCGGCCCTGTCGAGCCCCCGGCGCCGCCGGCCCTTGCGGCCCCCGGCGAACCCGGCGACGGCCACGACGGCGACGCGCGGGCCGGCACCGTGCCGCATCCCGAAGACATCATTCAGGGGCTCGCAAGCCGGGTCGAGGCCGAACTCGCCCGGCTCGAACGCGCCCGCATGGCCTTCGAGCAGGCCGAGGTCGCATCGGAGCGGCGCACCCGGCCGACCCACGGGATGCGCCTGATCGTGCCCAGGCTGTTCCCGAGCCTTCCGCCCTCGACGGTGGGGCTGTTCCGGATGCCGGGCAAGCCGCACCCCGCCGCCGGCGCCTATCCCGATTACGAGCACATGCCCGCGAATGTCGACGAACGCCCGCTGCTGCACCGCGCCGCCGTCAACGCGCTCAACGTCACCGTGATGACCATCGCGCTGCCGGTTGGGGCCGCCCTGCTCACGATGTCGGTGCTCGGACGCGAAGACATGCTGTTCTCATCGCGCGTGACCGCCGTCACCGGCGTCGGCGTCGGGCTCTACAATACCGGGATCGCCGAACGGGTGTTCTCGCTGTTTTCCTGAAACCCAGGCCGACACACCCTTGGGCGGAGATCCGCCAACACCGGCAATCATGGCAAGATCGGCAATTTCCGCCCCCAACGCCGCCACAATTGCCGCCAAACTGAAACAACCGGGGGCAGGAACAGAAAGTGATACGAGGCCGCACATGTCCATTTCCGACCTTACCATCACCGAAATAGCGCAACGCCGGCGCGTGCTGGGACGCCGGGCCGACACACGGCTCGCCAAGGCTTTGCGCCTTCCGGTTCCGCTGCGCGAAAAGCTCGGTCTGCGCCTGGTGCGCGAGCTCAAGGCCCGCCAACGGCAGATCCGTCACTGGCAGGACGGGATCTTCGTCGAACGGACCGTCACCCTGTTGCGCGCCGCCTGATCGCGCAGCGCCCGCCCGCGCTCCCCTGCCGGCGCCCGGTTCAATCCACCGGCCCGCCCCCGGAAAACGCCGCGCGATCCTCCGCCAGCAGGCCATCGAACGGCACCACCCAGGTGTGGATCGTGAAAGCCACCGCGGCGGTTTCTGGCAACCGCAGCAGGGTCTGGCGCTCGACCCGCATCCAGCGCGGCCCGTCGACCGGCACCGACCGGCGCGCCGCCGCGCTGCGGGGCTGGTGCAGCGCCGGGTCGGCATAGACCAGCGCGTTCGCCCGCCAGATCGGCCGTCCCGGCTGGATCCCGTCGAACAGCCGCTGCACCCGGCGGGCCATGCCGGCGTCGTAGGACCGGACCGGTGTGTGGATCTCGGCAAGCGGGCGCAGGAATTTCTCCGCCAGCGACCAGCTCGCCGGGAAACACAGCGCCGCCGCCGTCAGCACATGCTCGCTTGCCCCGGCGGGCTTCTGCATCAACACAAGGTCTTCCTGCACCAGCCGCGCCGCGGTCTCCAGCGGGGCGCTCCGGTCGAGGGCCACGCGGCACCCGTCGGGACGGTCGACATACCGCGCCCCCAGCCGAAACCCCGGCCGGCCCGCCAGCTCCGACAGCACCACCTCGAGCAGCTCGTCCGCCGCCGGCGCCGCCTGCGGGGCGAGGCGCAGCACCGTGTCGCGCTTCTCATCCAAGAGCCGGTCGCGCAGGGCCATTTGCGCCGCATAGGCCTCGTCGACGATGATCCATTCACCGGGCGCAACCGGGCTCACCCCGGGCAGACGCTGCCCGGCGGCGGTGGCCCAGGGGCGGATCGGCAGGTGCGACTGGCAGATGGCATCCATCGATGGCTCGCCCGGTTGGCCCGGCTCAGAAATCCAGTGTGAACCGCGCAAGCAGGCCGTAATGGTCCGACCCGATCAGCGGCAATTGCTCGATCCTGCCGGCACCGCCGGTCACCAGCACATGGTCGATGGTGAGACCGAAGAGCCCGCCGAGCCGCATGGTGATGACCTTCGGCCCGAGCGGCGTCACGCCGGCCGCCTGGGCCAGCGCGCTCACCGAATCCGAGCCCGGGAAGGCGTTGAAATCGCCGCCGACGATCTTCGGTCCGCGGAAACCGGCCAGTTCCGGCCCGAGGGCACGCACCATCTGGCCGTGCAGCGGGCGTTCGGGGGTTTCGAGATGCACCGACATCACCCAGACATTGCCTTCCGGCATCGACACCTGGATCGCGGTGATCCCCTTGCCCCGGAAGCAGCGCTTGCTGCCTTGCACCAGCGGCCAGCGCGACAGCACCGCGACCCCGCCGATTTCGCGGAACGAGCAGAAGTGCTGCGACGGATAGGCCGGCCGCAGCATCTCGAGGATCTCGCGGTTGCCGCGGTTGACCTCCTGCATCGAGATCGTGTCCGGCGCCCGCGCCAGGATGTCGCCGGCGAGACGGCGCTCGTCTTCCGGGCTCAGCGAGTAGAGCATGTTCTTCTGGTAATGCACCAAAGCGCGCGACTGCGCCTCGGCGGCGGTGACGAGAAGAACCGGGACGAGCGCGAGCAGGAGCGCCAGGAGCGGGCGGCGGAACAAAGAATGGATCATGGCGGCCATCTAAAACGGTTCGCGGCCGATCCTGCAACATGGTTTTGCCGCGCGCGCCGGCGCCGGTCCGACGCTCGGCCGGTTTCGCCGGTCCCCCGGTCCGGCCCGTCACCCCCTGCCGGCTCGCGCGCCCGTCACGCAGGCGTCAACGTGTCTCGCTTGCATCCGCGCCCGCCCTGCGCCACCTAGGCGCGGTATCGCCCCGCCTCACCCGGGGCCACTCACGAGGAGCGATCCGATGGCGACCGAGACATTCACCTTCCCCGGCGCAGACGGCACCGAGCTCGCAGGCCGGCTCGATCTGCCCGCGGGAAAGCCGCAGGCCACCGCGCTCTTTGCCCATTGCTTCACCTGCACCAAGGACAGCCACGCCGCCCGACGGATTTCCGAACGGCTGACCGGCGCCGGGATCGCGGTGCTCCGGTTCGATTTCACCGGGCTCGGCGAGAGCGACGGCGATTTCGGCGCGACGACCTTCGGCTCCAACGTCGCCGACATCGTCGCCGCCGCCACGGCGCTGGCGGCGCGCGACATGACCCCGGCGCTGCTCATCGGCCATTCTCTGGGCGGGGCCGCGGTGCTCAAGGCCAGGGCCCGCATCGACAGCGCCAAGGCCGTGGTGACCCTCGGCGCGCCCTTCGCCCCCAACCACGTCACCCGCAATTTTGCCTGCCGGCTCGAAGAGATCGAAGCAGGGGGGCGCTGCAAGGTGGAGCTGGGCGGGCGGCCCTTCGAGATCGGCCGCGATTTCCTGACCGAGATCCAGGAAGAAGACCTGACCCGGGCGATCCATCACCTCAAGGCAGCGCTTCTGGTCATGCACGCGCCCTTCGACCGGGTCGTCGGCATCCGCAACGCCACCGAGATCTTCGTCGCCGCCCAGCATCCAAAGAGCTTCGTCACCCTCGACGATGCCGACCACCTCATCACCGGCAAGCGCGATGCCGCCTATGTCGCCGACCTCATCGCCACCTGGGCCACGCGCTACCTGGGGCTCGACCTCGGCCTGACGCCGACGGCCGCGGCCCCGGTGACGATGCCCGCGCCGGCCGACCCGGCGCCCGCGGGCGTGGTCCGGGTGCGCGAGCTCGATCCGGCCCGGCCCTATACCAACAGCGTCACCAATGGCGCCGATCACGCCTGGCTCGCCGACGAGCCCGCCAAGGTCAAGGGTGCGAACCTGGGCCCGAACCCCTACGCGATGCTCAAGGCCGCTCTCGGCGCCTGCACCTCGATGACCTTGAGGATGTACGCCAATGTGAAGAAATGGCCGGTCACGAGCCTTTCGGTCGACGTCACCCACGAAAAGGTGCCCGCCGACGACGGCCGCGAGGACGACCGCGGCCGGCCGCTCAAGATCGACGTGTTCACCCGGGTGATGCGGATCGACGGCGATCTCACCGCCGATCAGCGCCGCAAGCTCGCCGAAATCGCCGACCGCTGCCCGGTCCACCGCACCCTGCACCAGGGCGCCCGGATCGAGACCCGTCTGGAAGACTAGGCCCGCATCGCCCGGCGACAAGCGCCCCGCGATGCGGCCCCGGGCCCGGCCCGGCGTCGGGCATTTGTGCCCATCGCAGGACAATGTCCCAAGTCCGCCTCGGATTGTCCCGGCGCCGGAAACTGTGATCGCCCCGACTACAGGACCGACCGCGCGTGCGCTTACCCCCTTGACGGCCCCAAGCACCTTGCCCAAACCGGCGCCATGAGTACCGGACGACTGACCATTGATCTCGACGCGATCGCCGCCAACTGGCGCGCGCTCGACGCGATGAGCGCCCCCGAAGTGCAGACCGCCGCGGTGGTAAAGGCCGATGCCTACGGGCTCGGCGTGGCCAAGGTGGCGCGCGCGCTCGCGGCCGCCGGGGCACGGCGGTTCTTCGTCGCCGTGGCCGAAGAAGGCTGGGCGGTGCGCGAGGCCCTCGGCCCGGGCCCCGAGATCGCCGTCTTCGGCGGCCACATGTCGGGCGACACCGACATGATCGCCGATCTCGACCTGGTGCCGATGCTCAACTCGATCGACCAGGTCACCCGCCATTTCGAGGCGCTGCCGGGCCATCCTTTCGGCATCCAGCTCGACACCGGCATGAACCGGCTCGGGATGGAGCCGGGCGAATGGGCCGCGGTCGCCGCGGTGGTGCTCGACCAGGGACCGCGGCTGCTGATGAGCCACCTCGCCTGCGCCGACGACCCCGAACACGCGATGAACGCCGCACAACTGGCGCAGTTCATCAAGATGACCGACGACACCGGCGTGCCGCGCTCGCTCGCCGCCACCGGCGGCATCCTGCTCGGCCCCGACTACCATTTCGAGCTTACCCGCCCCGGCATCGGCCTCTACGGCGCCCAGCCCTTCGACGAGGCCTGGCCGGTGGTCGAGCTGGAACTGCCGGTGATCCAGGTCCGCGACATCGCCGCCGGCGAAAGCGTCGGCTACGGCAACAGCTTCACCGCCGAGCGCCGGATGCGGGTCGCCACCGTCTCGGGCGGCTACGCCGACGGCATCACCCGGGCGCTCTCGGGCAAGGGCGCGCTGTTCCACGGCGACACCCCCTGCCCGATCCTCGGCCGGGTCTCGATGGACCTGATCGGGGTCGACGTCACCGGGCTCGACGAGATCCCGCGCCGGCTGCACCTGCTGGGCACCCAGCAGCTGGTCGACGACATCGCCGGCGATGCCGGGACGATCGGCTACGAGGTCCTGACCCAGCTCGGCGCGCGCTACGCGCGGCACTACGCGCGGGGGCGCAGCTGAGCCTGTCCCTGCCTCGACGCTGGCCATGTCCGCGACCGGCGCGATGAGATGATCGGGGCGAAGGGCCGCGCCCGCTTTCCCGGTCTGCTGACGGGGTCCAGGTCTTCGGTGGCCCCGTGCCTTTCGGCCGATCTGAAGCCGACGACCGCGGCGGGCGACCGGATCTCCTTCCCGCAGGTCTCTCCGGGCGCGGCCGGGATCGTCGCGGCAGTCGCGATCAGACTTGCCGGGGGCCATGTCTCCTCCTGAAGGCGGTGATTTCGCCGGTCTGGCTGGCGGGCGCGCTCGCGCGGATCCTTGCAAAGACGCCTGCCCGGCACCGCAAGGCTGCCCTGATCGACCTCGGCCCGCTTTCCCTTGCGCCGTTGATCGGCTATCGCTTTTTCTCCCGTCTCCTGCAATGACCCGGACATGACCCTCGCCAAAGCCCTCAACCTCGCCCTGCTGGTGCTGTTCCCCGTCGCCTGGTTCGCGCCGCTGCTGCACGCCGGCATCAACCTGCCGCTGTTCGGCACCGAGGCGATCAGCGTGATCTCGGGCCTGCAGGCGCTCTGGGAGACCGATATCTTCCTCGCCCTGCTCGTCACCTTCTTCGCGATCTTCGCGCCGTTGGTGAAAGTGACCGGGGTGGCGCTGATCCAGTTCGGGATGATGCGGCGCAAACTGCTGCCGGTGCTCGGGTTTCTCGGCCGGCTGGCGATGGCCGACATCTTCCTGATCGCGCTCTACATCGTCGTGGTGAAGGGGGTGCACCTCGCCCGGGTCGAGACCGGCTGGGGGCTCTATCTGTTCACCTTCTGCGTGCTGGCCTCGATCTTCGCCAGCCGGGCCACGGCTCGAAAGGCGGCGGCATGAGCGCTCTCCAGGACCTGCGGCCGCATTTCGCGGCGATGAGCCGGCCCGGCCCGGCGAAGAGCGCGCAACCGACCTTCGCGGGGAGCGTGTGACATGGCGAAAGCGCAAGCCTTCAGCTGCACCGCCTGCGGGGCCTCCCACTCCAAGTGGTCCGGCCGCTGCGATGCCTGCGGGGCGTGGAATTCCATCGTCGAAGACGTGCCGCTCTCCGCCGGCCCCGCCTCCAAGACCCTCGGCGCGATGAAGGGCCGCAAGGTGGTGCTCTCCGATCTCGCCACCGAAGAGGCCCCGCCGCCGCGCCGCCGCTGCGGCATCGACGAGTTCGACCGGGTGCTGGGCGGTGGCCTGGTGCCGGCCTCGGCGATCCTCGTCGGCGGCGACCCCGGGATCGGCAAGTCGACGCTGCTGCTGCAGGCGATCGCCCATTTCGCCCGCGCCGGGCTGAAGACGATCTATGTGTCCGGCGAGGAATCCCGCGCCCAGGTGCGGATGCGCGCCCAGCGGCTCGGCCTCGCCGACGCCCCCGTCATGCTCGCGGCCGAGACCAACCTGCGCGACATCCTCACCACCCTCGAGGCGGAAAAACCCGACCTCGTGGTGATCGATTCGATCCAGACGATGTGGGCCGACAATGTCGACAGCGCCCCCGGCTCGGTCAGCCAGGTCCGCGCCGCCGCCCATGAGCTCACCACCTTCGCCAAACGCCGCGGCGTGTCGGTCGTCCTCGTCGGCCATGTCACCAAGGAAGGCCAGATCGCCGGCCCCCGGGTGGTCGAGCACATGGTCGACACGGTGCTCTATTTCGAGGGCGAGCGCGGCCATCAGTTCCGGATCCTGCGCGCGGTCAAGAACCGTTTCGGCCCGGCCGACGAGATCGGCGTGTTCGAGATGACCGGCGCCGGGCTCGCCGAGGTCGCCAACCCCTCGGCGCTGTTCCTGTCCGACCGCGACGCGCCCGCGCCGGGATCGGCGGTCTTCGCCGGGATCGAGGGCACCCGGCCGGTTCTGGTCGAGTTCCAGGCCCTGGTCGCGCCCTCGACGCTGGCCCAGCCGCGCCGCTCGGTGCTGGGCTGGGATTCGGGACGACTGGCGATGATTCTCGCCGTGCTCGAAGCGCGCGCCGGCATCCCCTTCGCCGGGCTCGACGTCTATCTCAACGTCGCCGGCGGCATGCGGGTGTCCGAACCCGCCGCCGACCTCGCCGTCGCCGCGGCGCTGCTTTCGGCCCGCGAAGACGTCGCGGTGCCGCCGGAAACGGTGATTTTCGGCGAGATTTCCCTGTCCGGGGCGCTGCGTCCGGTCTCACAGGCGGAAAACAGGTTGAAAGAAGCGGCAAAACTTGGTTTCACGTCGGCCATCGCGCCGCAGAAGACCAAAGCCGGGCAGACCGGCGGCATGAAACTCGACGTGATGACCGACCTGGCCGCCTTCGTCGGCGAAATCTTCGGGGCGGGCTGACGAGCAGCACCCCGGGAGCCGGGGCGACCGAGAGGGAAAGCATGGACGGATTTACGATTGTCGACGGTGTCGTCGCGGTGATCATTCTGATCTCGGCGATTCTCGCCTATTCGCGCGGTTTCGTGCGCGAGGCGATGTCGATCGCCGGTTGGATCGCCGCCGCCATCGTCGCCTATATCTTCGCACCGCGGGCGGTGCCGCTGATCAAGGAAATCCCGATCCTGAAGGATTTCATCGCCGATTCGTGCGAACTCAGCGTGATCGCCGCCTTCGCCGGCGTGCTGGCGCTCGCGCTGGTCGTGGTCTCGATCTTCACCCCGCTGTTTTCCTCCGCCGTGCAGCGCTCCGCACTCGGCGGGCTGGACCAGGCGCTCGGCTTCGTCTTCGGGGTGCTGCGCGGGCTGCTGCTGGTCGCCATTGCGCTGGTGATCTACGACCGGGTGGTGGTGTCGGACTCGGTGCCGATGGTCGACGAGTCCCGCACCGTCAAGATCTTCGCCCGCAGCTCCGAGAAGATCGACGAGATCCTGCCCAACAACGCGCCGGAATGGATCGTCGAGCGCTACGAAGCGCTGGTCTCGTCCTGCGACGCACCCGCCGCCGCCCCGGCCGCCCAGTAGAGGCGCTCCACCCGGCGCCCCTGCAAAGGACCCGCCGCCGGCGCCGTTCTCGCGGCCCGGGCGGAGAGCGTGCCCGGCCCGGCTCCCGCCGCCGCGGATGTGACCGGCGGACACCGCCCTCAAGCCGGCCCTCAAGCCGGCCCCCAAGCCGGCCCCCACGTCGGCCCGCGCTGCCGGGTGCCGGACCGGTCGCCCACGCGCCGCCGAGCGATCGCGCGCCCCGAGGGCGCATGTCGGGTGCGCCGGTCGGGCCCCGCGCAGATGTCATCAAAGTGTCACACCGCCGTCGCAAGCGGGTGACAGGGAGGCTCCGGTTCCTTATGAGGTTGGCCATACGCGCCCACAGGAATCGGGAAACTGCCATGACCCCCTGCGCCTCGACGCTGCCCGCCCATCCTTTCGACTTCGACGCAACGCGCGCCTCCGGCGACGACGACAAACTGAGGGAAGAATGCGGCGTGTTCGGCGTGATCGGGCTGGAACAGGCGGCGAATTTCGTGGCCCTCGGCCTGCATGCCCTGCAGCACCGCGGCCAGGAAGCGGGCGGGATCGTCGCCCACGACCCGGTCACCGGCTTCAACCACGTCCGCCGCTTCGGCTACGTGCGCGACAATTTCACCAAGCAGAGCCTGATGGACACCCTGCCGGGGGCGCTCGCCATCGGCCATGTGCGTTACTCCACCGCCGGCTCCAAGGGCGCCGCGATCCGCGACGTGCAGCCGTTCTTCGGCGAGTTCTCCCTCGGCGGCGCGGCGGTGGCGCATAACGGCAATCTGACCAATGCGCTGGAACTGCGCCGGGAGTTGATCGAGCGCGGCTCGATCTTCCAGTCCTCCTCCGACACCGAATGCATCATCCACCTGATGGCGCGGTCGATGGCGAAGTCGATCCCCGACCGGATGGAAGACGCGCTGCGCCGGGTCGAGGGCGCCTTCTCGGTCGTCGCCATGACCCGGACCAAGCTGATCGGCGTGCGCGACCCGTTGGGCGTGCGCCCGCTGGTGCTGGGCCAGCTCGGCGACGGCTGGGTGCTGAGCTCCGAGACCTGCGCCCTCGACATCATCGGCGCCAAGTTCGTGCGCGAGGTCGCGCCGGGCGAAATGGTCGTGATCACCGAGGCCGGCGTCGAAAGCCGGCACCCGTTCCGGCCCCGCAAGCCCCGGTTCTGCATCTTCGAACACGTCTATTTCTCGCGCCCCGATTCGATCCTCGGCGGCCGCTCGGTCTACGAGACCCGGGCCCAGATCGGGGTCGAGCTTGCCCGCGAGGCGCCGGTCGACGCCGATCTGGTCTGCCCGGTCCCCGACTCGGGCACCCCCGCCGCCATCGGCTACAGCCAGGAAAGCGGCATCCCCTACGCGATGGGGATCATCCGCAACCAGTACATGGGCCGCACCTTCATCGAGCCCACCGACCAGATCCGCAACATGGGTGTGCGCCTCAAGCTCAACGTCAACCGGGCACTGATCCAGGGCAAGCGGGTGATCCTGGTCGACGACAGCGTGGTGCGCGGCACCACCTCGCGCAAGATCAAGGACATGATCCTCGATGCCGGCGCCAAGGAAGTGCATTTCCGCATCGCTTCCCCGCCCACCGCCTGGCCCTGCTTCTACGGCGTCGACACCCCGGAACGCTCGAAACTGCTCGCCGCCACCATGAGCGAAGACGAGATGCGCGACTACCTCGGCGTCGATTCGCTGCGCTTCATCTCGCTCGACGGGCTCTACCGCGCGGTCGGCGAGGCCAAGGGGCGCGATCCCGCCGAACCGGCCTATTGCGATGCCTGCTTCTCCGGCGAATACCCGGTCGAACCGGCCGACATGATCGCCAGGGGGTTCGAACTGAAGGCGGCGAAAGCGGCGGAATGACCGGCTCTGCGACGCGCGACGCGGATCCCCGGGTTCAGCGATTGTTGGCGCGCGGCGGCATGATCGCCCTGCCGCTCGCCGCCCCCGACGCCTGGCCGCACCCGGCGCTGGGTGCAGGCGAAAAGGAGCTTGTGGCGGGCGCCGACAGCCTGAGCGCCAACTACTGCACGCTCCAGGGCCACCGTTTCCTGCGCGCCCACCTGCCGCTGCCGATCAAGGGCGCGCGCACGGTGTTTGCCTTCGCGGCCTGGGGCTCGGTCAGCGAGGACAGCTGGCAGGCCTGGCTGGCAGCACGGGTCGGCGGCCCGCCTTTCGCCGGCGCCTTCGCCTGGCTCGCCAATGCGCTGCCGGGTTTCGACACCGAGGCGCCGGTGCCCTGCAACCTGCTAGCCGGCCCGTCCGGCGGATTGCCGCGGCTGCACCCGCAACCGGGCAGCGCCCTGGCCCGGCGCCAGGCCGAGGGCATCGACACCGCCGAGCTTGTCGCGATCTACGCCGCGGCCGGCGCGGATTTCGACGCCCTTCTCGCCGATTGAGCCGCCGTTAACCCGACGGTAACCCTCTGCGCCTAGCCTCTGCCCGGTATCGGAAGGGAGACGGGAATGGCAGGTCAGGCCCACGGCGGCGCGCCGAACGCATTCGTCGCGCAACACGCGACCATCACCGAGGTGATCCCGCTCGACGAGGTGGCGCTGATCGGTGTGGCCGGTCCCGACGAGGCGATGCATGCCTATCTGCGGTTCCCCGAAGGCGCGATCGAACGGGTCGAGCTGAACCAGCCGATGGCCCTCGGCACGCCGATCGAGATCAGCCCCTCCGGCGTGGTGCTGCAACTGACCAACGGCAATGCGACCTTCCTGCCGCCGTTTCCCTTCGGCATGGGCCCGCCCCCGGCCTGAGGGCTTTCGCCCCGCTCGGACATGGCGACCTGACGGTGAGCCCTCCCCGTCACCCCGCAGGGGCGCCTGCACGCAGAGCGGGCGTTGCGCGGTGGGCCCGGGCCCTGGGCGCCGACACCCCGCCGACCCGGCCGCGATTGCGGACCTCGGTTCGGTCGCACCCCCCCAAGCGAATTCCGGCCGGGAAACAGCCGGCGCTGCGGCGGCGCGCGATGCCCGTTGCCGGACGACGCATTTCGGGCCAGTCTCCAGGCATGCCAGTGTTCGACAGCCACGACGCCTATCTCGCCACCCTGCCCGACGATCAGCGGGCGGCGCTCGCGGCCCTGAGCGCGCGGGTTCTCGCGCGTCTTCCCGAGGCCCGGCCGTGCATCTCCTATGCGATGCCCGCGTTTCGGGTGGCCGCGCCGAAAGGCACCCGGGTTGCGGCCGGTTTCGCCGGGTTCAGCAAACACCTCGGCTATTACCCGTTCTCCGGCAATGTGGTACCCGCGATTGCCGCGCAGCTCGCCGCCGAGGGTTTCGCGACCTCGAAGAGCGGCGTCCTGTTCACCCCGGACCGACCGCTCCCCGACTGGGCGCTCGACGCGATGATCCGTCTGCGCCTCGCCGAGATCGGCTGAACCGCGCCGCGTCAGGCGCCGCGCGGCACTGGACAGCCGCGCGCACGGGTGAGATACCGGCCCGACTCCAGTCGGGAAGATGCCATGTCCGAAAAGATCGCCCTCATCACCGGCGCCTCGCGCGGGCTCGGTGCCGCCCTGGCGCTGGCACTCGCGCCGAGCCACCACATCGTCGCGGTCGCGCGCACCACCGGCGCGCTCGAAGAGCTCGACGACCGCATCCGCGCGGTCGGCGGCGAGGCGACGCTGGCGCCGATGGACATCACCCTGCCCGACGCGATGGCGCAGCTCTGCCGGGCGATCCACGACCGCTGGGGCGGTGTCGATCTCTGGGCGCATACCGCGATCGAAGCGATGCAGCTGACCCCGACCAGCCACCTCGCGCTGCAGCACGAGGATTTCGAAAAGAGCCTCAAGGTCAATGTCGAGGCGACGGCGCGTTTGATCGCCTATGTCGCGCCCCTGCTCGGCGAGACCGGCACCGCCGCCTTCTTCCGCGACAACCACGCCGGCGAGCCGTTCTTCGGCGGCTACGGTGCCACCAAGGCCGGTCAGATGGCCCTGGCGGAGAGCTGGCGCCGGGAGACGGCGCGGATCGGACCTCGGGTCGTCATCGTCGAGCCCAAACCGCTGGCCACCGCGATGCGGGCCCGGTTCCACCCCAGCGAAGACCGTGCGGGGCTTGCCGCCCCGGCCGACGAGGCCCTGCGGTTGTTGCCGGAAATCCTCGGCGCCTGACCCGAGCGCCGCCCGCGGCCGACATGCTCGCCCGACCCGCGCGGCCCCGGCCAGGGCCCCGACCTCAGCCGGCAGCGGCCTTCTGCGCGACCGCGTCGGCCAGTGCCTCGACCCGCTCGGCGATCCCGGCCAGCGCCTCGGTCGCCGGCGCCGCAGCCGCCCCGGCCTGTGCGACCCGCGCCTCGGTATCGGCAAGCCGCGCCGTCGCGTCGGCAAGCCGCACGTCGGCGTCGGCAAGCCGGGCTTCGAGTTCGGCGATCCGCTTCTCGGCGAGCTTCAGGGTATCGTCGATCCCCGCGGTCTTGTCGGCCAGCATCAACCCCGCCATCAACAGCATCCGCGGTTCGGTCAGGTGGCGGATCTGCGTCAGCAGGGTCTGTGCCTCGGCGTCGAGCATCGCGGCCGCCGAGCGCAGGTAATGCTCCTCGCCTTCCTGGCAGGCGACGTCGAACTGGCGATCGCCGATCTTCACGGTCACGTCAGGCATTGGCCGCTTCCTCCTCGTCGGTGTCGCGACCGGCCTCGGCCACCAGCGCGTTGAGCTCACCCAGCACCGCGTCGAGCTCGGCCCGGTCGGCCTCGCGTGCGCTGCGCAGGGCGTCGAGCTCGGCCATCATCGACTTGTTCACCAAATGCGGCTCGGCCACGCCGTGGGCGATCGCGTCGCGCAGCGCGGTGTTGTTGGCGCGCAGCTCGGCGTTGACCCGGGCGAGTTTGGCAACGGTCTGTTCTTCGGCCGCCAGCAGGCCGCGCAACCGGTCGACCTCGCCGGCGAGGATTTCCAGGTTGCCATCCTGCTTGGCCTTGATCGTGCGCACCCGGTCCTCGAGCTGGGCATTGGCGGTGCGTTCTTCTTCCAGCGCTTCGCTCAGCCGGGCGACCTCGGCGCTCTCCTCGGGCGCCGGCGCCGGCGCCGAGAGCGCGTCCAGCCCGACCCCGATCCGGTCGAGCGCCGCGGTGATGCGTGCCTGAAGCTCTGTGATCTCAGTCATACTCTGCCCGTTCTCAACTCATCTCGCAGCTTCGTTATCCGTCACCGCGGGCCCGAGGTCCAGTCCCGGTGTCCGCCGCGCTCCCGGCGCCGGTCGGCCGGATGGACGCTGCGTGCACACACCGCCCGGTCCGCGCCTCCTGCCCCCCGCGAGAGGCCGCCGATCGGCCGAATCGCGCCCGCGCCGCGTCTCGCGTCAGTCTAGCCAAACTGGCGGCGAATTGCGCCCCCTGGCCCGGTCGGGCCCCGGTTTGGCCCCCGTCGCGCCCCCAGCGCCCCCGCCCGGCACCGCCCGGGTTGATATTGTCGCGGCGGGTGGTATTCGGGTGGCGGCACCGGCGCTTGGCCGGAGGATGACAAGGAGACCGCCGATGGACGCGTCCACGCTTCGCGAAACCCACCCCGAACACTGGATGCGCGCCGCGGCCGTGCGAATGCTGGCGGTCGACGCCGTCCAGGCAGCCAATTCGGGCCACCCCGGCATGCCGCTCGGCATGGCCGATGTCGCCACGGTGCTGTTCTCGAAGCACCTCAAGTTCGATCCGAAAGCGCCCGACTGGATCGACCGCGACCGCTTCGTGCTCTCGGCCGGTCACGGCTCGATGCTGCTCTACGCCCTCCTGCACCTCACCGGCTACGAAGACCTGACGCTCGACGAGCTGAAAAACTTCCGCCAATGGGGCGCCAGGACCGCCGGCCACCCCGAATACGGCCACGCCCGCGGCATCGAGACCACCACCGGCCCGCTCGGCCAGGGCCTCGCCAACGCCGTCGGCTTCGCCATGGCCGAGGAGGCGCTGCGCGCGCGGTTCGGCAAGCGGGTGCAGGACCATTACACCTACGCCATCGCCGGCGACGGCTGCCTGATGGAGGGCATCAGCCACGAGGCCATCGGCCTCGCCGGCAAGCAGAAGCTGTCGAAACTGATCGTGCTCTGGGACGACAACGACATCTCCATCGACGGCGAGATCTCGCTCTCCGACGTCACCGACCAGCGCAAGCGCTTCGCCGCCGCCGGCTGGCAGGTGCTCGACGCCGACGGCCACGACCCCGACGCCATCGACGCCGCCCTCACCGAGGCGAAAGGCTCCGGCAAACCGACGCTCATTGCCTGCAAGACCCATATCGGTTTCGGCTCGGCGGTGCAGGACACCGCCAAGGCGCATGGGTCGCCGCTCGGCGCCGACAACATCGCCAGGCTGCGCGAGGCCTATGGCTGGCCCTACCCGGCCTTCGAGATCCCGGCCGAGATCCGCGACTGGTGGACCGGCGTCGGCGCCCGCGGCGCCGCCGAGCGCGACGCCTGGCAGAACCGCTTCGAGGCCCTCACCGAGCAGCGCCAGAAAGAGATTACCCGGGTGTTCGCCGGCGAAGCCCCGCGCCGGCTCAGCGCCACGATCAAGGCGCTGAAAAAGCAGATCTCGGAGGAGGCCCCCAAGGTCGCCACCCGCAAGGCGTCGGAAATGGTGCTGGAAGTGGTCAACCCGATCATGCCCGAAACCCTCGGCGGCTCGGCCGACCTGACCGGGTCGAACCTCACCCGCACCGGCGATCTCGGCATGTTCGAACCCGACAACCGCAAGGGCCGCTACGTGCATTACGGCATCCGCGAACACGGCATGGCGGCGGTGATGAACGGCATGGCGCTGCACGGCGGCATCCGTCCCTACGGCGGCACCTTCATGGTGTTCACCGACTATGCCCGCGGCGCGATGCGGCTGTCGTCGCTGATGGGGGTGCCGGTCACCTACGTGATGACCCACGACAGCATCGGCCTCGGCGAAGACGGCCCGACCCACCAGCCGGTCGAACACCTGGCGATCTGCCGCGCCACCCCCAACTGCATGACCCTGCGCCCCTGCGACACGATCGAGACCGCCGAGGCCTGGGAACTGGCGCTCACCTCCGCGCGCACGCCCGCGGTGCTGGCGCTGTCGCGCCAGGGCCTGCCGACGCTGCGCACCGAACACAAGGTGCGCAACCTCACCGCCCAGGGCGCCTATGTGCTCGCCGAGGCCGAGGCCAAACGCCAGGCGATCCTGATCGCCACCGGCTCCGAGGTCGAGATCGCGATGCAAGCCAAGGTGCTGCTCGAAGACGCCGGGATCGGCACCCGCGTGGTGTCGATGCCGTCGATGGAACTGTTCGCGGCGCAGGATCTCAAGTACCGCCGCAAGGTGCTGCCCGCCGGCTCGGTGCGGGTCGGGATCGAGGCGGGGCTGCGTGCCGGCGGCTGGGATCGCTGGCTGCTCGGCGAACGCGGCCGCGAGACCAAGCAGGCCTTCATCGGCATGGAGGGCTTCGGCGCCTCGGCACCGGCCGACCGGCTTTACGAAGAGTTCGGCATCACCGCCGAGAAGGTGGTCGCCGCGGTGAAAGACCTCATCGGCTGATCGGCCAGGACCGGCATGGTCGGCGACAATCCCCCGCCCGCGCGAAAGCCCGGGCGGGTTTTTCTTGTCGCAACGTCGGCAAGAAGGCGTTTCGAAACGCCTTCCCACGCGGTTTCGAAACCGCGTCGCCCGGCCCCTCCCGCGCGCCGGTCAGGCACCGCGCGGCCAGGCGTCGCCGCGCCAATCGGGCATCGACAGCAGCGCCGCCAGCAGGATCGCCCCGCAGCCGAGCACCAGGAGGCTTTCGAAGGTCGTGCGCACATGCCCGTTGCGCCGGTCCCGGTAGAGAAGACCCCCGAGGCCAAGACCGGATATCGGCCAGAGCCACAACACCGCCTCGGCCGGCGACGAAGCGCGCAAGGGCCGGAGATCGTCCAGAGCCTGCCAACCCAGCAGGAAGGCGAAGGCCAGAAACACGCCGACCAGCAGACCGGAGGAAACCCGGTCGCGGCCGAGCGCACAGACACCCAGCATTCCGAGCATTGGCGGCAAGATGAACTGGTAGGCCAGGCCCACCGCGTCATACAGGTCGCCGCCCACGTCAGTGCCCCTTGGCGTCCTTGCCCGTCACCGCGCGCACCGCCGGCCCGATCACCCGGGTCGCCAGCGGGATCAGCACGATCCCCCAGACAAGCCCGAACACCCCGTCGAGCGCCGCGGTGGTGGCCCAGCCGGCAAACCCGGCCCAGGCGTCGCCGACGCCATGCGCGACCACCTCGGACCAGTGATGGATGAAATCGTAGATCGGGTGCCAGCCGAGGTCGTGCAGCCCGTGCACGACGATGTTGCCCCCCACCCAGAGCATCGCCGCGGTACCGACGAGGGTGAGCCCCTTCATGAAGTTCGGCATCCCCTTCACCAGCCCGGCCCCGATCGCCCGGGTCAGCCCGAGCCGGCCGCGTTCGACCATCCTGAGGCCGAGGTCGTCCATCTTCACCAGCACCGCCACAGACCCGTAGACCGCCACGGTAATGCCCACGGCCACCACGGCGAGCGTCGCCGCCTCCATCCAGATGGTCGAAACCGGGATCGCGGCGAGCGCGATGGTCATGATCTCCGCCGAGAGGATGAAATCGGTCTTGATCGCGCCGGCGACCTTCTCCTGTTCGAGATGCAGCGGGTCGCCTTCCACATGTTCCGCCGCGTCGATCACGGTGTCATGCGGAAACAGCGCGTGCCAGATCTTCTCGGCCCCCTCGAAACACAGATAGCTGCCCCCGAGCATCAACAGCGGGGTGATCGCCCACGGCGCGAAGTTCGACAGCAGAAGCCCCAGCGGCAGCAGGATCAAGAGCTTGTTGCGGATCGAGCCCCAGGCGATCTTGCCGACGATCGGCAATTCGCGCGCCGGGGCAAAGCCGGTGACGTATTTCGGCGTCACCGCCGCATCGTCGATCACCGCCCCCGCTGCCTTGGCGCCGGCCTTGGCCGCCTGCGCCGCCACGTCGTCGATGCTCGCCGCCGCCACCTTGGCGATCCCCGCCACATCGTCCAGAAGCGCCAGAAGACCGCTCATCTCTCACCTCGCAAACCGTTTCGGCCAACCTAAGGGTTTGACCGCCTGGGGCAAGACCCGACCGGCGCCCCCGGCACCACCCTTCGAGCGGAAGGCGCACGCACCCCACCTCCCCCGGCGCGGATATTCTCCGCGGTGCCCCCTGCGGGAGCACGAGAAACCCCGAACGGCCTTTGCGTCTTTGGTTTCCATTTCCCTCGCCGGGGTGTCACGCCGGAGGCGTGCCTGCGGCACGACGGGTGCGAAACCCACGGCGCGCGACGGAAGCAGGCCCATTCCCGGTTGATCCCTCCGGTCCCCGGGGGTACGCCACGCGCATGTCCGAGACGCGCCCCCTCATCCTCGCCGGAGCTCCGGAAGGCTTTGATGCCCTGCTCCTCGCCCGCGAGCTGGACAAGACCGCCCGCCCGGTCGTCCATATCGCCCGCGATGCGCGCCGGCTCGCCGCGATGGAAGCCGCCCTCGATTTCTTCGCCCCCGGCGTGCCGCGGCTGGCCTTGCCGGGATGGGATTGCCTGCCGTTCGACCGGGTCTCGCCCAACCCCGATGTCTCGGCCGCGCGGATGGCGACGCTCGCCGCCCTGAGCCACGGCATGCCGACCGACCGGTTCATCCTGCTGACCACGGTCAGCGCCGCGACCCAGCGCCTGCCCGCCCGCGAGGTGCTCACCGAGGCGAGTTTCACCGCGCGGGTCGGCGACCGGATCGACGAAGGCGCCCTGCGCCGCTTTCTCGTCCGCATGGGTTTCTCCCAGGCGCCCACGGTCACCGAACCCGGCGATTTCGCGGTCCGCGGCGGCATCATCGACATCTACCCGCCGGGCGAGGCCGGTCCGGTCCGGCTCGATCTGTTCGGCGACACGCTCGACGGCGCGCGCCGTTTCGACCCCGCGACCCAGCGCACCACCGCCAGGCTGTCGGTGGTCGAGCTGTCGCCGGTCTCCGAGGTGATCCTCGACGACCCCGCCATCGCCCGGTTCCGGCAGAACTACCGCATCGAGTTCGGCGCCGGCACCGCCGACGATCCGCTCTACGAGGCGGTGAGCGCGGGGCGCAAACACCAGGGGCTCGAACACTGGCTGCCGTTCTTTCACGACCGGCTCGAGACCCTGTTCGACTATCTGCCGGACGCGAGCTTCTTTCTCGACGACCAGGCCACGCCGGCCCGCCGCAGCCGCTGGGAGGGGATCGCCGACCAGTACGAGACCCGCCGCGAGGCGATGGGGGCGAAGAACCGGCTCGACACCGTCTACAAACCCTGCCCGCCCGGGCTGCTCTATCTCGACGACGCCGCCTGGATCGCGGCCACCGCCGGACGCCGGATGATCGAGCTCGCGGCCCTGCCGCGCGCCACCGGCCTCGGGGTGCTCGACGGCGGCGGGCGGATCGGACGCAACTTCGCGCCCGAACGGCAGGCGGAAAAGACGAACCTTTTCAGTGCCCTGGCCGATCACATCGCGGCAAGGCGCAAGGCCGGAACCGTGGTCGTCGCCTCCTATTCCGAGGGCGCGCGCGAGCGCCTCAAGGGGTTGCTCGCCGACGAAGACCTCACCGCCACCGCCGAGATCGCCGATTTCCGCGACGTGCCCGAGGCCGAGGCTGGCGAGACCGGCGGGGTCTATCTCGCCGTCTGGCCGCTGGAACACGGCTTCGAAGGGCCGGCCCAGGGGGCCGCGCTCACCGTCATCTCCGAACAGGACGTGCTCGGCGACCGGCTGATCCGGGCACCGAAGAAACGCCGCAAGGCGGAAAACTTCCTCACCGAGGCGGGCGCGCTCAGCCCCGGCGATCTGGTCGTCCACCTCGATCACGGGGTCGGCCGCTACAAGGGGCTCGAGACCATCACCGCGGCGGGGGCCCCGCACGAATGCCTGGCCCTCGAATACGCCGGCGGCGACCGGCTGTTCCTGCCGGTCGAAAACATCGAGCTGCTCACCAGGTTCGGCCACGACGAGGGCCTGCTCGACAAGCTCGGCGGCGGTGCCTGGCAGGCGAAAAAAGCCCGCCTCAAGGACCGCATCCGCGAGATCGCCGACAAGCTGATCCGCCTCGCCGCCGAACGCGCCCTGCGCAAAGCCCCGGTGCTCGAAGCCCCCCATCACGCCTGGGAGGAGTTCTCGGCGCGCTTTCCCTACCAGGAGACCGAGGACCAGCTTTCGGCCATCACCGACGTGGTCGACGACATCGCCGCCGGCGCCCCGATGGATCGCCTCGTCTGCGGCGACGTCGGCTTCGGCAAGACCGAAGTCGCGATGCGCGCGGCCTTCGTCGCCGCCATGGCCGGCATGCAGGTCGCGGTGATCGCCCCCACCACCCTGCTCGCGCGCCAGCACTACAAGAGCTTCGCCGAACGGTTCCGGGGCTTCCCGATCCAGGTTGGCCAGCTGTCGCGCTTCGTGCCCGCGCGCGAAGCCGAACTGACCCGCGAAGGCATCAAGGACGGCCGGATGGACATCACCGTCGGCACCCATGCCCTGCTCGCCAAGGGGATCAGGTTCAAGAACCTCGGCCTGCTGGTGATCGACGAGGAACAGCGCTTCGGTGTCGCTCACAAGGAACGGCTCAAGGAACTGCGCTCCGACGTCCATGTGCTCACCCTCACCGCCACCCCGATCCCGCGCACCCTGCAGATGAGCCTCACCGGGGTTCGCGATCTGTCGATCATCGGCACCCCTCCCGTGGACCGGCTGTCGATCCGCACCTATGTGAGCGAGTTCGACACGGTGACGATCCGCGAAGCGCTGCTGCGAGAGCATTACCGCGGCGGCAAGAGCTTCTTCGTCGTGCCGCGGATCAAGGACCTGCCCGAGATCGAGGACTTCCTGAAAACCCAGGTGCCGGAAGTCTCCTATGTCATCGCCCACGGCCAGATGGCGGCGGGCGAGCTCGACCGGCGGATGAACGCTTTCTACGACGGCAAGTTCGACGTGCTGCTGGCCACCACCATCGTCGAGTCGGGCCTCGACATCCCCACCGCCAACACCATGGTGGTCTGGCGCGCCGACATGTTCGGCCTCGCCCAGCTCTACCAGATCCGCGGCCGCGTGGGCCGCGCCAAGACCCGGGCCTATTGCTACCTCACCACCAAGCCGCGCGCGCCGATGACCGAGGCGGCGCAGAAACGGCTCAAGGTGCTGGGCTCGCTCGATTCGCTCGGCGCCGGCTTCGCGCTCGCCAGCCAGGACCTCGACATCCGCGGTGCCGGCAACCTGATCGGCGAGGAGCAGTCGGGGCAGATGAACGAAGTCGGCTACGAGCTCTACCAGTCGATGCTCGAAGAGGCGATCGCCAAGATCAGGTCGGGCCAGCTCGAAGGGCTCACCGAGCCGGACGAGACCTGGGCGCCGCAGATCAACCTCGGCGTGCCGGTGCTGATCCCGGCGACCTACGTGCCCGATCTCGACGTCCGCCTCGGCCTCTACCGCCGCCTCAGCGCGCTCTCGACCAAGGTGGAGCTCGAAGGCTTCGCCGCCGAGCTGATCGACCGGTTCGGGAAATTGCCCAAGGAAGTCAACACCCTGCTCCTGATCGTGCGGATCAAGGCGATGTGCAGGAAGGCCGGCATCAGTCGGCTCGACGGCGGCCCGAAAGGCGCCACCCTCACCTTCCACAACGACAGGTTCGCCAACCCGGGAGGGCTTGTCGACTACCTCCAGGCCCAGATGGGCCACGCCAAGGTCAAGGACAACAAGGTGGTGATCCGGCGCGACTGGCCGACCGACGCCGACAGGATCAAGGGCGCCTTCGCCATCGCCGTCGACCTCGCCGAGAAGGCGGGCACGGTGAAGCGCAAGGCCGGTTGACCGGTATCAACGACAACGGAGCGCCCGCGCCGCAACCTGTTCGCGTCGAAACCGCGGGGGGGAGGGCAGGATGCGTCTTGGTCCCGTCATGGCGATGTTGGCCTTGCCAGGCGCCGGATTGGCCCTGGACGGGGCGGGCTTGACACCGTTCGGCCGGCAAGCCTCGCCGCCGGATCTCGTCCGCTCGGCGGCCTCATTCGATTGTGCGGAGGTGAGCTGCAAACAGCTTTCGAGCTGCGACGAAGCCTGTTTCAAGCTCGTCCAATGCGGACAGAGCAAGCGCGACGGCGACAACGACGGCATTCCTTGCGAAAACCTGTGCAGTCGTCCCTGTCCGCGTTGACCGGGCTGACGCGGGGGGG